>Ga0210403_10000353_pt1 | contig 49685 bp, 43 predicted proteins | sample IncBWC19MmetaG_FD_150863 | JGI IMG/M metagenome (GOLD analysis project Ga0210403, IMG submission 150863) | Forest soil microbial communities from Barre Woods Harvard Forest LTER site, Petersham, Massachusetts, United States - Inc-BW-C-19-M | ecosystem: Environmental > Terrestrial > Soil >...
GACGCTAATTTTTGCGAGCGTGGTCAGAGCCAACGAGTTGTGATAGCTGTTGCCGGCCACCGATACCTTGTTCCAGAAATTGGCGCGTTGAAAACCATCGATGTACTGCGCCGTTCCCACATCCACGCCGTTCATGACCCAGTCGGTGGTCTGGAATATGGGTGAATTCTGTACAACACTCAGAGTCGTGGCCGCGAGACAGGCATTCGAAACAGTCGGATCGAGCACAGTTCCATCCGAGAATACGAACCTTACGGGAATCAGAAAACTCTGAATGCTGGTGGAGCGGAACCCGTGATAGAAAGGACTACGGCCCACCATCTGTCCGGTATAAGTGAGATGGTCCAAGGGCGAAACCACGCTGTAATTCCACAATGGAATGGTGGCGCCGGCAGCGGCCTGCCGCCGAATGGCGGGGATCAGCGCGTGGCCATTTTTCATATGCATGACTTTGTAGCGAGGCGTCCGCCGCTGCGGCGTGCCGTCGGCCGGGGTCTGCGCATAGCCAGCAGCCAGGCAAAGAAGACTGGTGGTTAGAAACCGTACGAGCAAGCGTTTCATTGGAATCTCCTTCGACATCAGCACGCCTCAGAACTTGTAAAGAGAGCGCAAAAATATCCGGTGTTTGCAGGACACCAAAGCTCCAGCCTGTGTCCTGCGGGGAAATGTCCTGACGTCTCAATACTGCGATGGGGAGCCCCAATTCACGAGGCTGGGATTTGCACGGAATGCTCTCGCGATCTGGAATACTTGTCAAGTCCCGAATTCGCTGCCCGAGTACTAGAATCTATCTTTCCCGCTTTCCAAAGGACTCGTGAATGATTACTCGGCGTGATTTCGTTGCTGCTTTGTCCTCGATCCCGTTTGCAAAATATCTCGGCATTCGGCCCGCAACCACCGGCGGAGTTTCTACCGTCACACCGACCGAGGATTCCGAAGACTTCACCAAATTCGTGAAGATCGCCATCGGCACCGGTGGCCACGGCCACACCTATCCCGGAGCCACCGTCCCATTCGGAATGGTGCAACTCAGTCCTGATACCTACAACGACGGCTGGGATTGGTGTTCGGGCTATCACTACTCCGACAGTTCCATCATGGGTTTCAGCCACACGCATCTGAGCGGAACCGGCGCATCCGACATGCTCGATTTCTTGCTGATGCCCGGCACGGGACCGACCAAGCTATTTCCGGGAGCCCGGCAGAATCCCGGCGAGGGATATCGCTCCCGCTTCAGCCATGAAGAAGAAATAGCGGTGCCGGGTTACTACTCCGTGATCCTTCGCGACTACAACATTCGCGCCGAACTCAGTGCCACTGAACACTCCGGCATTCATCGCTACACCTTTCCCAAGAGCGACACCAGCCATTTCATCATCGACCTTGTTCATGCCTTCTCGAATACTCCAATCATCTGGGCCTCCTTGAAGATCGTCGGTAACGACACCATTGTTGGCGGGCGCAGCCTCAAAGGCTGGGCTCCGGGACGCGAAATCTATTTCGCCATGCAGTTCTCGAAGCCGTTCGCCTCCGCTGAAATTGTTTCCGACAACAAGCCCCTCGATCCGTCGGTGCGCGAAGCCAAAGGTACGTCGCTGAAATGCCTGCTGCATTTCCAAACTCGGGACAACGAAGTGATCTCGGTAAAGACAGGAATCTCCGGCGTCAGCGAAGAGGGAGCACGCAAGAACGTCGCTGCAGAAATTCCCGGCTGGGATTTCGAAAAGGTCCGTCGCGCAGCGCATGCATCGTGGAACGCGAACCTTTCCAGAATCAAAGTCGAAACCGCGACCCCGCGTCACAAAACGATCTTCTATTCGGCTCTCTACCACCTTCTCTGCGCGCCGACTCTCTTCGATGATGTCGATGGCCAATACCGCGGCATGGACGGCAAGATTCACCAGCTTCCCGCTGGTGCGCACAACTACAGCACCTTCTCCTTGTGGGACACCTACCGCACTGCGCATCCCATGTATACCCTCTTCCTGACCAATCGGGTTCCCGACTTCGTCAATTGCCTGATCCGTATGGCGCAGGAAAGCCCCGACGGAGTGCCAATCTGGCCACTCCAGGGCCGAGAAACCTTCTGCATGACCGGCTATCACTCGAGCTCCGTCTATGCAGAGGCATGTGTGAAGGGCTTCAAAGGAATTGATTTCAGCGGTGTCTATCCTCCGCTCAGGCGTCGAGCCATGGACGACGACTATCGCGGCCTTGGCTATTACCGCAAGCTAGGCTACATTCCCTGCGACAAAGAAGAGGAATCGGTCAGCAAGACGATGGAATACGTGTACGACGACTGGGCCGTCGCTCACATCGCGAAAGCGCTGGGACACATGGACGACTACAACCTCCTGCTCGAGCGATCGAAGAACTATAAGAATCTTTTTGACCCATCCACCACATTTCTTCGTCCGCGCCTCGAAAACGGCGAGTGGTCCGAGCCTTTCGAGCCAACCGAGATGGGTTATTCCAAGCGATGGCGCGACTACACGGAGTCCGACCCGTGGCAGACCACGTTCTTTATCCAGCATGACCCGGCTGGTTACTTCAAACTGTTCGGAAGCAGGGAAGCGTTCGTCGAGAAACTCGATACGCTCTTTACGACCAGTTCGCAACTTCCTCCCGATGCCCCGCCAGACATAGCTGGCATGGTGGGCCAGTACGCGCATGGCAACGAACCCTGCCACCACATGGCCTATCTCTATTGCTACGCAGGCGTGCCGCACAAGACGCAGGCCCGTGTGCGCAGCCTCCTCGAGATGGAATACGACGATCAGCCCGATGGCCTCGCCGGCAATGAAGACTGCGGACAGATGTCCGCCTGGTACATCATGAGTTCGCTCGGCTTTTACCCGGTCGATCCCGTTAGCGGTAACTATGTCTTCGGCACCCCGCTCGTTGATCGCGCCGAGGTCGAACTCGGCAACAACAAGAAACTGAGAATTGAAGTGAAACGCACGTCGCCCAGCGACGCTTACATCCAGTCAGTTACGTTGAATGGCAAGCCCCACCAAAAACTGTGGTTCAAACACACCGACATCGCCGACGGAGCGATCCTCGAGTTTACGATGGGCCCTCACCCCAGCGCGCAATTCGGCGCAGGAGAAGACGCGGTCCCACCTTCGCTGACGAGCTAAAGCGTTTGTTCGCACCGGATCTCGCGTTCACCTTCAAACAAAGCGCGCGGGCTTTCTTAAGGATCGCAAGCCAAGTATCTCGTCAGTGGGTTTTGAAGCGCGTCGCTTCTGCATACGAACAAGAGTTTGCTTCACAATTGGTTGATGCAGACAAGTTCTTAGTGGTGCACCCATTGCGGATCATCTTCGGGATTGACGATCTGGCCGTCGCGCATGTGGATGATGCGGTCGCCGTACTCGGCGGCCTGCGGGTTGTGAGTAATCATCATCACGGTCTGGCCGAGTTCCCTGTTGGAAAGGCGCAGCATCTTGAGCACGATGTCGGAGTTCTTGGAATCCAGGTTCCCTGTCGGTTCGTCGGCCAGGACTACCGTGGGCTTGTTGATGAGGGCTCGAGCCAGAGCGACGCGCTGCTGCTCGCCCCCGGAAAGCTCGGAAGGACGGTGTTTGAGCCGTTTGGTCAAACCGAGCAGGTCGGTGATGCGGTTGAAATGAGAAGGATCGCGATCACCATTTCCGGAGATTTCCTTCGCCATTAGGATGTTCGACTGCGCATCGAGCGTCGGCAGCAAATTGAACTTCTGGAAGACGAATCCAATCTTGCGCTTGCGCATGCGGGTGCGTTCGGCGTCGGAAAGTTTGGCCAGATCGTCGCCATCTAGAACCACGCTGCCACCATCGGCGCGCGTGAGGCCGCCGAGCAGATAGAAAAGCGTGGATTTCCCGCTTCCCGAGGGGCCGACTACGCTGACGAATTCGCCTTTTTGTACGGAGAAGGAGATGCCGCGGAGCGCCTCCACCTCGATCTTGCCCACGTGGTAGGTCTTGCGAAGTTCTTTTGCTTCGATGAATGCTCCGGCCATGTCTGGAAGAATCTTACACGAACCACTAGCGCGAGGGCTCGGCAGAGTGCGCGGCTGAAAGGCAAAAAGCTTCAACCACGAAGGACATTAAGGTCCACGAAGGAAAACACTTGCGACGAGACTCTCGAATCAGGCCGCGCCGATATGGCTCGCCATGGCGGGCTGTTGGCGCTGGTGCAGGCGCTTGGGTCCGCGCTTCCGAATCAGCAAGAGACGCACTCGCTCGAGCAAATCTGCCGGGGAGTACATTCCCTTGGTGAGAAAGACATCTGCCTGCGAATCGTGATCGTAGATGCGGACTTTGCTCGAAATCAGAATGGCGGGAGTGTGGGGCGACGCGTCCTTGATACGGGAAATCAGTTGAGGGCCGTCGAGACCGGGCATGGCCATGTCGGCGATGACAAGATCAACTCCGCCCTGCAAAAAGCGCGCCAAGGCGTCTTCTCCGCGCGTAAAACTCGCTACCCGGTAGCCGCGAGTCTCGAGCACGATTTTGCGATGGGACAGAGACTGTTCGTTGTCGTCGACACACAGAATGGTGCGCTTCGGTTTCATCAGCCTTCCGCAACCCATTGGCGGCACGGCCGCACATGCCAATGGAGGCTTTTCTCAATATGAAGAATGTACAGAGCGAGATGGATGCTAAAAGGAAATCGCTCTCCTGTAAAGTGCCGCCGATGCTAATGGAACCTTTTAGCCATTGATTTATTTCGCAGCGAGTGTGCATCAATGTTTATCGCGTGTTGCACCACGAGAGCTAGAGAAAGACTTCGCCGCGCAAAACTTCGATGGAGCTGCCTCCAACGCGGACGTTAACTATCCGGTTATCGTGCTTCGACGCGCGGACAAAAATACGGCTGGGCCGTTGCATCTCGACGCCCTGTTCGATGAGCACGCGCTGGTCGGGAGCGGCGACACCGTGGGCGACCATCCAGGCCGCCGTGCAGCCTGCGGCGGACCCGGTCGCGGGATCCTCGCCGTTGTAGAAGAACATGCGAGCGTGCAGACCCGCCGCGGGATCTACGGTTTCACGGGTGACGAAGTAGAGAAACTTTCCTCCTGTACTCTGCAAATATTCGCTAGCCCGCTGAACGTCGATGCGAATCTTTTGAATCGCGGCCAATGATTTCAGTGGCGTCACCGTGAATGAGAGCCCGGTGGATACCGTCTGAATCGGTAAGGAAGGATCGAAGTCGTCTGGATTCAATCCAGTAGCACGAGCCATAGCTTCGCGATCGTGTACCACTCCGAAAACGGGATCGACCTGCTTCATCTCTCCGAAGATCGGCTGTCCCGGCGATTGATCAAAGCATACTGGGACCTTTCCTACGTTCAATTCAAGTACAACCTCCCCTGCGGCACTTCCGTTTCGGAGCGAGAATGCGGTGCCTAGGGTGGGATGTCCGGCAAATGGAAGTTCCTCTTCTACCGTGAAGATTCGGACGCGGACGCCGCGTTCACGTTCGGTCGTAGGTTCGCGGGGAAAAATAAACGTGGTCTCGGAGAGATTCATCTCCTTGGCGACGGCCTGCATTTCGGCGTCGGTCAGTTCGCGGGCATCGGAGAATACAGCCAGAGAGTTGCCTTCGAGCGGATTGGAAGTAAATACGTCCCACTGCGACATCGACAGACGGCGCTGTTGCTTGCTCATGTTTGTCCCGTGAAATCGAGATTGAGTTGTCATCAAGAACGATGAGGGGCGTCGTGTTTAAGATGCAGAAAAGATGTGCCCCGCCGGTGTTTGAGCGGGAGGTGGCGATTGACAGGGACAACCGACGCCGCCTATCCTAACCCATATGATTTGCTCACTCGCCACCGGGGTTATGTGTTGTTGTTGCCCGATGCCGGCGTGTGGGTAGGAACCAGCGAAATTCTTCCCACCCACCCGGCGAAAGCGGGTGGGTTTTACTTTCATCCGCTTTTATAAGCTGGGAGCCGGGGCGGGCCGACTTTCGGAATCTTCAAGACTACGAAATCAAAGAAGGAGAAACCTATGACTACCGCGACCGCAAACGAGACTTTTAGCGTTCCGAGAATCAACGATACTGCTCCGGATTTCACGGCCGAAACCACACAAGGGACCATTCAATTTCACGACTGGATGGGCGACGGATGGGCGGTGCTGTTTTCGCACCCCAAGGACTTCACGCCGGTTTGCACGACGGAACTCGGCTACATGGCGAAGCTGCAGCCTGAGTTCGCGAAGCGCAACGTGAAGATTATCGGGCTGAGCGTCGACCCGGTGTCGAGCCATCAGAAGTGGGAAGGCGACATCGAAGAGACTCAGGGCACAAAGGTGAACTACCCGATGATTGGCGACCCGCAATTGAAAGTAGCCAAGCTGTACGGGATGCTGCCTGGCGATTCCGGGGATTCGTGCGAAGGCCGCACCCCGGCCGACAACGCTACGGTGCGCACCGTGTTCGTGGTTGGCCCCGACAAGAAGATCAAGCTGCAGATCAGCTATCCGATGACCACGGGGCGGAACTTCGACGAGATCCTGCGGGTGATCGATTCGATGCAGCTTACGGCGAAGCATAAAGTGGCTACGCCGGTGAATTGGAAGCCGGGTGAGGATGTGATCCTTACGGCAGCGGTTTCGAACGACGAGGCACAGCAGAAGTTCCCCGGCTTCAAGACGATCAAGCCGTATCTCAGAGTTGCGAAACAGCCGAAGTAATCGACAGGCGACTCAGGGTAGAATTTGCCACGGATTGCACGGAGCTTCACAGCTTGACTTAGGTGAAGATTTGAAGCTCCGGCTTTTCCGTGGCGTTTGTTTGTCGGGCGTAGGGAAGCGCATGCGGTCCGGTGATCGTCCCGGTCTTCAAAACCGGCGAGCGGCGGGCAATCCCGTCGTTGGTGGGTTCGACCCCCACTCGCTTCCGCCATCTTGAGTTCCCGCGACCCTCGCGGGGGTTTCGCCCGCTGGCTCAATTCAGCGCCACTTTTTCTTTTTTCTCTGAGCAGACAGTTCTTCCAAGAGGTATTTCAGGGACGCGCATTCACGAATCACGGCTTCCAGCTTCGGAATTGTGGTCTGCAGTTCTTTGTCTTCAACCACGCCGTCTGCCAGGGTTTCTCCGACGCTTTCTAGCGCTTCGCCTACTTCCCGAATGAGGTTCGAGACGGCAACCAACTCTTTGCCGAGGTTTACATCGAGTTTGGGCAGTTTGAAGGCTACCCGCCCGGCCCGACTCTCAAGAAAATCCAGGGCTTCGTAGTTGTTGAGCAGGACGCACATCTGCGGCAGCAGGTGGGCTGGAATGTGGCGCTCTCCACGCATCCAGTACATGAGCGAGCGGTAATTGGTTCCGAGCTGTTGGGCCAGGAGACGAACGTCGTATTCGGCTTTGGCTTCCACTACCCGGCTTATCAGAGTTGCGAGATCGTCAGCAGGCACGTCAGGCCTCAAGGTGAAGGTATCGTTCAAAATAGGTGGTCAATTTGAACGGTAAAGACGCCCATTCTAGCTGAATTGATTGGGGCTCCCGGCATTCAATACAGTTGTTATTGTTCGAGCGGCAGCAGATTGACGTTGGAACACAGCTCTCGAGTAACATTTCGGCTCCCAAGCGTTCAGAAGTATATGAAAACAATTGACAACCTGAAAATCGACAATTACCTTTCAGGGTCACAAAAAAATTGACGATCCGCGCAGTCATTGGCTGATCCGGCGTATCCGCCGAGAGGAGGCCCAATGTCGAAGAAGTGGTACAACTACATCGTTTCTGTTGACGATGACGGTGCTCAGCAAGTCCAGAATCCTCCAGGCACGCCTGCGACCTCGAAGTCGGCGGCACAGAGCGTCGCCGAGATCGCATCGACGATCGCCGCGGAGCCGCAGTTCTCCACCCCCGTTTCCGATCCGACTTCGTTTGAAGAGATCTATCGAGCTGCTGAAATTCCTCCGGCGGCAAAGGGATATTCGATCCTCAAAGTGTCACAGATGCTGGAGAGCGAGCACATCCGGAATCTGCCTTCTGACGTGAGGAAGTCGTCGATCCTGGTTGCGCTGGATGCGGCGGGCGTGGAAATCAAGGACGTGATCCAGGATGCAATCCGGCGGGATCGCGCACTCGATACCTACGAGCGCGTGCAGCAACGCGCCGCCGAAGAACTGGAATCGCGCAAGACCAAAGAGAACAGCGACATTCAGGCGCAGATCGATAAGTATGTGACCGAACAGCGGGCGAAGATTCAATCCAACAATGACGCGATCTCGCGCGAAAAAGAGCGCTTTACCGGCTGGCGGCTGAAGAAGCAGCAGGAGGAGAAGAAGATCGCAGAGGCAGTTGGATATTTCGTGACGGAAAACCCCATTACCACCGGAGACGTGAATGCGACTCCGTCCCCAAACAAAGCAACCCAGCGTTCGTGAGGCAGGAGGCCTTTTATGTTCCAGCGCTTGAGCAGAATGATTCGGTCGTTTATCGGTTTCTTCATCTCGGTGGCGGAAGATCCGGAGCTGATTCTGCAGCAGAACATCCGCGACATGAATGACCAGGTGCCTCGCATGAACGAGAGCATCGCCATGGTCAAGGCCAACGTGACGCTGCTCGAGAGAGAAGAGGCGAAATACAAGACCGAGATGGCGAACTTAACGGCAAAGGTCAAGGCCGCCATTCAGGCCAATCGCGACGACATCGCAGGCACCTATGCCGCCCAACTGGAGCAGATGAAGGGCGCATTCGCCAGAAATCAGGGACAGCTCACCACTGCACGCGCCGCCTTCGACAAAGCCATGGCTGTGAAGCAGGCCTTTATGCGCGAGAAGGACCGGAAGACGCAGGAGGCGCTCAATGCCATCGCCGACTATCGCCGCTCCCAGTGGCAGAAGAAGGTCGCCGATGCGATGGAGCAGTTCGAAGTGGCCGGCATCAGCCAGACGCATGACGAGATGGTGCGCAAGATTGAGGAGACGACTGCGGTCAACGAAGCTCGCATGGATATGGCGATGAGCAATGTCGATCAGCAGAAGGTCAAGATTGACGATGAGGCAGAGAAACTCCAGGCCAGCGAACTGGTAAAGCAGTTCAAGATCGAAATGGGCCTGGCTGCGCCGGAAGCAACTACGGGCGCGGCGAAGACGATTGCGGCGAAGGAACCGCAGAAGACGACTTAAGTTTTGGCGAAAATGGTTTTCTCGAATGCGCTGCGCACCGGACGGTTCAGGTCGTCAGCGCCAAGGAGCAGGGAGGCAAGTTATGGCTGTCAAAATTGAACGAGGTGGATGGGTCCTTATTTTCCTGATTGGCGCAGCCATCGTGGGCTACAGCCTGAATCGATATGGCTTGATCGATCTCAGCAAGTTCGTTCCTGGCAGCAAGAGTGCGTCCGCCAATGGCGAGGAAGTGGACGCGTCCAAGCCGCTCCTCATACCGGCGTCCTCGACGAGCAGTGACGCCGAGGTCCGGGTGCGCGTGAATGTGTGGGTGGGATGCGCTGGAGGCCTGGTCGCAAACGGCGGACTGGATACGCAGCCGGACTCGATCTTCGGCAAGAAGGGGCTGAAGGTCAGTTTCAAGATCATCGACGATTGGACGGAAGGCGCGGCGGCACTCGCCACCAACAATGTCGATGTCATGCTGACTACTGCGGACGTGTATGCCAAGGATTACGCCCAGTTCAAGGAGAAGGGATTCGGATCGCACGCCTTCCTGATGGTGGACTGGTCGCGAGGCGCGGACGGCGTGATCGGCAAGCAGGGGATCAACAGCATTGAAGATCTCGCGGGCAAGACCGTGGCGTTTGCTCCCTATACGCCTTCGCATTTCCTGCTCTATAACGGACTTAAGACGTCCGGGTTGGGCACGGAACAGCGCAACGAGATTTTCAACAAAGCCGTTCACACCAAGGACGGCATCGAGCCGGCGACGCTATTTGCGCAGGAAAAGGTGGACGCGGCGGTCGCCTGGGATCCGGATATGAGCGATGCGGTTTCGAAGCGTGCCGGATCGAAGAAGATCTATGACACGAAGGTCGCCAACCGACTTATTGCCGACATCCTCGTAGTGAGTGACAGCTTTTCCGCCAAGCACCCGGACACAGTGCTGAAGTTCGCGCAAGGCTGGCTGGAGGGCGTGGAGTTCATCAAGTCACAGCCCGAGCGGGCGTACAACCTGATTGGCACCGTGAAGGACTTCAACATCCCTTCCGACCTGGCCAAGACCATGCTCGGCGGCGTGAAGCTTGCTGACTATGCCGACAATCGTTCGTTCATGGGCTCAGCCGGTTCCAATCCTGACTACGACAACATTCTGAGCATGGCGCAGGATATGTACCGCGAACTCAGAATTATCAAGCACACGTTCAATCCGGAAGACAGTCTGGACCGGCGCTATATCGAGAAGCTGGCGAACAACTTCTCCATGGCTTCGACCGAGGCGCCGATTGAATACAAGGAGCCGTCGAAGGGTGCGACGCCGATTGCGACGCAACATCGATCGATCTACTTCGATCCGAATTCTTCCAAGATGAGCATGGATTCGCGTGCCATCGTGGATGAACTCGCCGGCACCATGCGAGCGTACGAAAATACCGTGGTCGACATCGACGGAAACACCGATTCCACCGGTTCGCGGCCTTACAACATCACGCTGTCACACGCCCGTGCCGACGAAGTAAAAACCTATCTCATGCAGAAATACGGATTCCCCGCCGCACGTCTGCGGACCGCTGGCAACGGGCCCGACAAGCCGATTGACAGCAATTCAACCCCAGAGGGCCGCGAGAAGAATCGTCGCACCGACATCAAGGTCTATGCCAACCCGTCGAGCTAGCGGAAAAGCGATGCGCGATGAGGATGCACGATGAGTGAGACAAACCGTTGGTTCACGATTCGCAAGGACGTCGCCCCTTGGGTCCGATGGGCCTTTCCATTCGTCAGTTGGGGCACAATCGTGTTGCTGTGGATACTTGTGCCCTACTGGCAAGGGCCGCATGTTTCCCTATTTCCCCGGCCCCTGGGCGTGATTCGCGCTTTTGGAATGCTTTGGACAGACTACGACCTGCTCGGAAACGTGTTCATGAGCTGGTGGCGTATTGCCCAGGCGTTTTTCTGGTGCGCAGTCGTTGCCATACCGCTGGGCATTCTGATGTCGAGCTACCGCTGGCTGTTTGAACTCATCAACCCGGTCGCCGCGCCCATGCGCGCTATGCCACTCACCGCGTTTCTTCCCGCCTTCATCGCTCTTTTTGGCATCGACGAAACCGAGAAAATCGCTTTCTTATGGTTCGGAATGTTTTTCTACCTGTTGGCAGTGGTCGTTGAGGAGGTCAATCGCGTAGACAACGCCCTGCTGGAAACGGCCTATACCCTGGGAGCAAAGCAGCGGCAGGCGTTGTGGCTGGTGTTTCGCGCGTCGTTCCCGGCAATTTTCTCGTCATTCCGAATCCTCTATGATATCGGCTGGACGTACGTGATTCTCGCGGAGATGTTGAATGCACGTAAGGGCGTCGGCTATATGGTCGAGGCCGCTCGCAAAGTTCTGGATTTCGACAGAGTCTACGCCGGTATCATCGCCATCGGCGCCGCCGCATTCCTGTTCCGATTCCTGCTGACGTTTCTCGAGCGCCAATTGTTCCCCTGGCGCAGGGCGAGCGCAGCTTTGTCGGGTTCGGGAGCAGCCGTTCCAAGTGCAACTGCGCACCTGAAGGCGGCAAAACATGGAGCATAAGAAGTCCAAGATCACGGTGCGAAACGTAAGCCGGACGTTCCCCGCGGCTGACGGACAATGCGTCAACGCGCTTGAGAACATCAATTTTGAGATCGAGGATGCCTATTCTCCGGCAGGACGCGATATCGGAGAGTTCCGAGTTCTGCTCGGACCGTCGGGCTGCGGCAAGTCCACCCTGTTGCGGTTGATCGCAGGGCTGGACCGCGCGGATTCAGGCGAGGTCCTGGTGAATGATCAACCGGTCAGCGGCCCGGGCAAAGACCGCGGCATGGTTTTTCAGAAATACACCTCGTTTCCCTGGCTCACCGTGGCTGGTAACATAGCTTACGGTCTGAAGATCAACGGTGTTCCGGGTGAGAAGGCCAAGGAAACCGTGGCGCAGTTGATCCAGGCGATCGGGCTGAGCGGGTTTGAGAACGCGTATCCCGAAACGCTTTCCGGAGGTATGCAACAGAGGGTTGCGATCGCGCGTACGCTGGCGCTGCGTCCGTCGGTGATTTTGATGGATGAGCCCTTCGGGGCGCTGGATGCGCAGACTCGCAGCGAGATGCAGCAACTTCTGCTGAAAGTTTGGGACGAGACTGCGAGCACGATCCTTTTCGTCACGCATGATGTAGAGGAAGCAATTTATCTGGCGGACCGAATCTTTATCATGAGCGCGCATCCGGGAACGATCATCGAAGACGTGCAGGTGCCGTTTGATCGCCCGCGTGATCTAGGCTTGAAGCAGCGAAACGAATTTCATGATCTACAGAACTACGTTCTCGGCCGATTGCGGAAAGCTCCCGGGAACGGGCAGGTGCGGGTGAGTGTCTAAATGCCTCTTGGCGATCCCCAGGATCAGCAGCCGGTCGACTCGACCAACTACGTCAAGGCTGCATTCCGCTGGCAATACAATTGGATCACGCTGGCCGGCGCGGGCGCGTTTGCCCTGATCAGCGGCACGGCGTTGCCGATTCTGCTAGCCGCCGGACTTGAGCTTATGTACCTCTCTATCGTGCCGCAAAGCTCGCGCTTCCGTCGGCTGGTGCGCTCCTGGCAATTCGCGGAAGAGCAGTTGAAACATCAGCAGAAACTCAACGAGATGCTGCGGAACCTCTCTCCGGAGATGCAGAGCCGGTACGTTCACTGCGCGCAGATTTGCGGATCGATCCGTTCAAACTTTGCCCAGCTGTCCTCGCAGTCGCAGATCTTCCTGCAGCAGATCGATACCAGTTTGCAGGGACTCCTGAGCGGATACGCCCGTCTACTGGTCGCCGCGGCGCAACAAGAACAGTACATGAGAAGTACGGCGAGGGATGAGATCAAACGCGAGATCACGGCATTACAAAAGAATATGAGCGGCGAACCGCAGCGGGTGCAAGAGATTAATCAGAAGCGCATCGAGATTTTGAATAAGCGGCTAGAGAAGTTCGACAAGATTTCCGAAAACTGCAAGGTGGTTGATGCGCAAATTGCCGCTGTCGAAGATGTGCTGTTGCTGGTCAGAGATCAATCGGTCACGATGCGCGATCCGCAGCAGGTGAGCGACCGGTTGGACAGCCTAGTTCATGATGTCGAACAAACGGAGCAGACGGTTCAGCAGGTAGAAACGATTTTCAGTGATATGTCGCCGGATCTGAACGGGCTGATGTCGCTCGATGACAGTTCGACATCTTCCGGACCGAATCGCGTACGCATTCAAAACTAAAATGCCGGACAGCCCTACTAAAACCGGGAAGTATCTGGACGCGCTACCTGGGTGGGCGCGTGAGCTCTCTGAGAAGTACTATTCCCGCTCGTTTGCGGTGTTTGTGCTTTACGGGAACGTGCGTGATTTGGTGCCCTTGCGAACGCAGGATGGGGCGTCCAGTTTTGTTTCTCTGGAGGATTTTTTGTCGGGGGCTCTGTTCGGCCAGCGCGACTTGATCCTGCACTACGACCGCGGGGGATTGAGTTTTGGTAACTCAACGACACAGGCGGATTACCGGCGGGCGCTGGAAGGGTACGACAGCTTTCACGGCACAAACTACTCCCAGGGCGGGCTGCCGCGCAATCCGGACGCGGTGCTGAACCTGCTCGACAATTATCTACGGCTACGCATCGCCGACGGAAAAAAGATTGGACTGGTGATTGATTTTGCCGAGACGATCGCGCCGGCGGGCGACATTTCCTCGATGTCAGCAGAGGATCGCAACTCGCTGGTTATTCTAAAGCGCTGGGCCCGAAACGCCGCGTTTCTCGACGCGGACGTTACCATCTGTCTTATCTCCGAGAATCAGATTGAGCTGAACCAGGGCATCGTGCAACATCCGGGCGTCGCTTCTATCGCGATCCCATTGCCCGATGAAGCGGAGCGGCTGGAGTTCATTCGCGCACAACTAAAGTCGCGCGAATTGCCCGCCGGGTCTGAAGTCACTGATGAGTCACTGGCGAAGTTGGGCGCTGGGCTGAAAAGGGTTCAGCTTCAAGGACTTATTTCGCACGCGGTAGAGAACAAGCAGCCTCTCACGCTGAAGTTTTTGTCGCAGAAAAAGAAAGATCTGATCGAGTCTGAATCCGGCGGGCTGCTCGAATTTGTCCAGAGCCGGTTTGATCTCTCGTTTGTTGCAGGAAACGATCAAGCAAAGCGCAAGCTGCAGGATGCCGCCTCCGCCATACGAGCCGGCAATACCGAGGTCTTGCCGATGGGCTACGTCATCTGCGGGCCGGTTGGCACCGGGAAAACTTTTATCACTACGTGCTTCGCTGGTGAGGTGGGCATTCCGGCGGTGACCCTTAAGAATTTTCGCAGCATGTGGCAAGGGGTGACCGAGGGAAATCTTGAGCGTGTCTTGATCTTGTTGAAGGCGATGAGCCCAATTGCAGTGATCGTGGACGAAGCCGACGCACAACTTGGTGATCGTTCCAGTTCCGGGGACAGCGGTGTGGGTAACCGCGTGTTTGCTCAGATTGCGCAGTTCATGGGCAACACGGAATATCGCGGGAAGGTGATCTGGTTCCTGTTGACCTGCCGGCCTGACCTCTTACCCGTCGACCTGAAACGGCAGGGACGCGCGGAAGAGCACATTGCTCTGTTCTATCCTGACACTCCGGAAGAGCGGCTTGCGCTGCTGCGCGCGATGCAGCGGAAAATCGGGATGAAGGCATTTCCAGAGGACATTGAGAAGTTCTTTCTCAATCGCGCGGGAGGATTGTCGGGCGCGGATATCGAAGCGGTATTAGTCCGGAGTCACATTCGCAGCAGTCTGCAGAACAAGGCCGTAGTCGATGCGCAGGATCTCGAGGCGGCACTGGAAGACTTTATCCCACCCTACTATCCCACAGAGATCGATCTGCAAAATATGGTTGCCGTGCTGGAATGCACGAGCAAGAGCCTGCTCCCCAAACAATACCGGGATCTCGAACGTGGCGAACTGATCCGGAGGACCAACGAACTGCTGGCAGCTTCCCGGAGAATGTCGGAGAACTAATAGCCGGAATCAGGCGTGATGGCAGCGAGCACACTGCCTGACACCGCTCTCTTGGTTCACCAGAATTGTGATGGACTTCACAGCCGACTGTGATCGTTACCGTCAAATTCTTCAAGCGCCAGACCGTCGAATTCTCCCAGTGCAACGCTTGGAAAGTTCATTCGGCGTACCAGACGAATGCTTTCAACAACCTAAAAGGCCACGTTAAACCTTTCGTAATCAATCAAATACGGCCCGCGTCTCATCTGAGGGCGATGAAGTCGGGACCGCGGCGCGACGGCACACCTCTCAACCTCTTCGGCTGCTAGCCCCGCTTAGCGCCAGTTCTTGAAAGTGTGATTTGAATCACATTTTTCTAGTGTGATCGCTCATCCGGCGGAGTTTCCACCTGTGACTCTAGTATTTCTTCCATCCTTAGGTACTGACTAGAGGGGTGCCCTATTTGCCAAAGACTAGTTTGTGCCTTCAGTCTTCGAAACTCCTTGCCCCGCCTTTCATGCGGTTCGTCACAAGATTCGTCCACACGAGCTTGATCACCCGCGCGTCGTCGTAGTAGTACGCGAAAATCGTGGTTTAGTGGGGAAACTTTATTTGGACCGTTAGTTGACTATGTCAACTAATCTGCTAAACTGCCCCCATGGCAACCCCGGCAACGCTCCTCCCCGCCTCGTCAACCGACGATCCCGTACAAACCATCCGCCGCTTCAATCGCTTTTACACCCGACAAATCGGCGTCCTCCAGGACCACTTGCTCCGGAGCCAGTTCTCTCTGACGGAAGTACGGGTTCTCTATGAGTTGGCCCACCGCCACAACGTCACGGCCAAAGATCTGTGCCGCGACCTAGGCCTCGATCGCGGCTACGTGAGCCGGCTGCTGCAAAGTTTCGAGGCGCACGGATGGATCAAAGTCGTTCCCTCTCTCGACGACCGCCGCTGCCAGTTCCTCTCCCTCACCGCGAAGGGCCACAGGGTTTTTGATCCTCTAGAACGACGTTCCACTGAGGAAGTGGCCGCCATGCTCGCCCGCCTCTCGCCCCGCCAGCAAAAGAAAATGCTGGCCGCCATCCACGATATCGAGTCCGTTTTGGGTCCATCGCCACCGCCGGCCACGCCCTACGTCCTTCGCCAACACCGCCCAGGAGACATGGGCTGGGTCGTCCAGCGCCACGGCGAGCTCTACTGGCAGGAGTATCACTACGACGAACGCTTCGAGGCGTTGGTCGCAGAAATCGTCGCCGAGTTCATTCAGAACCTGGATCCCAAACGCGAACGTTGCTGGATCGCTGAGAGAAACAGCGAGAACGTAGGATCGGTGTTTCTTGTTAGGAAGTCCTCGTCGATTGCCAAACTCCGTCTCTTGCTCGTCGAGTCGTCCGCCCGGGGCTTGGGAATCGGCAAGAGGCTGGTTGAGGAATGCGTCCACTTTGCCCGCGAAGCCGGCTACAAGAAAATCATGCTCTGGACCCAAAGTGAACTCGCCGCCGCCCGCGGCATTTACAAAGGTGCAGGCTTCAAGCTGGTAGGAGAGGAGAAGCACGACAGCTGGACCCGCAAGAATCTGGTCGCCGAAACCTGGAAACTGACGCTCTGACCACCCCTCGGTCATCCTGAGCGAAGCGAAGGACCCGATACCCGCAGGCATCGACGTAAGCGTGGCAGGGAATTCTGACGATGCGGCCTGTCACCGGATCGAGCCATCCAACCCAATCGAATCTCCCCGCCGCAATACGTGAACGATAATCGCTACATGGATGCCAATCGCCACAAGCGCACCGATCAAGTGCATGACGATGCTCCCGCCAGCGGCCTGCTGAACAGAGGCGATACCGTATCCGCCAACCGGAAGGAACAACGCGACTGCCGTTCCCAGTCCTGGGTTGTACTCTCGCGCGATAACCGCCTGTATGACGTGAATCGCGCCATTCAGGACGATCAGGTACATCGCGATCAGCCCGAAGCCAACGCGCAGGCTTGCAGCCAGGACCAGCGAGAGCCCGACGGTTCCCCACACTCCCGGCACATTGATTATGAATACAGCTAATGGGGACAGCGCGTCTGTTCCAATCTTTTGGTTCACGTACATCCGGAACCGGTCGTTGTCGTGCTCCTCGTACTGATGAATCATGTAGGCCGGCAAGCAAAGAAACGTCACCGCTAGCGCAGCTGGCCATGAGCGCACGAGGACAGGCGTCAGGAAGAGCAGCAGCAACGCCGCCAGAAAGCCGCCGTAAACCCAATAAGTGATCAATCGGCCGAACATGATCTCCTCCCCGCGAATGGCCGGAGCAGGGCACAACCGTCGCTGCGAAAGCATTCTACTTCGCTCAGAAGGTCGCCACCACCGCATCATCGCATCGAAGATCACTGCAAGGAGTTTTTCCACGAGTCGGAACTCACTGGTCGTAGCTCATAGCTCGAAGCTCGTGGCATTACCCTCGTACCACTCCCACCGCATTACAAAAATTTGCAGAAAATCTCAGAAAATTCTTGCATCTGTGGAAATTTCCCGTAATCTCACAAATGCGAACTAACTTCGCCGAAATGCCCGGGAAAACGCATCAAACCCGGGAGCCGCGAGAAGCAATGTCTTCGTCATGGAGACCAAGGGAGACGCGGTGGTGAGAGTGAGTCGCTTGAGGAGGCAGCCATAGAAATTGGCAACAGCTAGCCGGCAACAACTCGAAAATTCCAAATCCCTCGCCGTCGTCCCCAACCGGAAGAAATTCGTCCGCCTCACCCTTTGGCCCCTGGTCGCCGCCACCTTTTTTATGGTGTCGGGCGGAACCTATGGCACCGAAGACATCGTGCACGGCGCTGGTTACGGACGCGCCATCCTGATCCTGCTCCTGACGCCGCTCCTGTGGAGCCTGCCGACTGCTTTCATGATCGGCGAACTCTCCAGCGCGCTCCCCTTCGAAGGCGGATATTACGCCTGGGTGCGCCGCGCCATGGGCAATTTCTGGGGATTCCAGGAAGCCTGGCTCTCGCTCGTCGCCTCTATCTTCGACATGGCGATCTACCCCACGCTCTTTGTCCTCTACCTGGACCGCCTCTTCCCGTGGTTCCAGCAAGGACACCGTGGGCTTTTTGTGGGTATGGCGGTAGTCGTAGCCTGCGCTCTGCTCAACATCGCCGGCGTGAAGGTCGTTTCCCACACCTCGCTCTGGCTGTTCTTCGCCCTGTCGGCGCCCTTCCTGGCGATAGTCGGCATCGCTCCGTTTAAGCTTGGGGCTCTTGCGGTCACAACCACACCGTCGCACTCCGACGTCGGCATCCTCACCGGCCTCCTCATCTGCATGTGGAACTACATGGGATGGGACAACGCCTCGACCATCGCAACGGAAGTCGAAAAGCCGCAGCGCACCTATCCGCGCGCCATGCTAGTTGCCGTCTTCATCGTCGCGATCAGCTACATCGTTCCAGTTGGAGCTATGTGGATGACTGGCCTTCCGGCCAGCTCGTGGGATACCGGCTTCTGGGCCGATGTCGCCGGAATCTTGGGCGGCCCACTGCTCAGATTTGGCCTGGCCCTCGGCGGAATGATCAGCGGCTTTGGCATGTTCAATGCGCTGGTGATGAGCTATTCGCGTCTGCCTCTGGCCATGGCGCAAGATGGTATGCTGCCGAAATTCTTTGGAAAGCTGCATCCCAAGTCGAAGGCTCCGTGGGTGACGATTATCATTCTCGCTTGCTTCTGGATGCCTTGTCTGCTCCTGGGTTTCGAGCGGCTGGTCACGCTCGACATCCTCGTGTACGGCACCAGCCTGTTCCTTGAATTCCTGGCTCTGGCCGTCCTGCGTTTCACCGAGCCGACGTTGAAGCGTCCGTTCAAGGTTCCGGGTGGCCTCTTCGGGGCGATCGCGATCGGAATACCGCCGATGCTCTTGCTCGGATTCTCCATCGCACGGAGCCAGCACGAATCCATTCTTGGGATGAGTTCCTTTGCTTTTGGCATGATCCTCATCGCCGCCGGATTCGTCGCCTATGCTCTGAACCACGCCCTCAAGCCGGCAGGCTGGGCGGTAGCCCCAAAGGGGAAGCCGCAACCCGCCGCCTAATCCTAGCCATAAACGCCATAAACAAAGGGAGGACCGGATGATCCGGTCCTCGTTCCTTTGCTCGAGCCTTGAGTCTCGCGCTTAGGCGGCAGCCTTCGCTTGATCCCGCAAGTCTCGCACCTTATCATGTGCCTGCTGGACACTCGCCGCCTGCCGTCGCACAATCTCGGTCAACGAGGCAGGTAGTGCTCCGCTGAGTGCTTTGTTGTAGGTGTCCTTGGCCTTGTCCTCGCCGGCCTCGACAGATTCGAGAATCGTTTTGTCGCCGCCACCGAGCGCGACTTTCGTATCGATCCACGCTCGATGCATGGCGCCGCCCGCAGATCCCGAGACCTTCTTGTCGGGCTTCCCCAGCTTTGCCAGTTCCGTCTGCAGTTCCTGCGCGAAGCGTACTCGCTCCAGGCTCAACTCATTAAAGTAGGTCTTCAAGTCCGGCCGCTTTACGTGCTCTGCAGCGTCTTTGTAGCCTTTCTGCCCGTCTCGGTTCGTCTCAATAAGGTTTTCCACTACACTGATAGCATTATTTTCGTCCATAAGAATCCTCCGCCGAATACGATGCCACTCGGCGGCTTGGGTTTGGCGCCATTCTGCGCCGCAGGAACCAGCTCAGAACTAGCAGGAAAATTGCTACGCGCTCTAGAATCGAATAGAGGACAACCATGACTAAACGGAAATCCAAAGGCGCCTACATGATTTCCGCGGTTGCCGAAATGTATGGCATCCATCCCCAAACGTTGCGTCTCTACGAGCGCGAGGGCCTGCTAAAACCGTCGCGCACCGAAGGCAACACCCGCCTCTACACAGATGAAGATCTCCTCCGTTTGGAATTCATTCTTTCGCTCGCCCGTGACCTTGGCGTCAACATCGCTGGCATGGCGATCATTCTGCAAATGCGCGAACGCATGGAGGAAATGCAGCGTCAGATCCAGGAATTCGTGCAGTACATCCAGCAGGAAGTTCTGACGCGTGCCAGCGCTGCCGCCGATCCCTCTAAAGGCGCGATAGTCCCTGTGCGTCGGCCAGTGGTCGCCCCGGTTCAGCCGAAGAAACACTGATTCGCCAACTTGTCATGTAACGTGCTGTCATCCTGAGGAGGGCGCGAGCCCTTCGAGGGATCGTTCGAGACCGTGCGCCGAAAGTGTCGTCGTTGGGACCCTACGCACTGCAAGCATCCAGGCGGCCCCGTCCACGACATCGACGGCTCCCGCTGACGTACGGTCCTCGCTGCGGCTTCGCCGCAGTTCAGGATGACATCGGTGTTGAGCGTCTCGCGTTGAGCGCTTCGGGTTGGGCGTATGATGAAAGGCTTCGCTATGCTCCCGTTCAAGCTCATCTACAGCGATGCCTACTACCTCCCCATCGGCAACCACGTCTTTCCCGCCGAAAAATACCGCCGCATTCGCGATCGCCTGATCTCGACCGGTGTATCCAGCCAAGAAGATTTCCTCGAGCCCGAGCCCGCCACAGATCAGGACATTCTCCTCGTCCACAAGCCCGAGTACGTCCAGAAGCTAAAGACCGGCACACTTAGCCCCCGCGAAGAAATGGAAATGGAAATCCCTTACTCACGTGAGTTGGCCGATGCGTTCTGGCTCGCCGCAGGAGGATCGATCCTGGCGGCGCGTCAATGCCTGACCGACGGGATCAGCATCAGCATCGGCGGCGGATTCCATCACGCCTTTCCCGACCACGGCGAGGGCTTCTGCATGATCCACGATGTCGCGGTCGCCATTCGTCGCCTGCAGCGTGATGACAAGATCCACACCGCCATGACGGTCGACTGTGATGTCCATCAAGGCAATGGCACGGCTGCAATTTTCGCCGGCACACGCACGGCAAGCGCGCTACTGCCTTCAGCTTCAGTCTCAACAGTTCAGACGCCCGCCAACGCCCCACGCGGCAAAATGCGCGGAGCCCACGCCGGGGACGTCTTCACCATCTCGCTGCACCAGCACAATAATTACCCAATGTGGAAGCCACCCTCCTCCATCGATGTCGATCTTCCCGATGGAACCGGCGACGATGACTACCTCGCGTGGCTGGACAATACCCTCAGCTCTGGCCTGCGCCAGTTCGAGCCTGATCTGATGTGTTATATCGCCGGCGCGGACCCATATAAGGAAGATCAACTGGGCGGGCTCAACTTGTCGATCGAGGGGCTCAAAAAGCGGGACGAACTGGTTTTCCGTGTCGCCCGTGCGCGCAATATCCCGGTGATGGTCACCTTTGCCGGAGGCTACGCACAGAACGTCGAAGACACGGTCACGATCCACAGCAACACTGTAATCGCGGCCAAAGAAGTGTTCGCGGGAACCACGTCGCCAAAAGCAACGTCATCTTGATTGTCCGGGATTTCTGCGGGGAGCGAATAAGCCATGCCGCATAAAGAACCCCTATTTCCAGCTGCTGGTCCGTAACTTATCTCCGGTGCATCAAATACATGACTATGAACGTGAGCCCTTCCGAGATTTCTCACAGCGACCTTTACGGGATTCTGCTGAATTCCGTTGCTCCGCGGCCGATCGCATGGGTTTCCACCGTGAGCCCTTCGGGGCATCGCAATCTGGCGCCCTTTTCTTTCTTCAACGCCGTATGCGTCGACCCGCCTTTGCTGGCGTTTGCTCCCGGATTACGCCAGCCCAAGCAGAGAGGGGCGGTCCATGGCGAACCCAAAGACACACTGCGCAATATCCGCGAGACGAAGGAATTCGTGGTGAACATAGTCACCCACGATCTGTTGCAACCAATGAATGTGACTAGCGGCGAGTACGATCCTTCGGTCAATGAATTCGAACTGGCAAAGGTTACGCCGTTGCCCTCGAGATTGGTGCGACCGGCAAGGGTGGCAGAATCGCCGGTCAGTTTCGAATGCAAGCTGTACCGAATTCTCGATTTCTCTCCGGCGCCAACGAGCAGCAGCCTGGTGATCGGCGAGGTTATCTCGATTCACATGAATGATGCGCACATCAAGGACGGACGCCTGGATCGGAATTCGCTTGACCTGATCGGCCGCATGGGCGGTATTCAGTACACGCGCACGACCGACCGGATTGAGCTTGCGCGGCCGAAGGTTGAGTAAGAATTGGCCGTTAGTCATCTCTCCGCGCCGGGGAGGTAAAGCAAGCACAGCAGCCAAAGCCGTTATGGAAGAGACTTCAGAATGCTTGCAATCCCGGCGATCAGGCAGCCCAAAGCAATCGCATTTGCTACAGCCCAAGCGCGAAGCCAAACCGGAGTAGTGAAAGGCGGAGTCTCAGGTCTTCCCTGTGAAATCGCAGCGAGGTCTTTGAATAGCTTTTGGTCAGCCAGGTTGCGCAGTTGAATTTGCCGCACCGCGAGCCAACCAGCTGATGAGAGCCAGAACACTACGAAGGCAGTCGACAATCGCGCATGCACAGACCAGAGCCACTCGTCGTGCTTAGACAACACGACAGGATAAGCCACAAAAACAAACAATACGGTCAAATAGGCGCTCAGTCGCCATGCTTCGCGGTTGAAATCAATTCCATCCCTGAAACGAGCCGACCACACGTGAGGCCCGAAAAATCGGTAGCGCAGCGTCACCAACAAGAACGGTCCCGCGAGAACGGGAAATCGCAATGCAATAAGTAGATCGTGACGAGTAGGTGGCATCGAAGCGGCCATGCAATAGCATGGTATTCTTACCGAAAGAAACTGGAGATCCAAGCCGGATTTGTTGTCTACGAAACGCTAAAGATATGTTCGAGAATCTTCAGGAAAAACTCCAACGCGCCTTCAAGACCCTCCGCGGCCAGGCCACCCTGACGGAGGAAAACATCGACGAGGCCCTGCGCGAAATCCGCATGGCGTTGCTCGAAGCCGACGTCAATCTCAAGGTCGTCAAGCAGCTCATCGACCAGATCCGCGCTAAAGCTGTCGGTCAGGAAGTCATGACCGCTCTCTCACCGGGAGAGCAGGTCATCAAGATCCTCCGCGACGAGCTCGTCGAGGTACTCGGCAAAGACACCGCACGTGTAAAGTTCGCCTCGCAGCCGCCTACGGTCGTGCTCATGGCCGGACTGCAAGGTTCCGGCAAGACGACCACCTCGGGCAAGCTGGCGAACTGGCTTAAGCAAGGTGGACACCGTCCCCTGCTAGTCTCCGTGGACGTCTACCGCCCCGCCGCTCGTGAGCAACTGAAAATCGTGGCCCAGGCCGTGAAAAGCCAGATCTATGAAGGACAGGTGGACGAAGCCAACACCGCGACGGTCGAGCGCCTCGTAAAAGAAGCCCGTCGCGAAGCCGTTGTCACCGGATGCGACGTCCTCATCGTCGATACCGCCGGCCGTCTCCACATCGACGACCAGCTCATGGACGAGATGCAGTCGCTGAAGAAGCTGCTGAATCCGTCGGAAATTCTGTTCGTCGCCGATGCCATGACGGGACAGGACGCGGTCCGCTCTGCCGAGGAGTTTCACAAAAAGCTTTCGCTTACCGGTGTCGTCCTTACAAAGATGGACGGCGACGCCCGCGGCGGCGCGGCCCTCTCGATCCGACAGGTCACCGGGCAGCCCATCAAGTTCATCGGCATCGGTGAAAAATACGACGCGCTCGAGCCTTTTCATCCTGACCGCATCGTCTCGCGCATTCTCGGCATGGGCGACATCCTCTCGCTGATTGAGCGCGCCGAAAAGCAAATCGACAAGAAGAAAGCCGAGGAGCTGGCCACCAAAGCGCTCACTGGCGATGGCTTCTCGCTCGAAGACTTCCGCGACCAGCTCCGCCAAGTCAAGAAAATGGGATCGATGAAGAGCCTGATCGGCATGCTCCCGTCGATCGGCCCGTTCTCCGGATTGCAGAAGGCCGCCGACCAGGTCGACGAAAAACAGGTCAACCGCGTCGAAGCCATCATCAACTCGATGACCATCAAAGAGCGCAATCACCACGAGTTGATCAACGGCAGCCGCCGCAAACGCATCGCACGCGGCTCCGGCACCACCGTGCAGGAGGTAAATAATCTCCTCCGCCAGTACGCCCAGATGAAAAAGATGTTCAAGCAAATGGGCAAGCCGAGCTTTGCGAGAAGGCTGGCAGGGATGAAAATGCCCGGGATGTGAAGCATTGGTCGATGATCAGTGCTCGTTGGTCAGTCATAAGCCCGAAGTTGTCATCCTGAGCGCAGTTGACGCGAGCGAAGCGAACGGCAACGGAGTCGAAGGATCCCTATCACCGACGCGGCACTACAACTATGAGGTGGCGTTCTCTCGAAGAATCGTCTCCCGGCACTGACACGCGCCGCTTGCGCGAGATCTACGCCGAGCGCAAAGAACTGATCGCGAAATATGTTCCGGCGGAGACGCAAGCCATCCAAGCGCAGGCCGTTGCTGAATTAAAGCAGCGAAATCTCGCAGCGAATATTCTCCCAGTCGGAGCGAAGGCCCCTCAGTTCGAACTCCAAGATCACAACGGCAAGGTCATTCGTTCGACCGACCTGCTCGCCCACGGACGTCTCGTTCTCTGCTTCATCCGCGGCCGCTGGTGTCCCTTCTGCGTCGGCCAGATGGAAGCCATGAACCTTGTCCTCCCCCAAATCGAGCAAGCCGGCGCGATACTCGCCGCCATCTCACCGCAAACCGTGAAGCAATCGTTCTTCATGCACGACCAGCACAAGTTGCGTTTCCCCCTGCTCTCCGACGCCGGTAACAAAGTCGCCCGCCAGTTCGGCCTGACCTATCGCGTTCCCGCCGCGCAGGAAGCCATCTATCGCCGGGCCTTCGTGAATTTGCCATTCACCAACGGCGACGACAGCTGGGAACTCCCAATCCCGGCAACGTTCATCGTCGATCGCGACGGCACAATCCTCTATGCCTCGGCGAACGAAGACTACACAGAGCGGCCTGAGCCCGTTGAAATTCTCAACTCTTTACACGTGTCATCCTGAGCGGTGGCGAAGCCGGCGCGAGGGACCGTACGTCGCTATGACGGTTCGATGTTGCCGACGGGAACGCCCAGAACGCATGCAGCCATTGTGATCTCGTGGCGCACTCTTGTTGGCTGACCTCTTACGGTCGCCCGAAATTCAAAGCGCGATACACTAATCCTTCATGCACATTATCTACGGCATCAACTCCGTCACCGAAGCCCTCAAAGCCCGCGGACGCGCCTTCGAATGGGTCGGTATGGCCAAAGAACGCCACGATCTCCGCCTGCAGCGTCTGATCGAAGATTGCCGCAAAATCGGCATCCCGGTGCGCTTCCTCCAGCGCACCGAACTCGACCGCATGGCCGGAAATGCCTCGCATCAGGGAGTCGTCGCTGTCACCTCAGCCAAGCAGTACAACGATCTTGAGGACGTGATCGCCGCCAAGCGCGGAAAATATTCTCTGGTCGTCGTGCTCGATGGGGTGGAAGATCCCCATAACCTCGGCGCGATCCTCCGCACCGCCGACGCCGCGGGCGCAAACGGCATTGTCATCCCCGAACGCCGCGCCGCCGCCGTTACCGGAACTGTCACCAAAGCCTCCGCCGGAGCCAGCGAGCACCTTCCCATTGCAAAGGTCACAAACATCGCGCGCTCGATCGAAGACCTGAAGGAGCACAATATCTGGACTGTAGGCCTCGACGAGCGCGCCACTCAAACCTACGACGCTATCCATTACGACATGGATTGTGCTCTCGTCCTGGGCGGTGAAGGCAGAGGCCTGCACGACCTGGTCAAACGCAAGTGCGACTTCCTGGTCTCGATCCCGATGCTGGGCAAGGTCCCCTCGCTGAATGTCTCGGTCGCCGCTGCAGTCGTCTTGTACGAGATCGTAAGGCAACGCCGCGCTTTGCAGGTCCCATCGGAAACAGAATGAAGTCTGCCGTAAAGTCTCTGTGCGCCCTCTGTGTCCTCGGTGGCGCAAGCTTTTGCGTTTCACTCGACCGCGAAGCCTTCTCCATCACTAACTACGATCTAAACGTGCAGATTGAGCCCGAGCAGCACCGCTTGGGCGTCCGCGGAAAAATCACGCTCAAAAATGACACTCCCACTCCGCAGAAGATCGCCGTCCTGCAAATCTCTTCATCGCTGGACTGGCGCGCGATCCGAGCCGCCGACAAGATGCTCCAGTTCGTAACCCAGCCCTATACCACAGATATAGATCACACCGGAAGCCTATCCGAGGCCATCGTGACCCTGCCGCAAGAGATTGCGCCGCACGGGACCATCGATCTCGACATCGCCTACGAAGGGGTCGTGCTCCTGGACGCCACCAGGTTAATTCGGATCGGCACGCCAGAGGATTCTGCGAAGAGTTCAGATTGGGATCAGATTGATGAAAAGTTCACCGGATTGCGTGGAGTCGGCTACGTAGCGTGGTATCCGATCGCAACAGAAGTGGCGAACCTTTCGGAGGGCAACAGCCTTTTCAAAGTATTGGCGCGCTGGAAAACGCGTGAGGCCGGATCGCAGATGAAAGTCTCCTTTCAGGATCCAAACCTCACCAATGATGAAATCACATTGACCATGCTGTGTAACGGGAAGGGTATTCAAGGCGTGACTCGCGAAGGTGCCGCAAGGTTCCAATGGGCTCAGTGTTCCTACGTGGACCTTGCCCATTCAGCGCCGACATTTGTCATCGCTAGCTACGGAGTTGTCGATCGCCCTTCGAACGCCGTCTTCAATTTCTCAGGCCACGCTGTCGCTGCTGAGGCTTATGCTGACGAAACTGAAAGAGTCGTTCCTCTGATCGCCGATTGGTTCGGGAATCCCAGGGAAAAACCTCAGACCGCGGACCTGCTCGATGCCAGCGCCGCCCGCTTCGAGAGTGGAGCGTTACTCCTGACTCCCCTTGCAAATTCCGCCGCCAAACTCACCGGCCTCACCGCGGCCCACCAACTCACCCATGCATCGGTCGTCTCTTTCCGCCCCTGGATCGAAGAAGGCCTCGCCCATTTCGCGCAGGCTCTCTATCTGGAAAATCAGAAAGGACGCCAGGCAGCGCTGGACTATATGGGGGCCCATCGTTCGGCACTCACTGCGCCGGACTCCGAGGACGAAGCCAAGCAGTCACTCGTAGATACAACCAATGAGCAGCTCTACCGAAGCAAAGGAATGTGCGTCTGGTGGATGCTGCGCGACATGATCGGCGACGCTGCGCTCAAGAAAGCCATTGCATCCTACAAACCCGAGCAGGACAACGACCCGTCCTACATGCCGCGCCTGATCGCCACGCAAACACAGCGCGATCTCCAGTGGTTCTTCGACGATTGGGTCTACCACGACCGCGGTCTGCCCGACTTCAAAGTGGAATCCGCCTTCGCCGCCAGCACGCCAACCAAGTCGTTCCTGCTGACCATCACCTTGGATAATCTGGGCACAGCAGGAGCCGAAGTCCCCGTCACCATCAAGTTTGCTGGCGGAGAGGTGACTAAGCGAATCGAAGTTCGCGCCAAGAGCAAAGTGACATTCCGTGTAGAAATGCCCGCGGCGCCGCAAGAAATCCGGGTGAACGATGGCAGCGTCCCCGAAAGCGACATGATGAACAACACGTTCAAAGTAGGAACGCCACAGAACTAACGCGCGGTGCCCGACCTGTAACTTAAGGCTCTTGTCATTCCGAGGAGCGCAGCGACGAGGAATCTGCTGTCCGCCCGGCAGACAGCAGATTTATCGCTTCGCTCGAAATGACAAATACGGTTTTGATTTCTGTGTTTTTCGGGCCTGCTGCCTCCGTGGTACCTTATTCGCTCGCGGGAGGGCACGCTTGGCCTACATCCAGTTTCTCGGCGCCGCCGGCACCGTCACAGGCTCGAAACATCTCATCAACACCGGCGATCCCTCCGGTAAAAGTGGATTCCAGGTCCTGATCGATTGCGGACTATTCCAGGGCCCAAAAGAATGGCGCGAACGCAACTGGCGCGACACCCCCATTCCAGCAAAGGAAATCGACGCTATCATCCTCACCCACGCGCACCTCGACCACTGCGGCTGGATCCCCCGCCTGGTGAAAGAGGGCTTCCGCGGCCCGATTTGTGCCACGCCGCCGACCATTGATCTATGCGGCATCATCCTCCCCGACTCTGGCCACCTGCAGGAAGAGGACGCGCGCTTCTACAACAAAACCAAAAAGTCCAAGCACAATCCCGCCCTGCCGCTCTACACATTTGAGGAAGCCGAAAACGCTTTGCAGTACTTCAAGCCCGTCCAGGTGGGTGAAACGGTAAAACTGTCCGCTGACCTTTCCTTCCGCTTCGTCCGCGCCGCGCACATCCTGGGATCGTGCATGGCCGAAGTCTCACTCACCACTAACGGCACGGCGCGACGCCTGCTCTTCACGGGAGACATTGGCCGTGTCCACGACCACAAAGTCGCACCGGGAAAGGTCGTGCACTCGGGCCCGCAGGAAGGTGAAACCGCAGATCTAGTCGTGATGGAATCCACCTACGGCAACCGCACGCATCCCAAAGAAGATCCGCTACCGGAACTCGCGTCGTTGATCACGAGCACTGCGAACCGGGGAGGCAGCGTGATCGTTCCTGCATTTGCCATTGAGCGCACCCAGAAGTTTGTCTTCATCGTCAAGCACCTGATCGAGTCAGGCCAGATCCCGCGCCTGCCCGTCTTCTGCGACAGCCCCATGGCGATCAATGCGGTCAAAATTTTCCTGAAACACGACGAGGAATACAGCGACGAAACCCGAGACATGATCCGTAAGTACGGCTCTCCGCTCGGCTGGCCGGGATTTACCTTCGCCTCAACGCCCGAAGAATCCAAGAAGATTAACGAAGCCAGAATGCCGTCGGTCATCGTTTCCTCCAGCGGCATGGTCACCGGAGGACGCATCCTGCATCACTTGGCGCAGCGCCTCCCCGACCCACGAAACCTTGTACTCTTCATCGGATTCCAAGCTCCCGGCACGCGCGGCTTCACCATCAAGAGCAAGGCCGACGAAGTCAAGATTTTTGGAGACTACGTTCCTATCCGAGCCCAGGTCGCCGCGCTAGAACAGTTCAGCGACCACGCGGATCCCCCGGAGTTGTTGCAGTGGCTGCGAACATTTAAGAATCAGCCAGCAACCACGTATCTGGTGCACGGCGAACCGGATGCGTCAGGCCAGTTGCGGGATCTCGTGAAAAAAGAGTTGGTGTGGAACGTTCAGATCGCCCAATATCTCGAAAAGGTCCACATAGACTGATTTTCCTTCGTGAACCTGCGTGCCCTTAGTGGTTGATGGGTTTCCTGGCGTCACTGAGAAGAACTGAAGCGGACCAGCGCGTCCAGCTTAGACGCCGCAGCCCCCGAGTCAATCGAGCGAGCAGCGAGCGGGACTGCCCCCGCTATATGATCGGCCCTCCCCGCCGCCACGAGCGCGGCCGCGGAATTGAGCAACACCACATCCCGACGGGCAGACTTCTCGCCACCCAACACCGCGCGAATGATGCCAGCATTCTCGCTCGCGTCGCCGCCCGATATTTCCTGCAGCGCGGCGCGCTTCAGTCCAAACTCTTCCGGTTCCACTTCGTACGACCGCACCGATCCTTCGCGTGCTTCGGCAATCCGCGTGACACCGGTGATCGTGATCTCGTCCAGCCCATCAAGTCCATGCACCACGAGCGCGCGCCGCAGTCCCAACATGCTCAGAGCCTCGGCCAATTTCTCCACCAGTTCCAGTGAATACACGCCCACGACCTGTCCGTTCGCCCTCGCTGGATTTGTTAGCGGCCCAAGCAGATTGAACATCGTGCGCATCCGCAACTCCCGACGCACCCCCTGCACCTGCTTCATCGCAGGATGCAAATTCGGCGCGTAAAGAAAGCAGATGCCAACTTCTCGCAAGCACAGCGCCGCCCGCTCGGGGGAAAGCTGGATATTGACGCCCAGAGCTTCCACCACATCTGCGGACCCACATTTCGAGCTGATGCTGCGGTTGCCATGCTTGGCCACGCGCACGCCGGCACCTGCCGTCACGAGAGCCGTCGCTGTCGAAATGTTGAAAGTCCCGCTGGCATCGCCACCAGTTCCGCTGGTATCCACCAACGACGATCGATCGAAAGGCTCGTCGAGCAGGGCATCGCGTCCAGTGCCGCTAACGGCGATCGCATCGGCGGACGAACGTTCAATCGGTAACCGCGCCGCCGCTGCCCGGATCGCCTCCGCGAATCCCACAATCTCCTCGACGGTCTCGCCCTTCATGCGTAGCGCGATCAGCAAGGCCGCAATCTGCGCGTCGGTGCACTTTCCCGTCAACACCTCGGCCATCACGTCGCGAGCCTCGCCTCGTGTGAGCGATTCGCTGTGATTAGCCAGGCGATGGAGGGCGTCGAGGATCATGCTTAAGGCCGCATTGTACGGCATAACGAAGCTAAAGAACCTTCCTGCAACACTGGGGTACCGAGGAAAGTGTGAGGGCTATCAGGATGTCACAGGGATGCTGCGAAGGCTTTTCTCAAAATGGTCGCGCCAGTCCTCTGGCAGCGCCGGAGTCGCAATGGCCTTGTTCAGCAGTTCGCGATTGTACCGATCATCGGCGAAGATGTGGTTCATCTCTGCGATGGTGATGGCTAGCGGTTCCTGACTCAGAATTTCGAAGGAGCCTCCAGCGGTAACGACTCCCTCCCGTTCCACCGAGAAATAGAGCCCGCTGCGGCCGCTCCGCAGAAAGCGCGCCAGAATATCTTTGCGTTGAAACTTGGCCGCCAGCTTGTAGCACGGGATGCGCGGTTGCCGCACTACGATAATGGCTGAGCCGATTTGCAGACGATCTCCGACGTGGACGTCGCGTTCGAACAGCCCTTCAGTCGTGAAGTTCTCCCCGAACATGCCCCAACGAAGGTTCGTCCCCGGCAGTTCCTCGCGCCAAAACCCGTAGTGCTCCGAAGGATAGGCGTAGACCGCCTTGTTCGGTCCGCCGTGCACGGCCAGATCAGCCTGCTGATCGCCATCCAGATTCAGCGTCCGCAACGCAACTGGCCCCGACACGGGCTCTTTGAAAATGCCAGTGTTGATCGTATTGCCGTTGTACACAGTCAATCGAGGCCGCGCGACATTGGTGGAAATGAGCTTCATAGTGATTTTCCCGAGCTAACATACCGAAGGCTGGACTAGTCGACTTTAGATGCAGTGTCCGCCAGGAAGGCGCACCACTTTAAAGTTCCTCCGTGCTCCTCTGTGCCCTCTGTGATGAGGATCTTGCCTTTCCGGTCAGAGCCGCCGTTTGCCCTACAGTCCGCCATTCTATAAAATCAGAAGTTTGCTGCCCGCACCGCGACGCCGCAAGCAGGGTCCCTCCGAGTCTTTACTGAAGAGTCATCATTATGAAAATTCATGAGTATCAAGGAAAAGCAATCTTAAAGAAGTATGGTGTTACCGTGCCCCGCGGATCGATGGCCACTTCGCGCGAAGAGGCTGAGTCGGTCGCAAAAGAATTGCTGGACTCCGGATCCACCGGAGTCGTGGTCAAAGCTCAAATCCACGCTGGAGGCCGCGGCAAAGGCGGCGGCGTCAAGATAGCGAAGTCTGCCGGCGAAGCCGGCGATCTTGCCGGCAAGATGCTCGGCATGAAGCTCATCACGCATCAGACCGGCCCCGAAGGCCGCATCGTCCGCCGTCTGCTGATTGAAGAAACGCTGCCCATCGAGAAGGAACTCTATCTCGGAATCCTGGTCGATCGTGCCGAAGGCAAACCGGTCTTCATGGCGTCCGCGGCTGGCGGCATGGAGATCGAGCAGGTCGCTGCCGAGAATCCCGATGCGATCCTGAAGCAGCACATCGACCCCGGCATGGGCCTCGAAGCCTTCCAGGCCCGCAAAATTGCCTTCAAGCTCGGCCTGAGCGCGAAGCAGATCAATCCCGCAGTCCAGTTCCTCACCAGCCTCTATAAAGCGTTCCTGGACACCGATGCTTCGTTGCTCGAAATCAATCCCTTCATCACGACCACCGACGGTCGCCTCTTCGCCCTCGATGCCAAGATTAACTTCGACGACAACGCTCTCTTCCGCCATGCCGATCTGCGTGAACTGCGCGACATCACCGAGGAAGATCCGCTCGAAGTCGAGGCCTCTAAGTACAGCCTGAACTACATCAAACTCGACGGCAATGTCGGCTGCATGGTGAACGGCGCCGGACTCGCCATGGCTACGATGGACATCATCAAGTACGCCGGGGGCATGCCAGCGAATTTTCTCGACGTCGGAGGAGGCGCCAGTTCCGAGCAGGTCGCCCACGCGTTCGAAATCCTGCTCAGTGACAGAAACGTGAAGGCCGTGCTGATTAACATTTTTGGGGGCATCCTGCGCGTCGATACGCTGGCGACGGGCGTGGTCGAAGCCGCGCGCAAGACCAACATCAAGCTGCCCATAGTCCTGCGCCTCGAAGGGACGAACGTCGATGAAGGCAAGAAAATCCTGATGAACTCAGGCTTCAACTTCGTCGTGACCGACACCATGAAAGACGCCGCGGACAGAGTTGTCGCAGCGGCGCGAGGCACAGCGGGTGTAACAGAATGGCGGTAAATGCAAGGGAATAGGGATTAGAGGCTAGGAAAAACGTCTAACTCCTATCCCTAGCCTCTGCCGTTAACAAACGAGGTATTTTTCATATGGCAATCCTAGTCAATAAAGATACGCGCGTAATAGTCCAGGGTCTCACCGGCCGCGAAGGCACGTTCCACGCGAAAGCCAGCGCCGCCTACGGCACCAAAATCGTCGGAGGCGTGACGCCCGGCAAAGGCGGCACCACCCACGAAGGCTGGCCCATCTTCAACACGGTTCGCGAAGCCGTCGATAAAACTGACGCCAATGCCACCGTGATTTTCGTTCCGCCGCCGTTCGCCGCCGACGCCATCATGGAAGCCGCCGATGCTGAGATCGACCTCATCGTCTGCATCACCGAAGGCATCCCCACGCTCGACATGGTCAAAGCCTGGGAGTTCCTGCAGGACCGCCGCTCGCGCCTCATCGGTCCTAACTGTCCCGGCATCATCTCGCCCGGCAAATGCAAGATCGGCATCATGCCCGCGTCGATTCATAAAGAAGGATCGATTGGTATCGTTTCACGCTCCGGTACACTCACCTACGAGGCGGTGCATCAGCTCACGCAGCGCGGCATCGGACAGTCGACAGCCATTGGCATCGGCGGCGACCCCATCATCGGTACCAATTTCATCGATGCCTTGGACCTGTTCAATCGCGACCCCGAGACCGAAGCCGTAATCATGATCGGCGAAATCGGCGGCAACGCCGAAGAACAGGCCGCGGAGTTTGTGAAGACTCATATGAAGAAGCCGGTCGTCGGATTCATTGCCGGCCAGACCGCGCCTCCCGGTCGCCGCATGGGCCACGCCGGCGCCATTATCTCCGGAGGGAAGGGAACCGCGGCCGAGAAGATCAAGGCGCTGGAAGCTTGCGGAATCCGCGTTTCGAAGTCTCCAGCCGCCATTGGAGAAACTCTGGCGGCGGCGATAGGAGTAAACGTTTAAATGCGTGCGTAGAGACGTAGTTTGCTACGTCTCTTCTCACCACCAAGGTAAAGGCCTCTGGTAGCAAGAGACGTTGCAAGCAACGTCTCTACAAATAACGACGAACGACCAAGGACCAACGACAGAATGAAGACTTTGCAACGCACCCTGACCATCGTCAAACCCGACGCCGTCCGCAAGAACGCTATCGGCGACATCATCGAACAATTCGAGAAGACAGGATTCCGTATCCTCGCCATGAAGATGCTGCAGATTTCGAAGCATCAGGCCGAACAGTTCTACGCCGTCCATGCCAGCCGTCCGTTCTACAACTCGCTGACCGATTTCATGTCGAGTGGCCCGATCGTGGCGCTGGCGCTCGAAAAGGAAAATGCCATCGCCGATTTGCGCAAGCTGATGGGCGCCACCAACCCGGCCAACGCCGAGGAAGGAACCATCCGCAAAAAGTGGGCCACCAACATCGAGTACAACGCGATCCACGGCTCCGACGCCGAAGACACCGCCCGCTTCGAACTAAGCTTCTTCTTTGCCGGCTATGAATTGGCGAAATAGTTCTCAGTTCTCGGTTCTCAGCCGCTGAGGTCGAGTGCGATTTTATTGAGAACTGACAACTGACAACTGACAACTTCCTTATATGCCGATGGTCCAAATCACGTTGCTCGAAGGCCGCACCGCCGACCAGAAGCGCAAGATCGCCGGGCGCATCACTGACGCTTTCGTGGAGGAAGCCGGCACCCGTCGCGAAGCCATCGTTATCGTCTTCCACGAAGTCTCGAAGGAAAGCTATGCCTCCGGCGGCGAATTGATAATCGACAAGGCTCCGAAGTAGTTACCGCCGGATTACCCTCGTAATAATTCCCGCCCGCGCCTACTATTTATACTGCGCTCGAAAGCGAGGAGATCATCATGAAAACGTGGACAGTGGCCGCTGCTCTGCTTTTTGTGAGCACTTGCGGTTTTGGCCAGACGGCTGAAACCGCGCCCGCAAGAAAACCTTGCGAAGACCTCAAAGCTGAAATCGCCAAGAAACTCGACGCGAAGGGCGTCACCTCTTACACGCTCGACGTGGTTGATAAAGGCAAGGAAGGCGATGGCAAAGTCGTAGGAGGTTGCGACGGCGCCACCAAAAGCATTGTGTACAGCCGAGGCGCGGCGTCTGAATCGAAGCCGGCAGAAGCGAAGAAGCCGCAATAATCTGATTGAGAACATGTAGCCCCGGACGTTCGGGGTTGCGCGAAGCGCACTGAGGACCGCTCGGAGCGATGAGTACTCCGGCAGTGCATGCTGTCGCACACGCTCGCTTTGCTCGCGGGCGGACGAGGCGTCCACCCCTACACAAACAAAGTCCGCCCTACACAAGCTAGCCCAACGGTTCGAACAAGTGTCCTTCTACGCGATCCGCGAATTTGGGCAGCTCTTTTTTCGCGTGCTGCAAAAAATGCGGCGCGGCGCGATGGGCTTCCAGCGCTGCATCATCCTTATATTGTTCGTAGATGAAGAACCGGCGCGGTTCGGTCTTGTGCCGGTGCACCTGGTACATGGCACATCCCGGTTCCTTGCGGGAGTGTTCGGTCAATTTCCCGAGAACTGCGGCAACGTCTGCTTCGTGTCCAACTTTCGCCATCCAGGTGACAGCCAACACCACCATCGCTTGCTCCTTCCCCACGGCTGAGGGTGAGCCGGGGAGAGCAATTCTAGGCTTTTTTTGCGGCTACCTTCAACTCCGTAATAAAGTCGTCCATCAGGATCGTGTGGTCTCGGTCCGGCCCGGTCGAAATCATCCCGACCTTCGCTCCCGATTCTTTCTCCACGAATGCCAGATAGGCGCGCGCCTGCTTGGGAAGTTTGTCGTATGCGGTAATGCCCTCGGTCGATGTCTTCCACCCTGGCACGTTCTCATAGACGCATTCGATGTTCTCGTAGCCGCTGGCTTGTGCCGGTGCCTCAATCGTCGGCTTTCCGTCGATTTTGTACCCGACGCACACCGGGATCTCCGCCAAGTCGTCGAGCACATCAAGCTTCGTGACGACTAGCCAATTTGTGCCGTTGATCATTCCTGAGTAGCGCAGCAGCGGCAGGTCCAGCCACCCCGTGCGCCGCGGACGCCCCGTCACCGCGCCATATTCATTCCCGCGCTTGCGCAGGTTCTCGCCCGCATCACCATGATCTTCGGTCGGGAATGGCCCTTCACCAACGCGCGTGCAGTACGCTTTGGTGATGCCGATAACAGACTTGATTGCATTCGGCGCCACGCCGGTGCCGATCACAGCTCCGCCGGACGTCGCGCTCGACGACGTCACAAACGGATACGTCCCGTGATCGATGTCGAGCATCGTCCCCTGCGCGCCTTCGAACAGAACTGACTCGCCCTGCGCCAGTGCCTGATTCAGCAGCACCGCAGTATCCGCCACAAACGGCGCAATCTTTCCCGCGGCGTGCGCGTATTCCGCATACATCTTGTCGGCATCGAGCGGCTCGGAGTTGAACAGCGCGTGTGCAATCATGTTCTTCTCACGCACCGCATTTTCAATGTGCTTCTTCAGCAGATTCAGGTCAAGCAGATCGGCCACCCGCAGCCCGCGGCGCCCCATCTTGTCCTCATATGCCGGACCAATCCCGCGCGATGTCGTTCCGATCTTCACGCGACCAGGCGCATTCTCCGCCGCCAGTTCGATCATGCGGTGATACGGCAGAATTACCTGCGCGCGATTCGAGACAAACAGATTCCCGTCGACTTGCACGCCGGCCGCCCGCAGCGCGCCGACTTCCTTCAGAAACGCCAGCGGGTCGAGCACCACGCCATTGCCAATCACGCTGCGGCAGCCGGCGCGAAGTACGCCGCACGGCACCAGCTGGAGAATAAACTTTTTGCCGTTGATGATGACGGTGTGGCCGGCGTTGTGTCCTCCGGCATAGCGCGCAACTACCTGAAAGCTCTCTGACAATACGTCGACGATCTTTCCTTTGCCCTCATCGCCCCACTGGGCGCCAACGATGACCGCGGTTGTGCCTTTTTTCAAGTCCAGCTCCGTCAGGGGAATTCGGCCGGCGCATGGCTGCGCCGCTCCCGGGTTCGCACACTCCTCACCCGCGGGGTGCCATCAAAAAAGTTACTGGGGTAGAAGCGGAGAAGCGTGTACGAGGTATCTTATCGTGCGGGCGTAGCGAATAGCAACGCGAGAAGACCGTAAACCACGAAGGGCACGAAGGACCACGAAGGAGTGCAAGGTTTCCTTCGTGAACCTTCGGCCCTTCGTGGTTGATGATTTTCGCTTTCGGTTAGAATTGCAACTTCGGAATGCATCCTATGCCCGCCTACTTCACTCCCGACCTCTTTCGCTTCCTCACTCGCCTGAAACGAAACAACAACCGCGAATGGTTTCAGGCTCACAAAGAAGAATACGAAGCCGTAGCCCACCAGCCCGCGGTACAGTTCATCACGGATTTCGCAGCGCCCTTATTCAAAATCTCGCCCTATCTCGTAGCCGATCCGCGTTCCACCCGAGGATCGTTATTCCGCATCTACCGCGACACGCGCTTCTCGCCCGATAAGCGCCCCTACAAAACGCATATCGCGATGAAATTCTCGCACCGCGGCAAAGACGTGCACTCGCCCGGCTTCTATCTCCACCTCGAGCCCAAAGGATGTTTCGCCGCATCGGGCTTGTGGCATCCCGAGCCGCCGACGCTGCTCAAAGTCCGGAATGCGATCGTCGAACGCTCGGTCGAGTGGCGCCCCGTGCGCAAACTCCTCAACTGGGACGACGCGACGAAACTCTCGCGGCCCCCGCGCGGATTCCCCTGCGACCACGAATTCGTCGAAGATCTCAAGCTGCGTGACCTGGGTACCGCCATCGAATTCACCGAAGCGCAAATCTGCAGCCCGAAATTAATGGCGACGTTCGCTACAGCCTGTCAGAAGATGTCACCGCTGGCCGCGTTCCTAAGCAGCGCATTGGGACTGCAGTTCTAAGAAGAGGTTTTTGTGAGGACAGCCGCCTTCGGCTGTCCGTCGAGCGCAGTTCGATAGATCTATTGTTCCCCGCGCTGCTTGCGAATCTCCTCCAACCTTCTCTTCAGATACTCCCGATACTCCTCCTGCAGCTTCGGATCTTTCGGAGATCCATAGATCTCCGACGATTTGTATTTCCCCTCGTCGAATTTCTTCTTGGTCCATTCATCGTGGACATGAATCTCATCTGCGTGGTCGAGGACTTCCTTCACGAACTGCGGAGGAATGAAGTAGACGCCTTCGCGGTCGCCGACGACAAGATCGCCTGGCATCACCGTGACCCCGCCGATCCGCACCGGCACGTTAATCCCGGTCAGCATCACGTTGCCGATGGGAGTGGGATCAGCCGAGCGGAAGTATCCCGGCATATCGATCTCAGCCAATCCATCGAGATCGCGGATGCTGCCATCCACAACTAGCCCGCCGCTTTGGGTGGCTTTCATCACGTAGTAAAAAAGATTGTCGCCCACGATCGTGCCGTCGACTTTCTTCCCAAACAGGTCAACCACCAGCACATCTCCGGGCTGAAGCATGTCTATCGCAGCTTGATTCGTCAGGCGAGGCAAGCCGCGTTCCTTCGCCTTTGCCTCCGCGACATCCTCCACGTCGGCGCGGCGCGGCATGAACTGCACCGTGAACGCGCGCCCGACCATCGTCTTCCCGGGATGTAGCACTTGAAATCCATCGGCGTACTGATTGTTGAAGCCCTTCTCGTGCAGCGTAGCCCACACTTCTTCCGATGAAAGATCCCGGGCGCGCTCGATCAGCGCATCCGGCACCTTCGGCCTCCCGTCGGGAAACCTGTCGAACGAAGACTTCGCTGTGTAGTCGATAAGATCCTGCTTGGGAAAGGTGAACAACTGCGCGTGAGCGCTGGGTCCCAGCACGAGGAAAATGGAAAGAGCCGCGCCGAAAGTTGCAGCCGTGCGCCCGACCGCACGCGAGAAGAAGATCATTTCGGAGTCTCCGTGGTCGATGGATTTTCGACATCTGCTACTGCTGACGAGCTTACAATTCTATGCTCATGAGCGAAAAGAGTTGGGCATCGGTAGGCCGCCGTGATCTGTTGAAGACTTCTGCCCTGGCAATCGGCGGAGCCCTGTTAGCCGACTCGACGGAGGCCTACCCCAAAGCAGTCAACACAAACTCGAGTCCCTCGACGCTGAAGATCACAGACCTGCGCGTGGTCACTGTGGTGAAACCGGGTCCGAGTCCCTGCCCGATCATTCGCATCGATACGAATCAGGGAGTCTACGGGCTGGGCGAAGTCCGCGATGGCGCGAGCCCTACCTACGCCTTGTTTCTCAAGAGCAGGATCCTGGGCGAGAATCCCCTGCAGCTCGACAAGATTTTCCGCAAGATCAAGCAGTTCGGCGGACACGCGCGCCAGGGCGGAGGAGTCTGCGCCATCGAAATGGCTCTCTGGGATATCGCCGGAAAAGTCTACAACGCACCCGTGTACGCGCTGATCGGCGGCGGTAAGTTCCGCGACAAGATTCGCATCTATGCCGACACCACAGAATCGAAAGATCCGAAAATCTACGCGCAACGCATGAAGGAACGCAAGGACGTCATGGGTCTCACTTGGCTCAAGATGGATTTGGGCGTCGAGATGGTTTCCGAGACTCCCGGCACGGTCAGCAACGCCACCGATCTGAATCAATGGCAGGCCAACCAGCTTCCTCATCCGCTATTGGGTATGGAGGTGACGGATAAAGGTATCGCCATGCTCGAGCAATACGTCGCCGCGGTGCGCGACGCAGTCGGCATGGAAATCCCGCTCGCCATGGATCATCTCGGGCATCTGGGCGTGAAGTCAATCATCCGCTTGGGGAAGGCTTACGAGAAATACAACTTGTCCTGGATGGAGGACGTTATCCCGTGGATGTACACCGACCTGCTCAAAGAAATTTCCGAGCAGAGTCCGACGCCCATCCTGACCGGAGAGGACATTTATCTGAAGGAACCGTTCCGTGTCTTGTGCGAAAGGCATGCGGTCGCCAAGATACAACCCGATCTCGCTACCTCCGGCGGCATACTGGAGACGCACAAAATCGGCGACATGGCCGAGGAGTTCGGCGTCCCCATGGCGATGCACTTCGCCGGCACCCCCATCGCCTGCATGGCCAACGTGCACTGTGCCGCCGCCACGCAGAATTTCCTGGCGCTCGAAAATCACTCGCTCGACGTGCCGTGGTGGTCCTCGCTAATCGAAGAAGGAGTAAAAACCCCGATCGTCAATCACGGATGGATCGAAGTTCCGGACCGCCCCGGCCTGGGCGTGACCTTGAACGAAGACATGATGCGCCAGCACCTCGCCCCCGGCACCGGATACTTCGAGCCCACAACCCAGTGGGATCAAGAGCGTTCCTGGGACCGCCTGTGGAGCTGATGAATTAGGTGTATGTGTGGCAGCCGCCTTCGGCTGTCCGTCGAGCGAAGCTCGACGCCTTTCGCCGCGAGACTCCTCGAAAGACGCAACGTAGTTCGTGATCTTAGAAGGGCGTGATGTGAAAAACTAGGACCAAGAGGTCGCCCTAATTGGTAGAAATTGCTTCCTGCGCTGATGTCGGCAATTTCACTGCCTTAATGTGTTCGGCAAGACCTAACATTTTTAGAGTCCAGATCCCGTACCAGTTCATGTCAACTTCGTACCATTTAAGACCGTGACGGGATGACGTGGGATGGGCATGGTGGTTGTTGTGCCAGCCTTCCCCGAAGGTCAGCAGAGCCACTAACCAGTTATTGGTGGACATGTCGTGCGTGGGGAAACGGCGTGAACCCCACATATGGGTCACGGAATTTACCAGCCAAGTGGCATGCAGGCCGAGCACTGTCCGCACGAAAATGCCCCACATCAGGAATGGCAGTCCACCCATTGCGAGCAACGCGGCCGCCAGCACGATGATTGGGACGTAGTTGTACTTCGTGATCCACACGTGGAACTTGTCTTTCACGAGATCGGGCGCGTAGTGCGCCAGTGTCGTGGTGTCGTGATGCAGGGACTTTCCGGTCAAGATCCAGCCCATATGCGCCCACCACGTGCCATCCAGCGGCGAGTGCGGATCACCTTCTTTGTCTGCGTACTGGTGGTGGAGGCGGTGCGTCGCTACCCAAAACACCGGTCCGCCTTCAAGTGTCAAAGTTGCGCAGACGGTTAGAAAGTATTCCACCAATTTAGGGGTCTTGTATCCCCGGTGCGTGAGGAGTCGGTGGTAGCCCATGCCTATGCCCAAGCTTCCAGACACCCACCACAGAAAACCCGCGACCAAGAGTGCCTTCCATGTAAAGAAGAACAGCGCCGCAATCGCCCCAATGTGGAATGCAGCCATAAAAAAAGATGTTACCCAATTAACCTGGTTGCCGCTTGACTGCTGTTTGGTGAGTGCCCGGATGCTCATAGTACCCTTCACTACTTGATTGGATGTCGAGATTCCTCAAGTTGACTTGCGGTCTTCGTAATACTTACGTAATCGCGCTAGCGGCTGGAGTACAGCCTCCTCGCATGCGAAGAGAGGGGAAGATGAGAGCCAACAACTCGCGTGCGATCGTCAATGCCTAAGAATCGCAATCGCTGCTATCGTTGGCGTTTGCAAGCGGAGTCATCGCTGCCAAGAAATCTGATATCTGCATTCCCGAGTCCAGCAATTGAATAAAATCATCCGGAGTGATGCCTTGGCGTTGGGCTATTTCCAACAATTCAACGATAGCGCATTCCACAACCTCCGCCTTAGGTTCTGCGGGTTGTCGAATACGATTCATTGTCACCCTTTAATCGTCATGTATTTTCGCAAAGCAAAACGTTAGACATCCATTCAGAGTTTTTTTGTGATTGTCGCTCGATCGTCTACCGATGTCTGTTCAAAACTGTACACTTTCGCTAATTGACGATTTTGGCAGGATGGGTCTCCAGGAGGCGCCAACGGTTGAACCATCTCCATTGCGCTCATCTACCGCGAGTTGATGCGTCCCTCCCCGAGCCTATCCATTCCGGAATACACCATCCAGCAGGTTCGGTTCAGGCGAGACGGAGAACCAGATGTTCGCCTAGTCGTGGAGAACGATGTTTAGGAGGGAACTGTGAACCTGTATCCCGTTCTCGTCGTACTCAACTAAGCCTAGTTCTCTGAACTTATTCATGAAGAAACTGACTCGCGACCGTGTCGTGCCGATCATCTCTCCTAGTGTTTCTTGACTGATCTTGGGGATTATAGTCTGCGGTACGCCATCCTTGCCGAATCGAACCAGCAATAGCAGAAGCCGCGCTAATCTTTTCTCGCTGGAATTAAAGAGTTGGTCAACCAAATCCTCTTCGTATCGAATGTTCCGTGCCAGCAAATACGCTACGAACAGGTCCGAGAATGTGTGTTCTTGATGTAGCGCAAGCATCATTGACTTCTTGTCTATGCAGAGAAGGTGACACGCGGACATTGCCGTGGCGGACGCCATGCGTAGGGGCTGTCCAGCTAGCGCACCTTCTCCGAAGAAGTCTCCGACACTTAATATGCCAATCGTTGCTTCCTTGCCACCCTTGGATACGACGGTGAGTTTAACCTTGCCTTCCTGAATGTAGAAGATCGCGTCAGCCGCGTCTCCCTGAGTGAAGATTGTTTGCGTCCTGGAAAAGGACAGGGCGTGCTTTCCATTACCGACCGCTGCAAGGAGTTTGCTTGGGTCGAAGGCGCCCTTCTCGGTCGATACGATGTGTCGCGAGCGGAGCGGCACTTTGTACCTCACCATCTCACCGCGAATAGGGGGACGTATACTAATGTACACTAATGCACACTGGTATGTGCGGTGTCGTACACAGAATCTCGTGAGGACGCATTAAGCACTGTGACCTGAATCACAGTCTGCAGTGATGTCTGTCGTAGCGTAGGAAGCCCACCTTGTCTCCCAACTCTATCAAGATTCTTCAAGGCCGATGGCGGGAGACATTAGAGTTCTTAACTGACGATAAATCTCGGTTACACTCGAAACCCCTCGAACCGAAATTCCCAGAATCGACGCTTCGGCGCCCACGAATGCAATCGCCATAGCAAAAACTTAGGAGTTTGTAGCTCGGCTGCCACGGTTGTATACTCAATCTCCAACACCATCAAGCCAACGGTTCACCAAACTCTGGCCAACGGCGAATTGGGTAAGCCCGCATGCGCGGAGTTTTCGATTTGCACCTCAGCATTGCTAGCAACGATATTTTGCGATTCCTCGTTTCCGTTCCGGCAGCCTGCACGGAGACGAAAGAAACGTTTGTGTATCTCCGTGCAGAGAGAACTGACGCTCGTATTGCAACCCAGTTTGAATCAACCATACCGGACCTTGAGGTAATCCCATGCCCCCGATCGAGATTCTGAGCGTAGAAGAAGCCAGTGAGCGCGCGGCTCCCACGACCGTTGCGGCGAAGGACCGCACTCCCACGCAGCGGCGGTTTTACGCATTGTCACTCAAAGATCATTTCCGGCTGCTCCTGCCGTTTCTCCTCGCTGGGGCAGCAGGTGTGCTCGCGCGGGTGAAGTATCCCTACTGGTGGCCTGCCAACGAGCTGGTCTATTTTCTGGCAGATGCCTTGATCGTCGCCATGATTCTGGGGATCGCTTTCGACGTCTTTTCCGCCAAGCTGCTGGTGGAAAGAATCTCTGACGGTCTAGCGCAAACCTTGGTAGGAAGAGGTCTGCCTGCCGAAATGCAAGGACTGGTACGCGATGTTGTTTCCACAGACTTGGTGCGGGATCACTATGTGAAAAGCTACGCGTTTTCGAATCCCGACGATGGACGTGTCCAGGTGAACGTCGAAGTTCGTTACGAGATCAGAAATTACTCGGAGGCGGTGCGCGATTATGCGCCGGAATTGACCGCCGAGACCTTTTTTCAGCCGGAGTTTCGTTTCCTGGAGTACGGGATCGCCGGAAGAAAAACCTACACGTTTTCTGATGAGAACCTCGCCTCCATGGTGGAGGTCGAAGAAGCGCTTGGCGTGACCCGAGTTCCCCGGAGCGCTTTGCCGGCCCTGAGTTTAAAACCGGTCAAGGCGGGAGAGAAAGCCGCATGCCAGGTCACGTGGAGGTACGGCTTAACCGTGCCCGAACAGTATTGCGACGTAACCGATCTTGAAGAGGCCACACTGGGAGCAACCTTGCATGTCGAGGCCATCCCCGAAGAACTCGAATTCGTCTCGGGATGCGATGCCAGCCTGCACCACGAAGCTGGCAGCCAGTCGTGGTACTTCGAAAGGGCGTTCATTGCGGGCCAACATCTTCGAGCCTGGTGGTTTCGACGCAAACCTTCGGCGCGAGTTTCGCGTTCCCGCCCGTGAAGGCCTAGCCCAAGGGTGTCAATGATGTAAAGGCGACCTTACGCCAGTCACGATGCCTCGCCTTTGAAATTGCCGCACATTCACGATTCACGCGAATCATCAGGCCCAAAACGTACTTACACAATCCCCGTGACTCGCGTCGCCTCACTAATTGTTTGGGATTGGGTTCGCGGCGTTGGCAGGACCACTCGCATTGACCACCGCTCCGTAGCGCGTGAGGCGGGGGAAAAATGGTGTCACTTCCAGCGGCATCTTGCCGCGCGCCGAAATAACGGCCACCGGTGTGGTCTTGGTCAATTCCGCATGGTCATCCCAGCCGTTGAGCTTGACGCGTCCGCCCAGAGGGAGGGCTGCAATCTGACCCAGTTTGTTTGGATCAAGGGCCGGAGCGGAGTTCATCAACACCACCATGCGAACCACGCTACCCTTATGGGTGAAGCCATCGCCCAAGTGGGGAGTCAGCAGTGCGGAAAGCGCCGAACCTCGCGCCGCCAGCTCACGCAGAAACAGCCCTGGTGTATCCAGCTTCCGGGCATAAGGTGAATTCTTCAGCAGATCGAGAGCTTTCTTGTCGGCGGCAGCTTCCTCCTCGGGAACGTGCCGGAATCCCAAGTTCTGGTAGGTGGATTCATCGGAAAACAGCATGCGATCGTAGAAAGCGTACTTGGTGCCCAAGTTGTGCCCCAGGACGATGTGGGCGAGCTCGTGCGAAAGCACCATGGCGAGGCAGGCTTCATCCGGGAGCACGTCCAGCAGGCCGCGGCTAACCACGATGGTGTTGCCCACGCTGAACGTCTCCAGTGGCGACGTCAGCATCACACGGGTACGGACTGGGCTCGGCAGTTCAATGTTGTTGGTGATCAGCAAATTGTTGGCTACGGTCTCCAACACCTTGTCCACTTCACCCTCGGGGGCGAGCAGACCGGCAGTCTGTAGCCGCTCGATCACGTTGTCTGCCGCCTGCTGTTGCCATTGCCACTGCGCTTGCAATGGAGAAGCATCTTGCTCCGTCGCGCTTTCGTCCTTCACCGGAGAGTCCACCAGGACCTTCGTCAATTCTGTGCCCTGGGCACTCTGCTGCAAGTCATAACCCCAAAGCCGGGTCTGGGCCTTGAAGGCCGTCTTGTCTTTCGACCGGTAGCCAAAATCGCCTTCCTCACTGTAGATGTACGCCGGTACCCAGTACCCCGGGATCAGGTTCAAGCGCCAGCTGTCCAGGTGGAAGAAGTAAGCGTTGTGGGGGTGTGGTTCATAAGTGCCATTCAGTCGCACAATGTTGTAATCCTGATCTTCTACCCAAATTCGACCACGGAAGCGGCCATTGCCGCTGCCCTTCTTGGCAGATACTTCAAAGACGAAACAGCGGACATCACCTAGGAACTCGCGGTGCACGTACTTGAAATCATAGGTCTGGCGATTGAAGTCGTCGCGATCGGCGTAGATCATCCAGGAGAAACCCATGGGCTTGTATTCGAGCTTATATAGCTTGTTGAAGCCGCCCAACAGGTGCTTCTCAAAGCTGGTGTCTTTGGGGAGATACTCCCGGCGGTCCACGCTTTCGCCCAGATCCATGCGGCCGAGGAAGTAATGGTCTTGCACCGGAACGGGACCCACCTGCGGGTCGAACTTCAAGTCTTGCAGATAAGTCTCGACGATGGGAGTGCGCGTGTTCAGCAATTCCATGAGCGCGTGCTCCCGCTTGATCAAGCGGTCCACTGCCTGATCCATCTCCGTAGGCAGGGCACCCGAGACTGGCGTGCGTCCCGTCGCCCTCGGCGAAGGCATATTCGCGGACTGCTGTGCATTAGCGATCAGCGTGAGCAGCAAGGAGGGAGCAATTACCCAGTGCCAAATACGCATAACCCACCCGAAAATTCTTTTGGTCTTGCGCCTAGCGCTTCGAAAAGCAGTGGTTCAGTGGCGGTTCTGACTCGTGGCGGTTGTGAGTCGTGCTCGCTGTCACCCGCCGTTTGCTTGCTTGGGTCGCGCTCAGGTAGCAAACGGTGGGGTTTGTGTACTTTAGGTCAGTGATGCAAGCCTAGGGCCAATGCCGAGTGCGAGTCAAGGATTCTAACTTCATTATTTTCTAGCAAGTTGGGAGAGACATAGCACGAGACAGTTGGCGATCACAAGCCTTTGGTGGCCCGATTTCACCAGAGTGGTGTTTTTCAGCCAGGGTTGGAAGCCTGGGGGCCGCTACGTCGACATTGGTAAACGTAGTCCCAGCAAATGCCCAAAGCCGAGTTCCGGTGACGGCGTTAGTGGCCGGGCCGAGGTTCCCACTCTCCAAGAGCACACAGGGCGATAAACAGATGACACACCAGTGGATCGAGAACGCCCAACTTGCACCGGCGAACCGAGCGCTTCTAGAGAATCCAGATGGAAGCATGGCGACAATGGCAACTTGGCGGGAGAACAAACGTTGTTTCACGAAACGAGAAGAGAATCGACTTGACTCCGACCGGCCTTCTCATGGAAGCGCAAGCACTTATTGAGAGGTAATGCGATGGTCCGATGCCGAGTCGCATAGCGGCTCGGCAGTTTAGATCAGGAGGATCATCCATGCAGATCGCATCTATCAGTATCGATCTGGGCAAGACCACCCGAAGCAGCCGTTTGTCTAGAGGCGGAACAACTGTTTCGCATTAGCGCCGGCGATCTTCGATCGGTCGAATTCGCTGATCGAAGCCTGGTCAAACCACTCTCTGGCCTCGACTACGTCTTCGTACGGATAATCAACTGAGTACAGAACCCGATCAGCACCAACTTCAAGGATTACGTTGGTTAGGGCTTGGGTGCGAAAGTTCCCACTCGTCGTGATGTAGAAATTCTCGCGTAGGTATTGGCTCATTGGCAACTTTGCTTTGGGAGTGCCACTTCCTCTACGTATGCGATTATCCACACGCCAGATGCCAAACGATAGTCCTTCCCCCAAATGGCCGACGATCACTTTCAGTTTGGGATATTCATCGAACAACCCGCTGGCCATCAGACGCAGCGCGTGAATGGATGTCTCGACCGCAAATCCCCAAGGCGACCCTGCGAGCCAACGATATCCTTCGTAACATTGTTGCCGGGCTGACAAGGGATCGCGAGGATGAAGATAAAACGGTACATCCAATTCCTGAACTGTTGCCCAGAACGGACGATATTGCGGCAAATCGTAGTAAACGGCTGAATCTCCCTCGCCCACCTGCGAGAACCCATTGACTAACGCGCCGCAAAAACCCAAGTCTTTAACACAACGCGTCAATTCCTGAGCAGCAGCCTCTGGGTCCTGTAACGGCAGTGTCGCAAAACCTTTCAGTCGTTTCGGATTTTTTGCGATGTTCTCGGCCAGATAGTCATTCGTTCGCCGCGCTTGGGCGATGGCTTCCTTGACCTTAGGAATGCCTTGTACGCCCGGTGCGGTCAATGAAAGGATGCAGATGTCGAGACCACCGCGATCCATGTCTGCAATGCGTCCGCTGCCAAGGTCGAGGATTCTGTTTCGAGTTGCGGGTGGGAGATCTCTCACCGCGTAACTTGTGTCGATAGTTTCTGCAAGGACAAAATGTTCTTCGAGAGCAATTTTGCCACCCAACGGCTCAGAAGTAGATTTCGTGCTATCCAGTACACTGTTGGGACTGAGCACGGACTCTGCGGCATACGCGCTTCCGACAAGACCTACACTTGTCAAAGCCGCTGAACCACGTTCGAGGAAACCACGCCGCGTGATAACGCCCCCACGGTTTGTCACTTCCATTGATGCTGTCCTTCTAGGCTGAGGATGTTTGAAACACTTTACACCAACTAATTCAGCCTTGATTACCCATAGTAGACGTGAATAAACGTGATTAGAGCATTTTCCATGAGCAGATACGAGCAACGTTAACTTTTGCTACCGGCGCTCTGGCGTTCGGCCGAGTTCGTCCATGGCACCCAAAAAGTGTTGCCTACACGCTTGGAGTGCTCCGATAGGTCTATACTTTGCGCGTCTGTATTTCGCGGTGCAGGAGTTACTCCGATGAAGCAACGTTTCTGTTTTTCTTTGGCATGCACGATGAGCTTGGTTCTGTTTTCCCTAACCATGGTAGCGCAGGACACGGTAGCGCCCGCAGAAGACAAGAGCAAAATCCTGGCGGGGTATTTCGAAGAATGGAGTATTTACGGAGCGAACTATAACATTGCAAATTTGCAGCAGAACCATGTCGCCAACAAAATTACGCACCTTATTTATGCCTTTGGTAATGTGGCTCCGGTCTCCGGGCCGCCTGACGCTACCTGCCATCTTGCCGACACCTGGGCTGACTTTCAGACACCCTACCTTCCCAGCGTGAACGGCTTGCCTTACACCGGTCCACTGTTCGGCAACTTCGCGGCGTTAATGCAGTTGAAACAGCTGCACCCGAACTTGAAGATCATGATTTCTCTGGGAGGAGCCTCCGCCGCCAATACTGCGGGTTTCTCCTATGCAGCCAGTACGAGCCAACTGCGTTCGCAACTGGTGGCTTCTTGTATTGACCTCTTCATTAAGGGAAACGTTGCGCCGGGCATTTCGGCGGCTGGCGTGTTCGATGGATTCGATATTGACTGGGAATTCCCCACCGCCACCGACACCCGGAACTTCACGTTACTGTTGCAGGAATTTCGTAAGCAGTTGAAGGCGCTCGGAAAGGAGAACGACACACCGTACCTGCTCTCGATCTTTGCGCCCGCAGGCTCGCAGAACTATTCGAACATCGAACTGGCCAAGGTTGCCAGGCAGCTGGATTTCCTTAACGTACAAGGCTACGACATGCATGGCACATGGGAGACGATCACCAATCACGCGTCGCCGCTGTATGACAGTCCGAAGGATCCTTCGTTCGGGCAAGGCTTCGACGACGAAGACACGATCGTTGCCTACCTTGCCGCCGGCGTGCCTGCGCGCAAACTACTGCTGGGAGTCCCGATGTACGGACGCGGCTGGACCGGTGTTCCGAATACCAATCACGGGCTGTATCAGACTTCCACCGGACCCGCTCCCTCTCCCGCCGGAGACGTTCTGCAAACCGATGGCGTCGCGACTTACGGAACGCTGGTAGCTGAGACTGGATTCCAGCACTACTTCGATCCCATCAGCGAGGCGCAATGGGCTTATGATGCAGCAACTCAGACGTTCTGGACTTACGACACACGCAGGTCGGTGAGCGTCAAGATGTCCTACGTCCAGAACCGAGTTCCCGGAGGTTTGGGCGGCGCGTTCTTCTGGGCACTCAAAGATGACGATGCCAACGGTAGTCTCACGAAGACGATGGCGAAAGGCTTGGGTCAGTAGCCCACGGAAAAGAAGCCCGCTCCATTGAACACGGCAGCATGGGAGATCCCTGCCCACACTGTCTCCACTGTTGGGCAGTTTGAGCGGGTTGATGGGGAAATCAGCGTTCATTGAGAGCTTCGTGTGTGACGGAATGTTACGCCATCCTTTTGAACCGCCCTAGTTCGTGCGGTGCACCTAATGACCTTGGCTAAGAATTTCTTGAGCTGCCCTGGATTTGTGGATGCGGATGAGTTTCCGGGCATTCACTCTGCTTTCGGGCACGACTAGCAGGTTGCGGAAAAGTCGATTAGGCTAACGATGTAGGGTGGCGCAGCGCTTCAGTGAGTGCGTGAGAACAGTTTTTTCGTCGACTCGCATGACTGTCCGGTTGCCAATCTCTCTGCGCATGCAGGTTGACCGAGTTTAGAGTCCCGGCCTGCGGGTGTACAGCCGGGTGAGATTATAGG
>Ga0210403_10000354_pt1 | contig 49674 bp, 66 predicted proteins | sample IncBWC19MmetaG_FD_150863 | JGI IMG/M metagenome (GOLD analysis project Ga0210403, IMG submission 150863) | Forest soil microbial communities from Barre Woods Harvard Forest LTER site, Petersham, Massachusetts, United States - Inc-BW-C-19-M | ecosystem: Environmental > Terrestrial > Soil >...
GAAAGCCCACCGGCGCCCGCGGCTAGCGTCGCGCTAGCAAGATTTATTGCGTTTTGCTAAGGTTTGTCAATCGTTCTTGCTCGAGAAGCTGACGTATTCGCCATAAAAATCGACCTTGACCTTCCCGCCGCGCGGACCGTTGCGCGATTTCTCGATCGAGATTTCGCGTTCAAAAGTGTCGCTGCTATCCTTCGGTTCGCGAATGACGAGGACCACGTCGGCGTCCTGCCCGATCGCCCTGGACTCACGCAGTTTGCCTTCTTCGTTGAGCTGGGAAAGGGCGATCACCACCACGCCCAGCTCGCCAGCTAGCACCTTGAGCCGGCGGCTGATGTCGGCGACCTCGCGCTGCCGCGAACTGTCCCGGACGATTGCCGGGCTGACCAGCTGCAAGTAGTCCACGATCACCACATCGAGCTCGCCCGTCGCTTTAAGTTTGCGGCACCGGGAAATAATCCCGCTGATGTCCAGATTGTACGCATCTTCGACGACGATCGTGCGACCGCCAGGAACGCCCTGGACGAAGGCGTTCATCTTCTCGGTCTCTTGATCGGTCAGTTCCCCGCAGCGCACCGCGCGCATCCGGATCCCGGCCTGCGAAGCGATGACTCGTTCGGCCAGCGTCTGGCGGTTCATTTCCATCGAGAAGACCACTACCTTCTTGTGCTGGGCGCCGAGCGCGACATGGCAAGCCATCTGCAGCGCTAGCGAAGTTTTGCCGTAGCTTGTCTCGGCGCCGATGACCAGTTGCTCGCCCGGCAGCATCCCGCCCAGGCACAGGTCCAGCGCGCGGATCCCGCTGATCTCGATAAACTGGCGTTCGCCGAGCCTTCTGGCCGCGACGCCCGCGGCGGCCCCTTGGACCAGGTCTCTGAAAAGCTCTTCCTTGGTCAAGCTATTCGACAGCGCGATCGCTAGCAGCCCTTTTTCGCACATATCGCGGACCGGCGTTGAGCTCTCGAGATGAACGTCCATGCAATTTTGGATGAGCAGGTTAGCGGCCTGGACGGTGACCCGGCGCTGGTAATGGTCGATCATGCGTTCGAGATAGAATCGCCAGTTCGCGCTTGAGGGGACAAAGGCGTAGACTTCCGATAGGTACTGGATTCCGCCTATCTCGCCCAGTTCGGTGAGCCGGAAACTATCGCGAACTATGATGAAGTCGGTTGTGTTGTAGTCTTGGAAGTTGTCCAGGAGGTGCTGGAAAATGATCCGGTGAGCCGGGATGTAGAACAGGTCCGGATGAAGCTGGCCGGCCTCGTCAAAGAGGGCCGGGTGCATTGCTAGCGAGCACAGAAAGCCCTTCTCGGCGTCGACACTGTGCGGGAGGGGAACAACGGGCTGGGTTAGAGACATGATTCTGACCTTTTGTTCTGGGTGGGTTGGAGCTTGGGTTCAAAGATGCTCAGGTAGGAAGCGCCGATCGAGTGATCGATCGCGTCGATCGCTCGGCGCTCGCCCAGGACCGCGCATTTGGCCATGTGCATTTGAAACGCGCCTAACGTGGGCTTTGGTAAACAAAGCCTGTTTTCCACCCAACGTGTCCAAGCGTCGACAAAAGAGGGTGACTGAAGGGTTAAATCCGGCCGAACAGCGTCGAGTACAGATTCAAGCGTGAGCCGCTGCTTCTTCTCTTTTTTCGCTTGCGAAAAACCATTGCGCTCTGAGTTCTTTTCAGAGAGCGCAGCTCTATGAGAAGAACGAAGATTCTCGCTTGCATTCTCTCTGTATGTCTCTGTGTAACCTGGGGGTGATAGGCGCTGTAACGCCGAGGTTACAGCATCTATCACCTGGGGGTTACACCGGCGATCCTCTATCCAGGCCAGAAATTTGCCACAATTGCCCGTATAAATTGGTGCAACGCAGCGCCAGGTTGTCCTACCGTCAGAACCAAGCTGAAGCAAAAAACCGCCTTGCGTAAGTTTCGAAAGGATATTGCGAATCGATCCCGGACTTGAGGCCATTCGCTCGGCCAGATATTCGCTCGATGCGTTGCATGGGCCGTGCTCAGGCCCCGATAAGGAATCTATCTCCGCGATGAGACACTTTTCGAACCAACTTAGCTTCGGATGATCCCAGACTGATGCGGGGATCCAAGCGCCTTGAAACTCTCGTTTTCCAATCACCTGCTAAAATCTCCTAAAAAAAGGCGCCCTCGGGTCGTGCAGCCTCGCAGAGGGGTAGTGTGAAACGGACCCCAAGCTGCACGCCCGAGGGCGTGTATCTCACACATTTTTTGCATGGCGCTGCGACGCCCCAGGTGATCGCAAGATTTACTACGATCTAATAAGTTTTGTCAACTCACGCCCGCAGCCTGTTCCTTGATGGCAAAATGAAATCTTCCGCTTGCGGGTTGTCTCAGAGCGAGACCGAGCGGCATACGACTGACTTTCTTTACGTCTTCTTTTTTTAGGGGGCTTATGGTGCCGTTTAAGAATGCTTTCCGCTGCTTCTCTCGCCGTTTCTCTCGCCGTTTCTTGTCAAGTGGCCGCTTCCGTTCAAGAATAGCGTCTAAACGCAAGCTACCTTTAGGCGCGGAAAAGATCACCGCTTCGGGCGTGCAATCTTCCCGGTTAGTGTCAAAATCGTAAATCGCCTTTCTTGCTGGCTTGGTCAGTATAAAGCGCCGTATTTCGCGTTTACCGCCATGTCCCATCATTTCCACGTAAGCAATCGTGCGCGTTACCCAAACAAATTCAGCAGAGGGCACCAGTCGTTTAAGAGCCAAGCAATACATACACTGCGTAGGGTCACCCGGAATTCCATCCCTGATTTCCTCTTCATTGGGTTCAATGATAAAATCGAATTTACCATCTAAAACCGGCAATTGAGTCCCGTCTGCTTTAGTAGCTATCCTCGTGCGGTGATTGATCTTTAAGGAGTTGTGCGCTTTCATTTTTCTTCATTCTTTGTTGGCCCTGCACGATCTCTCTTTGTTGTCCGAGCCATTTTTGATAGGTTCGCTCGCGCCGTTGATGACGTACCCTGCAAGCGTTGCTACAATATTTTGCTCGCGTCGGGCGTAACGGATCAAAGCTCTTCCCACACATTCGGCACCGGTTAAAGATTCTTATTTGAGGCGATAAAATGCCTCTAACCGTGTCGGTAACCATGCCGGTAAGCGTGCCACTATCATCAAAAACTAGCAAGCTTTATTATTCTTTATGAAAACTTGTCAACCCTTGCGCGCACCGATCCGCTCGAGCCAGGCGTGGATGGCTTCGATCGCATCCTTTAGGGTGCTGGCCACTACGGTCGGGTTGCCGCACTCTTTGAGCAGCTCAATCTGGTCAATCTGATCGTTGGACAGTTTGGTCCTGACCTTGAGCTCGAGCAGCATATTGTAGCCATTTTTTAAGAGCGTGAGGTCCGGATGACCTTTCGGGAGCGCCGACCTCTTGTGCATCGGCGCCTCGATCACATAGATTTGCTGGCGTAAGCACTCGCGCTTGACGTCAACGTGCATCTGGCGTTCGGTCTCGCGCGCCCATTTTTCCTGGGCCTCCAGGCTCGTCATCTGCCCGTACTTCTTGCGCTGCTCCGGGCTCATGCACTTGAGAATGTTTTCTGAGAGCGGCCGGGTCGTGTTAGCTTTAGGCCGGTTTGCTAGATTCATCGTTCGCATTTGTTAGCTCCTTCGGTTTTGGATCGTAAACTAACTTATCTCTGTCAGGTCGCAGACTAACAACGTGCCCGATCGTCTTTTTAAGCACTTCTTCGGTCTGCTTCGCCGTGAAGTCGTTATTCTTTTTGACGCTCTCTTCGAGCTTGGTAATCCCCACGGTGCAACACTCCAGAAACTGCTCACTGGTCAGGTAGTTTTCATTGATCAGGCCCTTGGCCGCGCCGACCGTGCTGTCGACATGGCGCTTCTTGCCGCCCGGTTCAAAACGCCAGTCAGGAAAGTTCTCCGGCGCTTCCTTGACCCGCGCCTCGAGCCGATTTTGCAGCTTATCGATGACCGTCCCAGCGATCGCTAGATTGGGTGCTAGCGCGCGCAAAACTACATCCGGAATGTCGCGGACAGCCACGTCGACCTGGCCGGCCATGACTAGGATGTCATCGCGCCAGAGCGGGCACAATACCTTACCAGAACAGTAGGTGCACCAGGGCCCGCGGTTGGGTTTCTTGGGCCCTTTAGCGGTCGCTCTGTCGACCACGTCCAGCGCCCAGGCGCGGGCGTCCCGGATCGCCTCGGCGTTGAAGACGGCCGGCGGACTCTTCTTGCCCGGCTTGTGAATCGCGACGGTGACCTCCTCGATGTCGTCGAAACCTCCCATCCGGCTATTGACCTCGTCGACCGCTAGCGGGACGTAGGAACGCAGCTGGGCGTTGGTGGCGACGATGTGATCCAAGGGGTGCCAACCGGTTTTGTAGTCCGGAATTAAGAGCCTGGGCCGCGCCACGGTCACTCGGTCGGGCCGACCGGAATAGACCGGTTTCAAACCCCGGCGCATCCAGAGCCGTTCCTCGATCAATTCGAAGTCAATCGTCTTCCCGTCGAGCCAGGTGCTGACCAGGCGCTCGCGCTGAGTGCCCAGGTCGGCCGCCAGGTCAGCCTCCGCATCATCCAGGAGGTTAGCCGGAATCTTGCCCGCTAGCACCGAATGGACCCTGGTTCCTTTCTCGGCGTAGGGCGTCGGAGGTTCCTCGCCGCTAGCCTGGCTTAATTCAAAGGCCGCATCGCAGTTGTCCATCGAGTAAAAGAACGAACTGCGTGGATAACGTTTCTCTGGGCTGCTCATTTGGCGGCGGCGGTTTTTAAGAACTCGTTGACCTGCTCGAGGATCCCTGGCCAGTCCTCGACAATCATCTTGACCCACTTGGCGTTAACCTGCTCGAGCTGGGTGGTGCCATCCGGAACGGTCCCAATGTCGCTGAGCCAGCTGATTAGCTGGTCCTCAGTCAGTTGGGCCTCGACCAGCTTGGCCCGGATCGCCACCAGCGGGTTGGGCAGCTCGGCCGCTTTGGCCGGCGCCCTGCCCCGCTTAGGCGGCGGCGCTGCCGTCTCAGGGTAAGGCTCGTCGGCGGCCGAAGCCGCCGGCGATTCAGCCGGCTTGGGTTGTGCGGGCTCGTGCGCAGGCGCCGGTTTTTGCTCTGCTTTTGGCTCGGCGGCCGTCTGGGCCGTAGGAAGGTCAGATTTGGGCTCCGCGGGTGCCGGCGGTGTCGTCGCCTTGGGAGCAGTCGTCTTGGGCTTGGGCACCTGGGCCTGGACCGGCCCGCGTTCAAGCGGCCCGAAGGCCTCAAAAACAGTGATGGTGTTGTCGGCAATCGAAGTAAGAAGCCCGTGCAGGTAGATCAGGTCATCGGTCGTGATGGCCTCTATCCCGTTGCGCTCGAGCGCCCGGTAAACCATCGCCTGGGTGACGCCCAGCTTTTTGCACTCCGCGATCGCGGCGTTGCGGCGCTCCTCAAAGGTTTTCTCGCTTCCTACGGCCACGATCTTGGCCTCATCGGCGATTCCATTAAAAAGGACCATCGGGATCACGTTAAAGATCGCGGTCCGCAAACCTACGGCGGCGCCGGCCCGCTTGGCGAGGGTCATCTGATCTTTCCAGCGTTCCGGGGTGGGCTCCTTGGGCGCCTGGACCGGCCAGTCCATTTCTATCCCAATGCGCAAATTGGTTTGCAGATCATGGAAAACGCCCTGGATGTGGGCATTATCACGATCGCAGCCGATCACCCGCGAGAGTGCGGTAGCGTTGCCCCAGCTGTAGGCGACGATCCGGGCGAAATGGACGCTTGGCCCGATAATCTTCTTGCCGGCGCGCGGGACCGCATAATTGCAGCGCTCGGCTATTTGGGGGTTTCTCAGCGCCAGCTCCCGGCAAAGCTTCAAGGACCTGGCGACGTCCCGCGGATAGCGTTTGGCGGTGGTAATCGCAATATCGACTTCAGCCCTCTGGATCGCTTCCAGAGCGGTTGGGGTAACAATTTCGCTTGTTATCTCAGCGGTGATTTCTCCATCAACGCTCTCGGGGATAGTCTGTTCGCTCATAAATTTTATTAGGACTTACTATTTCGGGACGACAAAAAAGGGCGGGCTCGGCGCCAGGCCTGGTTGTGACGGCGGCGCTGGAGCTTAGCGAGGATTCCTCGGGCTAGCCAACCGATCGCAGCGCCCAAGAGGCCCGCTGCAAGGGAAACGAGACAATCGGGGCTCATTCGATTGAATCAGAGTTCTCTATAATCCGCAACTTCTTGGCGTTCATCCATTTAACGAACGCCGTCCTGGGGATCAGGATATGCCGGCGATTGACCTTGAAGGCTGGCAATTCCCTGCGCCGGATCGCCTCCCTGATCGCCGTGACGCCCTTGAATCGGCAGATCTCTGCAGCCTCCTGCATGGTAATGAGATCGGTTTCAATCTCCATAATTGCAGACTTTCCTGCTAATAGAATTCCCAATCAAGAACAAATTTTATTAAAAGTAATTACAGCGTAATAAATCCCATAAAAGGCTTATTAGACTTGCGTCAAAACATAGTTCGCGATACTTTACGCACACATGCCAAAGAACGATCAATCCGATCCACATGTCTCCGTTTCCTTTTCGCTTCCTCGATCCATCAAAAAGGAAATGGACGATCGCGCGAGGAGTTTGCGCATCTCGCGAAGCGATTACCTTAAATTGATGGTGCTCTGGGAACTCGATAAGGGCAAGGATGCCCCCTTCGATATGCCCAGGACACCGATCGCCCCAGCCAAGGGCGACCGGCGCGACAAGCGGCTAGCCTAGAGTTTCGGGCCGGATGGCCCAGTAAGCGTGCGCCACGATCCCAGGAATCGGCCGGCGATACCAATCAACAAAAGTCTTCGCGTTCTGGTGGCCCATCTGAAACATCGTGGCCGCCTGGTCCTGGTTCATCGCCAGGTGGTAAGAGCCAAAACTGTGCCGGTAGACGTTGGAGACGCAGTCTAGCCCGGTAGAGAGCGAAAGGTTTCTCAAGTCGAACCGGCGCGCATATTTGTTGGTTCCGATCGGTCCGGATTCGCTCTTAAAGAGGCTCAAAAACTCTATAGCCGCCTCCGCTAGCTGGACGTAGCGGCTGCTAGCACTTCTTACTTTGCTCGAGCGAACGCGGATCACCTTCATTTCCCAGTTGATGTCTTCCCACTGGGCCTTGTCGGCCTCCTCGCGGCGCAGGCCAGCGAAGAGCCCCAGGGCGAGCCAGGGGAGCTGCCGTGCGCAGCTCTGCACCGCAGCTCTCAAAACTTTGCGGGCCTGGTCGACGGCCAGGATGGTGACCTCCTCCTCGTTGATCTTTTTAAGCGCAATCGCGTCGGCCGGGTTAAATTTCACCCAGCGGTTGGGCTCTTTGGCACAGAAATTGTAAAAGATCCGCAAATTGCGGCGCCAGTTGTTCCAGCTGACCGGACCAATCTGGCGTTTGAGCAGATAGTCCTGGAGCTCGGCCGTGGTGATCTGAGACAGCTTGCGATCGTTAAAGGTCTTGCCCATGGCGCTAAACCTGGCCTTGATGTCGCTGAGGTAGCTCGGGCGGCAATTCTCGAGGTGCTTATGTTTGAGGAAAGCCCTGGAAGCCTCCTGGAAGCTCACGGAGCGGATGCTATCGCCCTTGTAGATCTCAATCGCGGTGTTGACCGCCTGGAGGATGGTCTTTCCGTAGGGCTTGAGCCGTTCAATCGCTTCCGCATAGGCCAGCCGGTTATGATCGCTGACCGCCAGGACCGCGGAGCCGTCCCGGCGAATCTCGGCGCGTTTATCAGCGTACCAGTGCCGGGCGGCCGCTAGCGCGGCGGCTTCGGAGCCGTAGGTATATTCGCCAAAGTTTTTCCTAACCTTGACGCCCCCGACGACGCCGGCCATGACCTCGAAGGTGACTTTGTTGCTTTTCTCCGAGACGAGCCGGCGGAAGCTCTTGGGCAGTTCGCTGCCGTTTCCATTTTTCATCATATTATTCCTCAAGGTTCCTCAAGTCTTTTCCGAGCAAGGACCGGTGCGATCGCGAGTTTATCCATTTGTAAAGGGACTCTCTGGTCACGAGATAATGCCGATGGTTAAGCCTTGAGGCCACGATCTCGCTGCGGCGAATCGCGTTCTTTATCGGGCCGACAGTTCTAAAGCAGCAAATCGCTGCCGCTTCCTTGAGTGTGATCAAATCGTCTTTAGGGCTGATCATTTTCCCAGGTCCTTTTTGAGTTCCCTCTTAACGTGGATGAGGAGGCCGGTGTGGAAGACTTTTACCGGGTCGAGCCCGCGCTTCTCGGCTTGCTCGACCATCTGATCGAGTTCGCTCTCACGTTTCTCGAGCCGTTCAGTCTGGACCTCGTGCTCTTTTTGCTTACAGAATTGAATTGCAGCCTGAGCTGCTTCCTCAAGGTTTCCGTAGACAGAAGTTGAGAACGATCGGTTAAGGCGCTTTCCGTTGATGATTGGCCGGGCAACGAAGCCGATCTGACCGCTATCGTAGCGCTCAACTGTGATTGGTAATCGATGATCACGGACCAAACGACGTGCATATTCTTTGTCAAACATTAGTAAATGATATACCGCATAGGGCCTCTGTCAATAAAAACGATCACATTGGCGGAACGAATTGCCATACAAATTGCCACTTTTAGGGGTCTCCAAATCGTACCAAGGACTAGTTGGCGCATTCAAACGCTACTTGATTCCGAACGGATTTACATTCGTAAGTGGTTGATTCTGAGAGAGTTCTCAGGAAATGCCGACGGAGGGGATCGAACCCACACACTGTTGCCAGTACTGGATTTTGAGTCCACTTAGAAAAAGACGTAAGTAGTTGATAACGCACTACTTAAGCTTTGGGCTAATAGGAGTTGCCAATTATTCGTCCCGATCCGATGGCCTGTCGAGCGCGTCTTTTATCAGCTTGGCAATGTATTCGCCGAGTGTCATTCCTTCGGCTTTCGCGCGGCGTTCCAGTTCGCGGCGATCTTCCTCACTAAGGTCAAAAGTAAATCCGTTTCCTGATTGAACCATTTACGAAAACTTATTGCCACGGCCAGAACAGATGAAGCAAGAAAGAAGCGCTCGGCCACACTCTCTCTAAAATATCCGGGATCCGGTCATGATCCTGGTCACCGAAATAATTGTACCAGAGCCAAAAGCCGATAAAGAAAATCGCGGCCAGGATTTTCGGCCTGTATCCCTTCATGCAGACCATCCAGTCTTTTGGGAGGGCGACCAGGTTCCACGGGCTTTGGGGATTCTTCATTTCCTGCTTTAGGAGATCTGAGAGAAACTCAGGCACCGGCATATTGGCCGCCGCTGCTCGCGCGACTAAGCGGTCCGCATAAGACCTTTCCAGAGAAAAGAGCACTTCGCATCCGTCATCGAAGGGCATTCCGAAAACCGCCTGTTCTTCGATGCCCATGTCAGTGGGGCTAACATGAGGCTGCGCCTCGTCGTAATACATTTCCTTTACCTCACACTTTCCATTCCGAATTTATCAATATTGCGATAATTTTACACAACTAAATGCACTTCGCACTATTTTAATGTACCGCCTTGGTCGGCGAGCTCGGCTTCGACGATCGACCTAAGCCAGTCCTTGGCCTCCATGCCGGCCTCGTGCGCGCGGTCGGCGATTAAGAGCAAGGCATAGTGGCAATCGTGGTGTGCGAGCAGCCGCAAGAACTCTTGGTAGACCTCATCGGGTATTGGCTCCATCGGTCCTCCTTCTCATGCGCCGCCGCATGGGCGAGAACTGATCGAGTTGCGGGTACTGGCCCGCACGGCCGCGAGAGAGGGTGCTGATGGGCTCGACCTTATCAATCCGCGGTTCCCAGCACAAGCAGGCCGGGTCCTTTTTTCGGATGTCGGTGCCTAGGCCGGCCGTCCAGAATCGCATCAGGACGTGGCACTTGAAGTAAGTCTTCTTGTATCGCCGGGCGCAAAGCTTGGCGCAGGTCCCGCAGGTCTGGCCTGGCGGTCCGCTGCCGGGCGGATAAGGATGCGCTCGGTCGACCGGATGCTGCACCTTCACCGAGCCGACCCAGGCGAGAACGTCCGGGTGCCGCTCGAGCCACTCTCTGTCAATGCAGGTAGTCATTGACGTTTTGTTACCTTGACTTTCATTCGGCGCATCCACGCCCGGTAGCGGATTTGGGCTAGCCAGCGTTGAATTTCTTCTTTAGTCGGTAATCTGAAAAGGGTCATCTTCTAGTTGTTTCCCGGCTCGTTCCAATCACCGAAGGTTTTCAAGAATTCGTTCTGCGATTTAGCCATCGCCTCGGAGCAGGTGGCAATAAAGCTTTTCTGGATCTCGGTGAGCTCCGTGCACCGAAGGCCCGCGATGAGCACGGCGCAATGGGCGTGACTCTCGGCTAGCGCCTTGGTGAGGTTCATCACGACGCCGGTGAGCTCTTTAACGGTCGGCTCAGCTTCTTCCGATGTCATTTTTGTCCTCCTCGATCTTGCTAGCCAGGTTGCGCAGGATTTCCGGCATCTGCTCGACCAGCTCCCAGGGCGCCTGGACCGAGAAACCGGATCCCTTCTTTCCGTCGAAGATGATTAGAATCGCGCCGAGCGCGCCGGCTTGTTCGCGCGCGACCTCGCAAAGGATGTCGTATTTGCCTGGTCCTATCGCCATTTTTGCAGTGTTTCAGTGCAAATCATTGTTTGAACCACCAATAACCGAACCAGCAGAGCTGAACAAAGGAGACGCCCAGGGCGACCAACATCAGCGGCTGGCTGTGCGCTGAGAGCCCTGCGACGCCGAAAAAGATGACCAGGGCCGGCAATGCAACGTTGATCATGTGGTTGATCATTCCCGCGGCGTCTATCGCCGGTCAATTGGGTTTAACGGTTCGACAATATTTTGGAGACTACACGCAAGATCCCAATAAGCCGAGCTGTTCGATTTCTCTTTCAGTGATCGAGCTCATTTGATAGCATCCTTGGCGCGCTGGAGAAGGCTTTTCTCGAAGTCGTTCAAAAGCGCGTAATGGCTCAGCGCATCAGCCAGTTCACCAATAAGCCTTGAATACTGTTGAACAAACATATCGGCCTGTGCCGCCATGTCGGTTTGAAAGGCCAGTTCAGCCTTCAGCCGCTCGATCTCAGCGTCTTTCTCCGCGAACGCTCTACGCATTTCCCTGTCTTCAGCATCCCAAACGTCTTGTTGGCTCATTTCACTGCCTCCCTGGCGTGTTTTAGCAGAGTCATTCCCAGCCGAGCTCCCGCGCAGTGTTGTAAAAGATCTGGGTCAGATATTGCGGCATCTTAAAGCGGACCGAGTTGTAGGCGATCGAGCTGGTTAGCTTCGTTGGCGGCTCGTGCCGTTCGCCGGCGGCCTTCCAATCGGCTAGCATCTCGATGATCGCCATCAGGCTCATCGAAAGAACGCCGTCTTCGCCGAAGTGTTCGGGGTGATGGTCATTGACCGCGTAGTGATGCTCGAGCGCCGGCTTAATCTCGCGCAGGGCGGCGCGGTACTCCTCGCTGCCGTAGACCAGATCCTTCAGCTTGGGCGTGGCCTTGTCGAAGGCGGATTTCTCGGGCTCATGGAACTTGCTCAGGTCGTGGCCCTTGATGCGTTGGCCTAGATTGTCGATCACCTCTGAGAGGGCAACCCCAACCTTGGTAATGTGTTGATTAGTGTCGGCGGTTGAATCGTAATCGCTCATGGTTGGTAATCTCCGTAAGTTTCGCGTGTTTTGGCCGCGGCCAGAAAGAGCTTGCGCCAGAAAGCAGGCCCGAGCTCCTTATCCTCCTGCTCGGGGAAGACGCGGCAGAGCTCGACCTGGCTGATTGCTTCGGGCAACGAGGTCAGAATCGCCATGAGAAAGCCCAAGAGGATCAGCGCGTGCTGGCGATCGCCGCCCCAGTAGTCGATCGGAACCCAGCCTTCGCCCTTGGCGAGCGCGATCCGGACCCTGGCCTTGCCCCAGAACATTTTGAGCAGCCCAGCCTCCCAGCGGCCGAGCGGCTCACTCCTGAAGCATTTCAGATCGAAATTCTCGTAGGTCTTAGTCTCCCGGAAGGTCATGAAAAAAAGCGTTGGAAAGAATTCCAAAAGAGCCTCCAAGGGTCTGAATAATTATGCCATAATAATGGCATAATTATTGGTAAGTGCTCAGGTTCTGCCGCAAGGCTTGTTGGAAAAATGCTTCCGCCTCCCCGCCGGGCCCGTCGCAGCCGGCAATCACCGTGGCCGCGGCGGACGCGAGCGCGTTTAAGGCCTCCAGGGCCCGGTCCCGCGAGGTGGGGCCACGCTGGTAATTGTCTCTGATCGCGGCAAAGATCGGCAGGGCGAGCTCTTCAACTCGCTTGCGGTCTAGCGGGGCTGGGCTTTGGTCGTTCATAAGTTTGGTTCATCCAACTTGGTCGGGCTCGATTAGCCGGCCTGGATTAATCGGGTCTAACCAGTCTCGTTTAGGTGACTCTTTTGGGGCGTTTCTTTCGAGTGCTTCTCGGTCTTCGAGTTCGTCCGTGAGGACATCGGCCAGTCTGTGATTGCCATGGTTTCGCAGGCGCCAGCGCAGGCGGATGAGCTCTTCGTCATGGAGCACCGCGAGCAGCTCGCCGAACCAGTTAGGGTCGCTTGGTTGGTTAGGTTTCATCTTTTTTACTTTCCGGAACTCGTTCGGCATCGAGCATATGGCTGCGCTGCTCGGTCGGGTCGGGCGGCATAATTGCCTTGGGAATCAAAGGGCGCTGGTTCCAAAGCTCCTGGGCCTCTCCAGGGCTCTCGCCGTGGGGCCCGCGGGCGCCGCACTCGCACTCGCCGAACCAGACAATGGTCACCTTGCCCCAGGGATCGACACGATTGTCGCTAGCGATCCCGCGTTCGCCATCGTTGTTGCACCAGGGGCAGGGGATGAGGCTCATGGCACCTCCACGCCGACCATGAGCGCCGGCGGCCGCGGGAACTCGTAGCCGGTCTTCTTCCACAGGTGCAGGCAGCCGGGATGCTCGTTAACCCACTCGGCCATCGGCACATGGAACTCCACCACAGTTTCCTCATCGTCCCAGAAGGCCCGCTTGACCCGGCACATCATTTCCCAGGACGGACAGAGCTTGTGACTCTTGGGTCCGGTCTGCCGGGTCACGCTGACATGCTCCCAGCCTTCCTGATCACTAGCAATCACCCCGAGGCGGTCAATTGTTTTAGAGTTATGAAACGGAATAATGAATGCCCCGTTCATTCCGTCAGCTTCGGTCGAGTTGTAGCCCTCAATTCCAGAGCGGACCCGGCAAGAGTTCAGGAACGCGATCTTGTGCGGATCCTTGGTCATGCGAATCCTTCTCGCTCAGGCTCAACGTAGATGATCCCCCGCTTGAGTCCCGCCGCCTGCTCGTTGTACCAGTGCCGCCAGCCGCCCGCCCCATAGATCCGGTCCAGCGCCGGCGCAATGAGCTCCAGCCGGTAGGGCCCAATGTCCCAGGTGTCGTAGCCATACTCCGCATGTTCCGGGTTAAAAAAATCGTGAATCGCTATAATCACCGGCCCCCGAAACTTCGCGATCACCCCAAGCTCATCCAAGAGCGGCGAGTGCTCACCCCAGTGCGCGTCCAGGTAAAAAAGCACCGGCGCCTTCAAGGAAAAAAAGTGCACCTCCAGCATCAGCGCCGAATCCCCACGCAGCCGCCGCACATTGTCCTCCTTATCCAGGTACTGCGCCGCGGACCAAAGCCTCTCGTCATTCTCAATCGTAAAAACCAGCGGCCCCATGCTAGCAAGCGCCAGCGTCGAGTGCCCTAAGTAGGTCCCGGTCTCGACAATCGTCTTAACACCCCAGCTTAACACCAAATCAAAGAGCTCAGCTCCAATGAAAGGATCCCGCCCAAAAGCTTCCGGATACCGGCTGCTCATACGATCCCAGCCTCCACCAGCACCTCCCGCGGAACGCCTTTGAGAGCTTGCACAAGCTCTTCGCGCGACCTGGCCGCGCTGATCGCCTTTAGGCTAGCTTCGGTCGGTTCCTGTTGCCTCATCCACGCCTCAAAAACAAGCTCCTTTCCCTCTATGCGGCCCTCTTTAAGGATCTGGCTCCGAGTGTCCCAGCCGGCGTAAAAGGCCTCACGAAGCTCCAGGTCACTCATCGCCCAAGCCCTCCAGGCGCCACCCGGTCCAAGAGCCGCTCCACGCAACCTAGCAGCCCACGCGCCCACTCTTCACGCTTCGGCCCTACCTCCGTCTCAAAACTCGACACCATCCTCACCACGCGCTCCCCAGCCATCCCAGGCGGCCGCACCACCAGCTCCCAACGCACCTTCCCGCCACGCTTCTCCCCCATCTTCACCATCACTCGCCAACCAACCTCCAAACCGCTCCCAGCCGCCTCCGCCGCCACTCTCGCTGTGTTGTGATCGCTCATCGCTATTTTGTTCCGATAAGGAAGCCCGAAGTCCGGATCATGAATGTCTCTGATGCGGCTTGGCTTGCTCAATGCGTTAAAACCTGTGCCTCTTTTATTAAGGTTTAACTAACATTGCTATCCTTTAACGGACCTTTGGCAAGCTTTATTTCCGCCAGAACGTGATTTCGCAACTCCGAGTCACTTCCATGCCAGAAGGAAAAGCCGGGGGTTTATTTCGCACTCGGTGTAGCGGGCGAGCGCCACCCCTCTGTTGTCCAGACGCCTCGAGGGGTGGGGCGGTTGAACGTGCCTAAGAGAACTCCTTTTGCGCGCTAGCAACAGCCATTTATGGCAATTCGCTGGCGACTCTATTGGCTTCTGCTCTAAAGCGCCGTAGATCCAGAATCCGGTTCAACTGGTTGAACCTTCCCTTACCATCCGTCGCCATCCGTGTTTAGCAAGTCTGCTAGCAAGTTCAATGCCAACATTGAACATTTTCGCACGTTGACTCTGCGTTTCTCTCAGAAGTTTGTTCCCCTTGGAAGCGAAGAAGAGTTCGGAAAGCTGCGGTTTGCAAACCGGGCAGGGGAGCAGCATTCAACCAGTGAGGGGAAAGCGGAAAGCTTGTCAAGCTTATTCGTACTAGCTAGCTAACTTCGCTACGTCACCTACATCGTTTAGTGTGATTTGCCGAGCTTTTGCTCTAAGTTGTTCAGGAGTAGTTCGGATGAGCGCGAGGTTAATAGCGGCGTGCAACTGCTTAGCGGAATCTTCTGGATTTGAGACCTCAATAGCTTTTGGGGCTGGCCATGCGAAGAGTCTGCTAGCAGCCTCGACCAGTCCTTTGAAATGGCTCATATTGATGGAGCCCGCCTCTTCGCTAGCGAGTTTAGCGGTGAGCTTTTGTAGAGTGATAACGAGATTAGCCCTCACCTGGTCGCTAGCGTCGGCTAGCTCGGCTTTGGACAGCCTCTGTTTTTTTGCTTGGGAGCGGGCGACTAGTTCATTCATGAGCGTGGACGGTAGCACGCTAAAATGGAGTGAATCAAGCTTTTGCTAGCGTTTAGTTTGTTCGCAAAACCTAGTAAAGTTTAGTAAAAGATATTAAAGCTTGACAAACGTTAGTCGATAGTTGAGAAGTGAGTTCGCGACGCCAATCGGCGAAGCGCAACTAACCCAACGACCAACGACCAAAAATGCATCAACCGATTAAATTCAGACAAGTTCCCATGTTTCCGATGATCAAGCCAACACTGCGCGTGGAAGAGCGCGACATCATTCTAGAAGCGCTAGCGAAGTTTGAAAAGACGCTCTTCAGAGCGGAGGACACGCTAGCGAACCATCGAAAGGCTGCTGCGCTGCGTTCAGCTCGGCTGCAGCTGAGTGAGCAAACGCCGTCGGTTCCCGTTCGGCTTTACGCTCCAACTTACGAGCGCGGCGGAGTTTTTCTGTCCTAACTGACCAGCAACTGACCAACGAAAGACCAAAAAATGACCAACGAAATAACCATTGCGAGTGTGACCTACTCGCGAAGTGAATTAGAGACCAGCTCTCGCGAGGTTTTGCGAGCCCTTGCCCGAACGGCGCACAGGGAGCGTGGATCAAGTGTGAGCCTTACATGGCTTGGCTCAGCTGCAAAGTCAGCTGACCTAGTGGCGTTTATCATGGGCGATACGCGAGATTACGGGTTTGGCTCGCTTGATCAAAGCTTGCCCTTGCAACCGGTTGCCTTTGAACAGACTGACGTTGCGCCGCCACAAAGCAGAGAAGCGCAAGCCATGGCCAGCCTTGCTAGCGCATTATCGGGCTTTTTGCCAAATGGGCACGTGGACAAGAGCGAAGTCGAATCGATTGTCAGCGAAGCAACTGATCAGATTGAAAACAATCTGGTTGCTTACGTTGAGCGCTGCCAGCAAAACGAACGTGAGCGCTACAATCGCGAAATCAGCGAAGCGCTAGAAGCTTTCAACCAACGCTGTTATGCGCTAGCCGAACAAATCAAAGGCTCATCCAATACCTTGCGCATCGAAGTGAGCGAGCGTGCGCCGATTGAAGTGTCTGGATTGCGCCACAAATCCTATGATGATTTGCTGGCGGATATTCTGGCCTTTGAAGCGACTAAGCAGACGCATCGAGCCAATTTCTGGCTAGTGGGTCCAGCTGGTACGGGAAAGACTACGGCAGCTGAGAAGATTGCCGAAGCGCTCGAAATGCCGTTCTATTTTAATGGAGCGATTGACAGCGAATACAAGCTTCGCGGTTTTATCGACGCACAAGGGCGAGTGATTTCGACGCCGTTTCGTCGCGCGTATGAGCATGGCGGAGTTTATCTTTTTGACGAAGTTGACTCTTCACTCCCAAGCGCTTGTTTGGCGTTCAACGCCGCGCTGGCCAACGGGAAATATGACTTTCCAGGCTGTGACGAACCGATAGCGCGCAATCCGCGCTGCTTTGTGCTAGCGGCGTCCAACACTTGGGGAGGGCCTGATGGAGGCTACGTCGGACGGTTCCGTCAGGATGCTGCATTCATGGATAGATTCTTGCGCGTGCCATGGGAAACTGACGAAGCGCTGGAAAAAGCCCTTTGCTCAAACCAAGATTGGTGCGCCTATGTTCAGACGGCGCGCGCCAGCGCTATTAGGAACGGCGTGGAACATCTAATTAGTCCACGCGCGACGCTCAACGGCGACGCTCTGCTTGCAGCTGGTAGGCCTTGGCAACGGGTAGTTGACCTATGCGTTCGTAAAGGCCTTAACGAAGCCGACTGGAAAAAGATAATCGGGGGAGTGAACTAGCCATGAGCAGCGAAAAATCTCCGATCGGCAATGTCAAAACCCGTTCGGTCAAGTGCAAAAAAACCGACGCGCGTCCACAACGCGAAATTGATCTAGTCAATAAGAACGTTCGGCTGACTTACCTTTCCACGTCACAGATTGCGCGACACTTCCAAGAAGAGCCAGTTTTGAAAGAATGGCTCAGCCAGTATGTTCGCACGGGTGATAATGACTGGATGCCAGCGGGCTTTACAGCCGAGCGGGCGATTGAATGCGCCACCCTGGGAATTAGCGATAACATTGAGCTGATTAAAGCAGAGCGGCATCGCGCTGAAAAGCTTGACGTGCAAGTCTGCTTTCCAAGCTGGCAAGCGGACGTTGCTGGCGCGTTCGCTGACGTGGCAGCCTTTATTGCGGGTGACCCCATGAGCATGAGGCGATTGGTCAACCAAGTCAGTGATACCAGACCAATACGCATTTTTGTCGGCATGGCGTCCAGCTGCTCGTTTACCAGTGAGCAATTGGCAAAGCGCGGCGCGCTGGTTAGCGCGCTAGCCTTGCAATTGAGTAAGACTCGCAGCGTGGACGTCTACGCAGTCAATAGCGGGCGAAAGACGTTCTCTAAGGGCTCGCTTAGTGGCCAATCTTTTGATTGGTCCGTCATGGTGCGCTTGCCTAAGCCAGTGAGCGCAAGTGACCTATCCTATTGGCTTTGTCATCAAGCCAGCGTGCGAGGTTTACTCTACGCTTGTGAGCGGGCTTTCAGCGGGACTTTAAGCTGGCCAGCTGGTTTGGGTAGCTTCAGCAACTACGCGAGCCCAGAGGGTATCGCAGCGCACGCTAAACTATGGGGAGCGGGTGAGAGCGACGTGGTTGTGCCCTTTCCTATGGCCGAAAACGCCGCGGAAGCCGAAATGATCGCCAAGCCCGAAACATGGCTGCGGAACACCTTGCAACGGGTGAACGCGATTGCGTCCGAAAGTTAGTAAATGCGCGCGGACACTCCGCTTTCCATGAGCTTAAGCATGGAGAGCGGACGTCTGCTAGCACGCTAGCGGAATTAACGACAACCAAAACTAATAGGCAACGACCACTAACCAACATGAAAAAAACTGCGAATCCGTTCTTAGATAACCTTTGGTTCCTGATCTTCTTGGCGGGCGTCTTCAGCCTCGCCTACCTGATCTTGCACCACTTTGGACGCATCTAACCCATAAGCAACGACGACCAAAACTGACCAATATGAAAAACGAAATTGACCAAATAGACAGTGACTACCAAGAGGGCTGGAATATCACCTGCCCAAAGTGCGGCGAGGGCTGCGAGGAAATAGCAATCCAAATTTCGGTTTGGATTCGGCTAACCCCGGACGGGTCCGAGGTTCAGGACGGTGACCACGAATGGGACGACGACAGCAAGGCCGAATGCGTCTCGTGCGGATTCTCCGGAACCGTCAAGGACTTCGGAACCAAGGGGGAAGTATGACTAAAGACCAAGCAAAGCAACTCGTCTATTCAGACATCGACACCCTGCGCTGTGAGACCAGCAAACTAGGGAAAGCCTTCCATCAGGCCGAATCTCTCGATCGCTGGATTGCCACCGCATCAAAGAAAGAACTGCTCGGCGAGATAATCTTCTTGCTAGCAAATAACCGAAACTAACCAACATATGCGAAGCACAAAGACCACCGTAACCATTAGCAAGAAGCTTTTGAGTGACCTCTTGGATATGGCCACCTTCCGAGTCGAGGAATTAGAAGACGCGATTTCTCAGGCCTATTCCTACAGCGACCAGGAAGGTATCAGGGAGAGCAAAAAGAGAATTGCACAAACCAACACCGTGATCGCACGGGCCACAAAGGTTTTTGACCGAACCGGGGGAACCTGGACCATCTAATTTATGCACAAGACAGCTTTAGCTCTTCTTAGTGCTGGTGCGCTCGCCTTCGGAACGCATCACGCCAGCCACGGCCACGGGCGTCATTCGAGCTTCCATTCGCCCAAGGCGTTCAGCTCGATTCACGCGCACGCTAGCTCAACTCACACTGGAAGGCACCGAAAATGACGACCGCAAGCAAAACGAAACTGCTCGACGGGCTCTTGATTGACCCCTTTAGGAAGGAGGTGCGGCGCATTCGCGTCGCCGATGAACTCTCAACTTGGTATAAGCTGCTTGAATGCGATGCCGTTGACCGCTGCCCAATCGCTAGCGACTCGGGCAAGTACCTGGACATCTGGTTTGATGACGAGTTCCTCTACAAGGAACCGGTCTGGCCGGCATTCCGGCTCACCGCCTCGGGCTCGATGGGCTCAACCGAGCATGTCCTGCACGGCTATGGGCTCATGCTAGCGTGCGACGGGCAGGGCAAAACCATAGGCCTCAGCTCGTCATCGTTCAGTGTGAACTGGCTGATTCGGGCGACTGGCCTGCGCTTCGAGAACTGGCAGCTGCGCCTCAACGAGAGCGACTACCTCGACCAACTTCTTCGGACGCCAGAGATGGAGCTGTCCGGGCGCTTCGAATACGCCGACGAATACCCCAACTAGGCTTGCTTTAACTATCGTTTAACTTATTTTACCACTCGTTGGTTAGGGTGCCGTGCGGGGCTCTTGGGTTTGGTCGCCTGGGGGAAACCCGGCGGCACCACTGACCAGCCGACCAACATGCCAAACGAAATTACCGACAAATTTGTCACCAAGGACCAGCTCGAAGTTGCGCTCGGGCGCTTGGAAAACCGGCTCATCGAGCGTTTCAACGCTATTGAGGCCAAAATCATTGCTTTGGAGGGCAAGTTTAACAGTCAAAGGACTCTCTTGATTGTCGCGATTTTGGGCGTGCTCGCCCAGATCGTCAACGCCTGGATTCTCCACAAATGACCAACGAACAGATCGAAATCGAACTCAAGCACTTGGCTACTAAAGCAGACTTGGCCGACCTCAAGGCTGAGATTTACAAGTCATTTGCCGAGCTAATCAAAACCCTCTGGCTGAGCCAGCTGACCGCTCTGGGCGTCATCTTGGTGGCCGTGGGGCTCATGATTCACTTCAAAATCTAAAGACGACCGTTTATGCCAACCAACAATTTTGGAGACCTCGCCATCGGCGCCACCGGCGTGCTGACGCTGGTGATTGCCCTTTATTTCGCCAAGAGATCGGAGAAGCAGCTCCAAGAAATGGAGCGCACCAAACAAGCGCCCAGCGCTGAGGAACTGCTAGCACGAGAGCAGGCCGAGCTTGACGTCAAGGTCTCTGGCTTGGCGCTTGAGAACGCCTTGGTGCAAATTGGCACCGACGACCAGCAAAAGAAACAGGACCTCGGCGAACTCCTGAATAAGCCGACAACGATTCGCTAGGCACCTTGACCATTTCCCAAATCCGCTAGCGACTACCGCGTCTTTCCTGAATCTGAGCTTTGCCTACGTCATCGGCGTTGCGTTCCAATTCTTTGACGTAGGCGTCCATCTCATCTCGGTCCAGCGCCCGGAACTCGGGGTTGTTGATCGCCTCGCCCAGCTCGGCTTTGAGGTACTGGCCGCGCGCTAGCGTGAACTGATGCAGCTCTGCGGGACTCATCTGCTCTCCGTCCACTTTGCGCCCGGCGTTCGGTAAGGAAATGTTCAAGTTGTGCTGATCGATAAACTTCCAGACTGGGTCTTGCGTCTCGACGCTCGGCGCGACCAGGAGCCGGTTGACCGGATTCGACTCGACCGGCTCGCCCAGGACATTCAACTTCGGCTGAAGGAAGGCCGAATTGAATCCTGGAATGTTTCTTGCAACCATGCCGACTACGTCTTTTCCCTCAAATTGGCGGGAGTCAAAAACCCGGTAAAGCTGCTTGGTTCCGGTCCCGCCGAAGGGAATCATCGCCGCGGTCGCCATCTCCTGGCTTAGGAACTGGTCCATCTTTTGTTGCATCTCGGGACCGCCGCCGCCGCTAGCCGACAGCACGGTCTGGAGACCTTGCAGGAAGGAGGCATCGGTCACCGACTGGAGACTGTCGTGAATTCCGATGTTTAAAAGCTCGCCCAAAGCGTTTTCGGCGTCCGGTTTGCCGTACTTTAGGCTGTCGCTTATACCTCCGACCATCCCGAGCGCGCTCTTAAATGGGCTCGCCTCATAGGAAAAATAGCGGTCGCCAACTCGGATCGAATAAGGAATCCAGCCGGCGGCGCGCAAAGCGTCCCGGTGCTGAAGTTGGGTCGGGCCGGCTCCATTGATCGCTAGCGGTGCGTTCGGATTATTTGCGCTGAACCAGCTGTATGCCCCCAGTGCGCCCAGTCCGAGCGTCCCAACCGCCCCTTTGGCCAGATATTCGTAAGAAATGTCGCGCAACTCGCGATTTGTTATCCCGCCAGACTCAACCAGTCGCTGGAATTGCGGGACGTCTTTGTACATCGATTCTAGCCCTTTGGTGCCTTCCTTGAATCCCATTAAGGCGTCGCGCCCGCGCAACAGTCCGACCGGCGTCCAGTTCATGAACTCGTTAGCGACGTTGGCCGGCAGGTTGATAAACGGAACCACCCCACTCAAAAGAGGGTTATCTCTGCGGGCATCACTGAGCTTTCGCGCCAAGAGGCCTAGAAAACCGTATGGGCTCTCGCGATAGATCGAGTGCAGAGCGAAGCGATGCGCCTCATCGGCGAGCTCTGGAGCGCGCGCAGAGCGCTTCTGATCGATAAGTTCTTGCGTCCGGATCCCGAGCATCCGGCTGTCAAAACCGTAGCGCTGCCGCTCTTCGCGCGCCTGCTGGATGGCCTCTTGCCGGTCGTTCTCGGTCCCGTAGACCATCTGCTCAGCAAAGCGCTGGCCCTCTTCGCTAGACATCCCGCGCTCATCCGCTAGCCGGATAGCAAGACTGCGGGTGATCGCGTTATTGGCTCCGCGATAGAAAACTGTCTCCATTCCGTGCAGGAACCGGCCCACATAGCGATACCAGTTGAGCGGGTTCTGCATTCCGCCAGGCAATGGTGTCGATTCAAGGGCGCTGCGATAAGGAATTCCTTCGGCGTGCATTCCGGCCACCTCACCGCCAGGCAGCTCGCGCTGGGTATGAATTCCGGTTTGCAACATATAAGGCAGCTCGGTCTTTGCCGAGTGGACCATCCCGGTGAAGAGGTCCTTCATCATGTCGCCGAAATCCGAGATCCCGACTCCACGCTTAAAAAGGTTGCGCAGTCCAAGGTTGAGCATCACCTGGGAAATGTTCTGCCCGTAGTAAGACCCGTGCGTGAATGGGCCGGTGAGCAAGCTGCTCATCCACAAACCTTCGGCTCGGCGCAAGTTGATATCTTTCCCCGGTTGATTCTTGGCGATCTCATCCGCTATCTGGGCTGCAATCTGGTTCTTATAAACCTCCGGGCCGCCCTCGTCGCGCAAACGCTGGAGCATCGCGCCGGCCTCTTTCATGCGCCCGATATTCTCCTGATCCCAGGCTCCCAAACCAAAACGCTTCGCTAGCAAGTTGTAATACTCCTGCTTGTCCAAGCCGCCGATCGCCATCAGATCGGTCAGCCTCTCGAGCTCGCCCTTGGCCTTAGTCGCCGGGTTACCCAGCCGCTTCATGGTCTGCTCGAGCTCATTCTTAGCGGTCGTGTTTAAGAGCTGGCGATAGTGATTGTCGAAGAGCTCCTGGACCTTGAGGGCCTGGTCTTCGGGCAGCCCGAGCTTTTCAGTGAGCGAGTTTGCTAGCTCGTTTCCGATCCGTCCTTGAGTCGAGTAGTGACGAAAAATCAGGTCGCGCAGGTCGTTGCCGCTCTCACGGACCACGCGGGCGACTGCGCCGGCGCCGAATGGCTCGGCCATAGCGTTGTCGAGCTTGGAGAAAAACAGACTGTTCGGATTGTCGGTTTTGAGCCGGGTGACCGTCTCTTCCCAGGCGCGCTGGAACATCGGAAAGTTTGCTAGCGTCTCGCGAATGGTCGCGGTCGTGCTCATTCGCTGGGCTTCTTCGGGCGTCGGGACCGGGACCTTCTTTTCGTTGATCAGCTCCTGAACAGTGCTCCCGAAGCGGCTAAAGAGATCCTGCAAAATCGGTCGTTCCTGCGCCGTGAACCCAAGCCGGGCCATTCGGGAATTGATCCCGTTCGCCAGCTCGTAGATGTAGCGAGTCGCTAGTGATTGGGGATTGTCGCGCAGTGCATCCATTCGGGCCTGAACTGAATCGAGCAGCTTCGACCTAGCCCCTAGCATGTTGCGGACTGTCTGCTGGCCAATCTCTCCGATCCGCCGGAAGGACTCGCCGACTCCTCGCGCGTTGCCTACGCCGCGGGATTGGGCTTTAATGAGCCCGGCCTGGAGTCGTCCAACGGCTGTATCACTAGTTTCGTAGAGCAACTTCTGCGCGTTGAGCGCCTGGGCCAGGTCGGTCACCTTGGGCGCCATTTCGCGGTTAAAACGATCGCGAGCCATCTCCAGGGACCGGGCGGCGTCATTAAAGCCCCGAGCTCTGTAATCGGCAATTTGCGCGTTGGTGGCATCGTTAATCACCGCCCGCATCGCGGGATGAGCGGCGTCGGCTACCGGCATTCGTCGCAAGTCCTCCATCGCATCGTGAACGTTGCCGCCGAAGTCGCGCTGGAAGATTTCACGGGCATCATTTAAGACGCCTTGCAGGGTTCGCGTGTCGTAGACAGACGTTGCCCGATCCGCTAGCGCCATCCGCTCACTGAAAGGCCTATTCCCTTGGGCCGAAAGCTTGAATGGCTGCGCCCGGATTCCTTCGCCAGGCTGGAGGCCTGCGCGGGTCTCGGTGCGTTGGCCGGCGACAAAGAGGTCGCCGATCCTGGCCATGTCGGTTACGCCGGCGGCCTGGCGCGCTTGTGCAGCTTCCGCTAGCGCCTCCGCACTTCCTGGAGGCCGGCCGCCCGGCGGTGGCGGCGGCCCTCTGCCGGCTGCGATTTCTTCGGCGATCCGGCGTTGTTGCTCTTTATCGAACTCGGAAAGGAACTCGGTCTGGCCGCCGGCTTCGCCCTCGCCGCGCATAGAAGCTAGCTGGTAGAGCCGCATGTCGTTCTTGGCTTGGGCGGCAACCTCCGGATGAAACTGGCTAGCAAGGCCCCATTTCGGCCGGCGCAGCGCTCCGAAGGAATCGGCGACCAGGTTCTGCACATCGAGGTCGCTGATCCCCAACCCGAGCCGTCGCCGCAGGCCTTGGGAAAGGGTGTTAACCGCCTGTTGCCACCATTGGGGCGCCTGCTCTTGGAGTCTGGCTAGCGTCCCGTAACGCTGCGCATATGCCGCCCAGAGCTCCTCAGTAAGCGCGTTATTGTGCCTCGGGTTCTTGGCGTAATCGTCGAATCCGTAGGCCTTGGCCATGTCATCGAGATTCTTGAAACCTTTCTCTTGAGCCAGGGTGTCGGAGAGCCCAAGCGAATCGAATCGCTGGCGGACGCTGTGCATCGCATCGATGTAGGCCGGCGCTTCGCGAGGACCTAACAATTTTGTTAGTCCCTGGTGAGCGACGATCTCTTCCAAAGCGGTCTTGCTAGCAGCTTCAAAGGGATCGGCGGTCCGCAAGAGCGAGGATTCATTGAGCACCGGCCGATCGGAAAGGATGTCGTAGTGACCCAGCCTGGTGTCGTTGGGATTGTTCTCGATTCGCAGATCGCTCAAGCTGCCATAGACGCGCGGCAGAATATCGTGGATCAGGGTCCGGTTGAGTTCGCCCTGACTGGTCCCATCGAAGCGGTCACCGATCACCCAGAGCTCGCCCATCGATTTATCGTAGACCGTCTGCGCGGTCCCATCGAGCTGCTCCTGGCTCATCGCCTTGCGCACCCGGCCGGGGAGATCGTCGGCGCTAGCGACGTAGTGGACCCGCTGGTCCATTCCCATGGCAGTCGCCGCCTGGTTGGTTGTCGCCTTGACCTGGTCGGGCGTGACGCTAGCGCCCGTTCCTTCGGGCAGCGGCGGCGGAACGGCTTCGCCGCGGATATTCGCCGGCCCCTGGAAATAGGGTGAATCGGGGTTCCATTGAGGATTAGAGCTGTGCAATTGCTCTAGGTAGCTAGCCTGCTCTTTTGGAGACATTCCCGCGTACCTGTCAGCCGCTTCCGGGTTTATCTCCCTGAGTTTTTGGATGGCGTATGGCGGCTCGCTGGGCGGCGCAGGCGGCGCTGCTACGGGCGTTTCTGGCGCGGTTGGCGCGGCTGGAGGTGTCGTGACAGCCGCCGGCTGGGCCGCTGCGCGAGAGAGGGCCTGGTCGAGTTCTATCGAGCTTTTAGCGAGCTGCTCTTGGGGCGAACCTTGAGCCGCGAGTGTCTGCTCGGGAGTGCCTTGGGTTGCGCTAACCGCCGCAGCCGCTTCGGTGAGCGGCTCTGTCGGCGCCGGCGGCGCGGCCGTTGGCGTGACGGCCGGTGTTGGCGCCTGTGGGGTCTCGGTCGGCGGTGCGCCTGGTTTTTCACGCACTTCGAGCTCTGGCGGCCTGGTGTAGCGGTAAAGCTCGGGCGCCTTTCCGGCGGCCTCCGTCAGGACGCTCAGCCCTGCGCCTAGCATTGCTTGCTGCAAGACACCTTCATCCAGCGGGCGATCTGGCGCATAGCCGGTCAGGCGCGCGACCGCGTTATTGTAGTACTGGAGGCCGGCCATCCCGACCATTCCTGTCCCGACAGCCCTTCCCATCTCCAGGATGGTTTGGGCCGCCGGCTGGCCCTTGAAGAGGTTCGCTAGCCTGGCTGCGGGCAATTCGAGGGTCGAGGTTATAGTGGCCGCGCCCACCCCATCAAGGATGGCCGCGACTTCAGCGGTCTTCTCGTCCGCGCCTGATTTTATCGCATCGTAGTAAGCCGATCCGGACGCCTGAGACGCAAAGCCTAACGGCGCCATTCCGGTCATTATAAAAGGAAGCTGCGATCCCATGTTGCCGATTCCGCTAGCAATCTGGCCGGGGATTGATTGGTCCAATGCCTCGCTGGTTGGGACAGCTTCCGGGAGTGCGGTTCTGGCCTCTACGAGCGGTTTCTGGAGTGCTCCTAGCCTGTCGGAAAGGAATGCTAGCGGGCCGGTGTCTTCGGTCGGTCTGGTCTTGATTTGGCCGCTTTGCAGGACCTGGTTAGCCTCGTCGATTTTCTGCTGGAACGTGCTGATTTCAGCGCTGGCGGCCGTCACCTGGAGACCGCCCATCTTGCCGGTATCCATCGCCTCCTTTAAATTGGTCTCCAGCTGGTCGCGCTGCGCCTGGAGTTTGTCACGTTGGGCCTGCACCTCCTCGAGCGGCTTGCCGACAAAGTCGTTCGACGGTTCTTCCAACGCACCTTTGTAGAGATTGGCGAAGGTCCTGGCCGTGGTCGCCGCGCTTTGGGCGCTGTCGAGGTAGCCGGTGGCCTCGGCCTTGGTCATGGTCCGAAAGAGCGGGACATTCTCCATCAGCCACTGCACCGCAGGACCGCCAGGCCCGGCAGCCAGGCCAGCGATCGTCGAGACGTCGAGCCCCGGCTTTTGTTGATCGATCTGATCGGCTAGCGCCTTGGCCTGCTCCTCGCCGATCGTCGGACCTTTGGGCGCGATCGGCGTCCCGACCTCGCCTTGGCCGCCTTCAGCTGGTGCGGGCTCTTCAAGCGCCGTAGCTCCCGCCGGCGAGCTGAAGAAGTCGGCTAGCGCGTTTGCGGTTTTGTCGTCGACGGGCATTTAAAGGTCACGCAAAAGGATTTATTCCCTTGTAAGCCCAATCTTGTGCTCGTTTCCATTGTTCCTGAGTCAAGACATTTTGACCTTCATATTCAGCCTGAGCCTGCATTAATCGAATACCTTGCGGGCTCCTTAGAAGATCGTCAGTGATAACCTGATCCAATGGAATACCAGTCTTGCTCGAGATGTATTCAGCCTCGCCGTGCTCTCCAGGCCCTATCCAGCTTGTAATTGCGTCCTTTAAGGAGTGGTTAAGGTAATGATCCTTGTTTTGCCACAGACTGAATTGTGCCGCCGCGCCCGCTTCCTTCGTAGGAAATTGAGCGAAAGGATGGCCAGTATCAACTTTTCCAGAATCGGTTGCCCCATATCTTCTCCCCAGGTCAGATAAGCCCAATGCCCCCGGATTGTTGTAGATAGCGTTTAAGCGCTTAGATCCTGAAGTATCTGGTTGAAACGGGGCCGCAGCCGGGCCGGCGGCGCCCAGATTCTGATTTCCGGGACCGTAGGGAACTTGTTGCGTACTAGGCTGGGTCGATGGCGCGGGCAAGTTCTTGAGCCCTTCGATAAACTGGTCTCGGGTGATCTCGCGGCGCTGATAGCGTCCGGCCAGGTCGCGGACAGCTGGATCTTGAATAAGGTTCGCGCCCGCGGCCGCGCCCTCTGCGGGTTGCTGAGTATCAGGCGTGGTGAGACCGTAGCGCTGCGCGAGCTGCTCGCCTACGCTTGGGGCCATGCCGGAAATGGTCATCTTGCCGGGATACTCACCTTTAACGTTGGGCTTGCCGAAAGGCACCTCGATCGTGGTCTTGGGGATTTCCTTGCCAGCGGCCTGCGCCTGGGCTGCTAGCGTGTTCTGAGCCTGCTGTAGCGCGGCTTGGGAAACCCCGGTCAGCCGGCCATTGGTGTCGAACACTTTGCTTTTGCCGGCCATAACATCTTGCACGCCTGTATCGCTGCCGGTGTCCTTGTCTGTTTCGTCCAGGATCGACTGGAGCTGCCCGCGTACTGGACTATCGGCCGGAAATTGCGATGCTAGCATTTCAGTCTGGTGACGCGCTTGGAGCATCCGCCCCTTAGTTAGCAGGTTGTCGGCGTCCGGGCCCTTCATCGCTTGATCCGGATTGATCGGCGAAGGGATAAACCCGCTCGTCTGGAGATCGCTAAACTCTTTGCGTTTGTTGTTATTTTGCTGGGTCAGCATCCGGTTCTGATAGATTCCGTCGACCGCCTGGTACTCGCCTTCCATCCGAGTGCGCGTCGCCGGGTTAGTGAGCAAATTATTGTACTTGAGCCGCCACTGGTCGCGTTTATCGGCGTAGTCCGGATCGTCCGGATTGGGCAATGCAGAGGTCGCCTCCGGCATCTGCGCGATTGCGGTGTTCTGGTCCTGCGCATCACGCTTGGCCCGGTCTAGCAAGATCGAATCGCTATCTAGCCTGTTTTGCGCCTGCTTCTGTATGATCGGATTGAGCTGAGCCCGATTTTCGTAGTCCTGCTTGAGCAAGTCGACATTTGCCCCGATCTGCCCAGTGCGCGCCGCCGTCTCCGCGAGATCCGCCTGGGACTTGGCCAGAGCCATCTGATTTCTGTAGTGGTTGTCGATCAGGCTCGAGGTCAGATCCGCCGCATTCTTCAACGCCACGGTCGGGTCGTTAAAGTTGGCCATCGCAATAAAATCTTCCGGCCGCAGAATGTTCGGAGGCCCTAGCGGTGCACGCAGGTCCGGGCTCGGGCTAACGCCGCCGCCTGTGTCTGCTCGATATGGAATGCCTTCGCCGGCCATAAGCTTTATCCCATGGCTGTTAAGCTTGTTTGGAAGTCAGGAACGGCCGAGCCTCCGCCGCCGCCACCACTGCTAAATAAACCGCTAAGAAGTTGGCCAAGGGAGCCGGAACTGGAGCCGGAGCCAGCGCTTAACAGGCCGCTCAATCCGCCTAGCCCGGAGCTAACGGCGCTAGCCCCGCTGTTAGCGCCAACTGCGGTGCCGGCTCTGGCCGCCGCGGCACCCGATAGCCCCGTGAACATCGCTTGATTGGCCTGGAACTGGGCGCTCTTGCTCCACTCGCTAGCATTAAGCAGGTCACTTAAAGGAAGCAGACTCGTCGGGTCGATCGGCTGCGGCATCAGGTAGTTGCGCGCCAAGCTGATTAGGTTAGTTCCCTGGGTCTGGCCCTGTTGTTGCAATTGCAGGCTGGTTAATCCTAAGTCGCGCGCGGTGATCGCACCCGTGGTTCCCGTGCCGGCGCCGGACGTTCCCCCCATCATTGAGGTAAAGGCCGCGCTGCGCTGGATTTGTTGTTGCACGTCGGTCGGGACCTGACCAGCGAGCAGCGATTGGGTGTTAGCCTGCATCTGGCCCATCATGGGTCCGATACTAGGCAGCGCCGTTTGCAACAACGATTGGAGCTGCAGCATGTTGGCCTGGTTGATCGCCGGCGCTTGCCCGAGTCCGAAGTTGATCGATTGCTGCGCCATCGATTGGGGATCCAGTGACCAGTAATCCTTCCCGGTAAATGGCCGGATGTAACGGTTAGCCGCATCGCGCAGCGCACTGGAATATTCGCTAGCGGCTTTGCTAGCACCGCCTCCTTTGGTCGCGCTTGAAATGACACTGCCAGCTATGCTGCCGATAGCCCCGATAATGGCGCCGTACCCGATATAGCTACCCCTCCTTTCCGTAAATTTGCGCGGCGGCAATCTGCGCCCAGGCGTTGAGGCGCCCCGCGATAAAGAGGTAAACCGCCAGCTTGGCCGGCACTCCCAAAAACAGCGCTGCCGCAGCCGTGTAAGCGCTCGGGTTCGGATAGAGCTTGTGTCCGTGACGGGCGAGTTCGGCTCCTACCTCCGCTAGCTTTGCGGAGAGCTCCGGTGCAAGGCGCCGAATAGCGCAGTCCACTTCCTCCCAGATCGGATCCGGTTTGTCTTTTTGGAATGTGCCGCCCCAGCCAGGTATCTTCGTTCCAGCCTTCAGCATCCGAGCGACATGGTCAGCTGGACGAGGCAATGACAGGAATTCAACCGTTTGCTCTAAGGGCGCGTGCTTGCCGCCCAGCGTTAGGATCCCCGCCGCTATCGCCTTGCCGACATCGGCCGATCCGGATGCCGCATTGGCCACCGCCACGCTGGAGGCGCTGTCGCGGAAACTGCTTTGGTGATGCGCCCGTAAAAGCGCTTCGAGCAAAGCCGCCTCCTCCGCTCTCAAGGGTTCAGTTCGCCACCAGGCAATCATTGCTTATTCCTTTCTCATGATCGGCCACAAAGCTCTTTCGTCTTTAATCCAGGAGAGGAATTTTTCGGATTCCTGCACAGGGGGCAAGTTTACCCGTCCGTAAGCGATCTTACGATCTGCGTATTGTCCCCAGCGGCCGACGTCAAAGGCAACGCCCGGCAGAACGAATTCCCAGAGCGCTTTGCATGTTTCCATCGAGTTGAGCGCGTGAAAATCAATCGTGAGATCCAAGTGTACCCCGTGCTCGTCGCGCAGCCCCATGAGTGTCCGGGCCGCGTGTTCGGTGAACTCGAGGCCAGCCGCCTTCATGCTAGCGCAGACCTCGACGATCGGCCGGGCGATCCAAACGGTCCTGGTCAGAGGCCTCTCTGCTAGCAAGCTCGGCAGCACGAAAATGTTAGCCGAATCCGAGTTACCATAAATCGGGGTATGGAATCTCTCGCTAAGCCTTTCTGCGTTGCGCCAGAACTCTTGAGGGCTGCCAGCGAACTCGGTCGCCTCGTGCGTACAGTGTGAGACTCTTGGCAGGCTCAGGAAGTGAGATAGCCAGAGGGTCCGGCTGCGCGGAAAACCACAGATGAGGAAAGTGTCTTTCATTTACCTAAGCGACCAGATGTCTCCTCCACCATAGGCGTCTTGAAATTGAACGGTCGGCTGATAGTCGCCGTCGTAGTCTCGGGTTTCCTTATCCAGAGTGTCAAAGGCAGTCTTCCAGCAAGCCGCCGCCTGTTGGAACGAACCAGACTTTTCATACTTTATGCCCATCAGCGCATTTTGCAGCGCACCGATATTGGTAATGAACAGATCGGTAGTCAGGTCCGTGGTCCAGACAAATTGTCGTTTGGCTAGCACGGTGATCGTTGTCGGGACATCTGGGCCGCACCAGGAAAGTTTGTAACGCCGATAATCAATCCGGGTTTCTTCAGGCTGGTAAACCGCAATAGGGGTTTGGACCGTTTTATCCAGGCTTACTGCGTAGAGGCTCAGCGGGCCGTGCGTCTGAGGTTTGGAGACGGCCGTGATTTCACTGAAGGCCACCGAGGAATCGATGTAGTTATCCTGACCGATGATCGGGATTTTAATGACCTCGGTCTCAAGCCAGGTGTTGGGGTCGACTTGGGTGTAAATCTCATTGCCATTAACATCCTTGCCACTGACCCAGATCACCCCTCCACCTCCGGATATGTCCGGCACACCAGGGGGAGGAGGAGCCTCCGGCAACGTCGGATAGACCCGGACGTAGCAAGGGTAATCCGGGGTGATGTCTGCGAAGGTAAAAAAGCCCGTGCCAAGATCGATCAGGGTAGCCATGGGAGTGCACGCCAGCTGGCCTCTCGGACCCCCTGGAAGCATCTCGTACCATCGGCTTTTAACCTGCAATACTCCTCCACAGGGTTGCGGACATGCCACGCCGGGTTGACTATCAAAACCGATCACGCCGGAAAGGATTGTTTTAACCTCGCGCGGCAGCGTTACCTGCCCATCACTGATCGTGAACTTGTAGCGGCCGACCGTTTTTTCAGGGTTTAGCGCTGGCAAGAGCCGCTCAATCGCAAGGTTAATTCCCTTAACCACTCGCGGATCGGTCGAACACATGCCGTACTCGACATATTCGTTTAACAACTGGCAAGCGTCTCCGAGTAGTAGTCTCATGGGCTATCCAGTCTCATGCGTATCCGACAAACATCATGAAGCCTACGGCGTAAAACTGCGGCAGCGGCATTGCAGTGTTCGGGCTGCCTACTGTTTCGAGGACCGGCCAGATGCCGACCCCCAAGGTGGTATTAGAACCTGAGACGAAATGACCATTACCACTGGTCCGGTCGCCCGTGCCGTCTCCGAAGACCTCTACGTTTAATTGGGGCAAATTTGAGCGTGAGATAACATGCGGGCCGGGAGTCCCGCCCACTGTTCTGCTGCTGACGCCATCCACGCTCGTCACCCAAGCCGAGCCGTTAAAGCCGCCGCTAACAATGAAATGGTCGGTTAAATTTGGCGTGCCGTTGTTTCCGTTGCACAAGGCCCAGCCGTCAAAGTCGCCGCCGACGATGCCTCGACCGCTTCCATCAAAGACGTTCCCGCCGCCGACGTACATCCGGACCTCGCCATAGCCCACTCCGGTATAAACCTTGCGCCAGTTGCCGTTGTAGAACATGAAGATGCCCAGCGGCCGGCCAACGCCATCGGTCTTAAACCAGACCTTGTTCGTGAGCGAGCTCGAGGGCGGCGACGAACCAACAAAGACCCCGCCGCCGGCGGTATCCGGGATCGTGCCTGAGAGGCCGCCTCCCTCCGCGCAGAGCCGCAACATCGCGTTGACGTCCGAGGGGTAACAGGCCGGCGCCGGCTGCGGGTTGGAAGTGAGAGTGACCTGTGCCATTTATGGACATCCTCCGTTTGGATCTTCAACCAGTTCCTCACAGTGCAAGATGAACATCAAAAGAGTTGCTGGTCCCTGCCAGGTAATGCGGAACTGAAAATAGAACCCGTTTCGAATCAGCTTGCCGGTGTTGGTGTCGCAATCCGGGTTTGGAGTTGGGAGCTTCTTCTGGAACCAATATTGGGGCGTCGGGCAACCTGGCTGTTGGCAGGCTGCGGTGTCCAGATTGCATGGAATCTGGGTGCCTTTGAGGGTCATCGTCGACCAAAGGATCCAGAATGGATAACCGTCTGAACGGTACTCGACCGTGACGGTGGTGGTTGCTAGCACGGAGGTAAAATAGAGGTCTCCCCTCCGCAGCATTTTGAATGCATCCGGCAACTTGAAATCGAAAGCCTTGGTTTCGATCTGGCTCGAGATTAACTGGTTGCCCTGATCGGTGACCTGGCCGTCGACCATTTCCCAGACCTCGGTCTGGTTGGTGGCAGTGTTGTAGGCGAAGATGAAACAGCGCTCGACGTGCGCAAAAAGCCCGGAGATCACCTGCAGGACGCGCAAGTTATTGGGCAATGCCCAGCGACCATCGTAAGCCGGGGAGCCGCGCTGCGTAAAGTAAGGGCTGAACATGTAGGCGAGATTAGCCTTGTTGATCACGCTTGAGATCACGTCTAAGTCCAAGACAACGAAAGAGCCGAAAGAGGCGCCCGCTGATCGATAAGGAAGTGGCTCAGCCGTTAAGATGACCCGGTTCTTAAAAAGCGCGCTGCTAGCATAGTCTAGCAAGCCTAAACTATCGTTGCTAAGTACCCGATTCATTTCTCGGGAGATCGGCGTGCCGCCCCATCCGTACTGCTCATTGCGCGCGGTGCGATAAGTCCGCCAGCCGTCGCGCGAACGAAAGAAGACGTCGGAATTAACATTGAGCAAGTTGCGCCAGCCGGTTCCTCCGATGTTAGTCAGGGTGACTCTCTGCATCCCAGGGGTGCCTTGCCAGCCCGGCGTTACGTTCGCCACCGCCTGGCGCGGGACGGTAGTATTGACGCTATAGGCGGCGTTGCGCGCCATTACTATGAGCTCACCTTGGCCGGTGGCCGTATCTCCGATCTCGGAAAAGATCATTCCGACGATGTTGCCCGCCGCTAGCGGAACACCAAAGAAGGCCGCCTCGGCCAGGTAAGTCTGCTCGGTGAAACTGATCACGCTGGTCGGGCCGCCCAGGATGTCACCGGCGACGAACGTCCGGCCTTGGGCTAGCCAGAGCCGGCCCTGACCATAAGCCATTGATTGGCCTACCGGGACCTCGGTCGTTCCTGCACGTCGGATAGTCTGCAATCCCTGCATAATGAGGGGAGTCGAGCTGCCGTCCTGGATTACCATGTAAACGTCCGCCTGGCAGAACCAGCATTGAGGTGCGGTTGCTTTGCTTAGTCCATCATTCCAGGATTCCTTAATACTCATCCCTTGGCCCGTTATGCTGATCTCGAAGAGGGCGCCGGCGACCATCGAAACGATATACTCCGAGCCGTCGTCGATGTCGTAAATAGCAGAGCCCTGGTAAAGGCCGCTTAGGAAGAGAGCTAGATTTCCTCCATCAGTGAGCTGAACCTGGACGAACTGTTGTCGGTTAGACGGATAGCCGCCGCGGAAGGTGACGTTGTCTGCCCAGGCGCATTCCTGCGCGCTCAGCAACGTTGGGTCTCGGCCAGAATTCATCCCGCTCTCGAGCGTCTTCTGCCCGTCTTTGCGCAGCTCTGTCTGGTCCTTAAACATTTAACTCATTGCCTACGCAGATCGCCTGGCTTCGGGAGATGGTCCACGTAGGAGTCAGGTGTCTCGCTCTTGCCAACCAGGTCGCCGGTCTCCGGGCGATGGTCCACATAAGTCTCAGCCGCCGGCGTTTTGTGCACCAAGTCGCCGGATCTAGGCCAATGGTTCACGTAACTTCTTAGTTTCGGTTGGTTTGCCATAATTAGGGTGAGGTTAATTTAAACCAGTCAATAGACACTAAACTTATAGCAGCGCCGCCGGTAGCACCCGAAGCAGTGGCTATTGCTGAAAAAAGGCTCGGTGGCGTCGTGGAAAAACCGGTTTGCGCACCCGTCCATGCACTCATCATCACTTGCCAAGTCAATCCATCAAAACTCTGCGAGATGGATGACTGCTTGCTTGAATTAATAAATACAAATTTCCAGTAAGGAGCCAGATCACCATAGCGAAGCAAATCTTGCAAAGCCGTCCCAAAATTGGCGCCGGCATATATGATCGTTCGCTGGGTATTGCTTTGCGCAGCAAAAGTTGTGTTGGCCCCGGTGAGGAAAAAAATCCGCAGCCCACTCGCCACTCCTGCACTATAAATGGATAGGTATGCCCCAGCCTGACACCCTACCACGGGGGAAAGATAACCGGCAGTTCGCAACTTGAGCGTGATGGTAAAATCTACGCCGGTTGGTAAGGATTGAGCGATAGTCGCATTGAAAGCAGCCGCGCTCGGTGTGGGCTGAGTCAGCGTCACATTACTTCCTGCGACGGCAGCAGCGCCTCCTCCGCCAGCGGTAAATGATGGCGTCCACTTGGCGTTCAGCGTGCTCCCGTCAAAATGGTCGTCATAGGTGCCGTAGGCCCATGCTGCATCGGGATGAGTCGCGTAACGCGGGACTACTATCCCTGAAGGGTATGCCGGATCAGGAGTGATTGTCTCACCCAAGATAACTGGCCGTGCCGCAGTCGGTAAAGGCCCGAAATGGTTCGTTCCGTCGAGAAAATCGGTCGTTTTGTTAGTCAGGGCTGTGATGCCGCCCTGGTTAGCGGTGGTCGCTAGCGGCACGGGTCCGAAGGCGTTGGTGCCGATGAGGACATCCGTCGCTTTGTTACTGAGCTGGACGATCGATCCCTGTTTGGTGGGCGACGCTAGCGGCGTGGCCGGGACGTAAAGCCGCGAGTCACTCCCCAGCATCGCGGTGTTGCCCGCATCGCCGCTGACCGTGGTGGGTCCTGGAGGACCGGTCGCACCGGTCGGCCCTTGACTTCCGGTAGGTCCTTGGGATCCTGTCGGCCCTTGGGGACCGGTGTTTCCTATAGGTCCTTGAGGGCCGGTTGGTCCTGTAGCCCCGGCCTGCGCTATCAACTCCCAGGCGGTGCTCGGCGGGGGCGAGTTGGTGTTGGTAGACAGGCAGACATAGCTCGAACCCTGATAGCTAACGGCGTCGTAGGGATTGTAAGTTGCGGCGCTAGACCAGTTGCCGCGCCAGTTGGCGCCTGTTCCTGGAACTCCCTGCGGACCTTGCGGGCCTGCAGGACCGGTCGCGCCAGGACTTCCAGTCGAGCCCGTTGGCCCAGGGTCGCCTTTGGCCCCTTGAGGACCGGATGGACCGACCGGACCCGTAGCGCCATCAGCTCCAGCCGCTCCCTGTATACCTTGCGTTCCCTGTGGCCCAGGAGGACCAGCAGGACCGGTTCCGCCTGGAGGACCTTGCGGCCCCTGGATTCCGATCGAGGAATAAACTGCCCACAAAGTCGGGTGTGTATCTGGCTGCGAGTTCTGGCTAGCGGCTAGCGCGATATAAATCAGGTTGTTCCAGGTAACCAAATCGCCCTGCGCGTAGACACCGGTAGGGCTCCAGTTACCTTGAGCTTTTACCGCTGGCCCAGGAACTCCCTGTATTCCTTGTGGACCAGCTGGACCCGTAGCACCCGGAGGGCCTTGCGATCCTTGGGATCCGGGAGGTCCTTCCGGTCCTGAAGTGCCCTGTGTGCCCTGAATTCCAGGTGGCCCTTGAACGCCTTGCGGACCGACCGCTCCGGTCGAACCTTGTGGGCCAACAGCACCCTGCGGGCCGGTTGGCCCTTGTGGACCGGTTGGCCCCGTCGCGCCAGTCTGGCCCGGAGACCCTTGTATTCCTTGCGGGCCAGTAGCGCCGACCGGACCAGGAACGCCCTGCGGCCCCGTAGAACCCGGATTTCCGTTGACTCCTGGAAATCCGCCCGAGGTGACAATGCTGTTGTTGGGGATGTCAAAGGGCGGACTACCGGGAGCAACTACCTTCAAAGGCACCAAGGTCACCTGGGTTGCCGTAGTCGCATTGATAGAAAAAGTGCCGAGGTTGTTGATAAACACCGGCTCGCCCAGCGCCATCCAGGAAGTGTTAAGAACCGGCAGAACGAGGTTGGCGGCGCCGTTCCAGCCAGGAGTGTCAGCGGTGGTGTAAGTAAAGGCGCTCTGGCCTGACGGTCCCTGCGGACCGGGTCCGCCAGTGGTCGCGCTCGGTGCGGGAGGTGTGCTAAGGACTGGCATATTTAGGAGTGCCTGATCGCCAGGTAGACCGGACTGGACCAGGTCAGGGTGGCTTCGGTAGAGGAAACTGCAATATCGAACCGCTCACCTGCAGGTACGCTCAGATGGGAAGCCATCGCTTCGTAATAGGCATGGTTATGGGCGTAGACTCGGATGGGAAAAGTGGGTGGGATTCCCGGTTGCGGTCCATTTGGACTGATCACCACATAGACCCAGACATCAGTGTCATTGGGATTGTAACAGCCGACATCCAGGAGGTCAGCTCCAGAGGGAATCTGATAACGGTTCCCGTTGACGTAAGCCGTAGGAGCCACTGCTACCCCTCCTGGCGAAGCCATGGCTGCTAGCGTCGCGCTAATACGGCTCTCCAGGGCGTTGATCTTGATCAGGCTGCGTCGCTCGGCATCCCCACATTCTGGGTCATAGGTTGGAAAAATAACGGGTCCTGACATTCCCTTTTATCTCCTGCCGGTGGCCTTGCGAAATCTCTGGCCCATCATTGAGGCGAACCCGCCGATCCGATCCGGGGGTGTCCCGGCCGGCGTCTGGTCTTCGCTCTGGTTAGGCAGCGCCTGGCCGCCGGCGCCGTTGCTAGCACCTTGGAGCGCGCTAGCGGCGTTGGCCTGGTCGGCCTGGGCCGCAGCCTGGGTGTCGCCTTCGGTGTCTTCGTCGCCGATCTGGTAACCTTCGACGTCCACGAGCTGGAGCTCGTTCTCGTCGACGACTTTGAAGGTCGCCATCGCTTGGAAGGTGTCGTCGCTATCGAGGTTTTCCGGCGGCTGAAAACCCTTCGGTACTGGAAACGTTAGATCAGGCATGGGGTAGTTCCCTTCCGGAAAGTGCTAGCCCCGCTGGGGGGCCGAGGCTAGCACGAGTTTTTTGTTAGGACGGGCAGCCCTGGAGCGCCAAGTCGACGCCGCAGTTGGCGTGCATGATCGCGTACCCGAGCTCGGGGTGAATCGGCTCCGCGGCATCCTTCATGATCGAGCGGAAATAGCCGATCGTTCGATCAGGGTTGCATGTGCGGTGCCATTCGTTAATCCACATGAAGCGGCCCAGGTAATCGAGGTTCGGGTTGAAGGTCATCCCGGCCACGTTGCTCACCTGGTTGAAGACGTTCACGTACATCACGTTGGGCAGAAAGATGTAGCTGACCTGGTAGGGCGCGCTCTTGTACAGAGCGTTAAGCTCCCATTTGGTGCCCTTGGTCGCTGCGACCTGCACGAAGGGCTCGACCCGGACGTACTTCGTGCCGTCAAAGCTGTACCGTGGGGGGTAAGGCATCTGGAGGTGCTTAAAGCCTCCGTAGCTCCTGGCCTCACCGAGGGATTGAATCAGGGTGTTATTGTCGCCGTAACCCTGGAACGCAAACCGGATGTCCTGGCGGATGTCCGGGTTGTCGCGGACGATGGCCCGGCTGGCTTCCGAGCCGGTGACCAACAGGTAAACGTCGCCCCCGTCCACCCGACCGATCGCGCTCTCGTCGGTGCCCTCGCGAAAGAGGGTCATGTAGATGTCTTCGAGCACACCCTGAGTGAGCTCGCCGTTGGGCAAGATCGCGTGATCGAAACCGGCCGAGCCATTGTCGACAACGCCCGTCGTTGAGACCGTCAGCTTATGGCCGCAGATCCCGACGTACTTGTTGTAGTAATGGTTGCCGATTTCCCATTCGGTTACCTTCGATAAAACCTCGACCATGCGCTCAATCTGGCGTTCGAACTGGTAGGAGGTTTGAATGTCCTGAATGCAGAAGTCGGGCGTTTCAAAGGCCTTGTGGGTGAGAAAGAAGGTCCTCAAGGTTTCGCCAAACTGAATGGCTTCGACGGGCGGCAGACAGCCGTTGACGCCGGCGGTGTCGTCCGATGGCTGGACCTGGGTCCAGGTATCCTCGGAGCTAGCGGGCAGCGCACGCTCAAAGGTCAGGTTGCTGATCACGTAGCCCAGTCCGTTAGGGAATTCTTTTTTCGGGACCAAGCCGATGATCGGGTTGCGGCGGACCAAACGCTTGTTGATCTCGCCGGCGATACGTCCGGTTTCCTGGATGAGCAGGTTGTTGACTGCCGCACAGGTATTCGGAATTGGGGTCGCCATAGGGTCTCCTGGCTTAAAATGGAAAAAAACCACAAGCCACTTCCCGGCACACGCCGGATGACTTTTGGTCTGGTTCAAATCCCCTGTGGCGAGCCAACCGAGGGGCGATGTTAAGCTCTTAGGACCCTGACCGAGGGACCTGGGTTGTTAAGGTCTAAGGCGGATTTAATAAACTTTGCGGCTTTTTGTCAAAGTTTATTGCATTCCCGTTAGCTTCTGGAATTTCCCCACGATGTCTTTGACGAAATCGCCGTTGGGCGAAGAGAGCGCGGGCGCCGGCGAATTGGGCGTCGGAATATCGGCGCCGCGGTCGCGCACCGTAGGGGCAACACCGCGCAAACCCTTGACCTGGGCCTCAAGCTCCGTAATTCGTTTCTGAGCGCCTTGAAAGAGTTGCTGGTAGACCATAGCGGCCGGCGCGAGAATCGCGACCTGGGCTAGCGTGGCGCGATCTACAGAGCCATCGTAGATGCGGCGCGAGGCAGCTTTGAGGGCCGTAACGTTCCGGTTCCAGTCCTCGTTGCCTTCGATGGGCTGGTAAGGCTCAAGTTTTGGATGGCAAAGGGCTTGCTGTTCTTCGAAGACTTTGGCGCATTCGGCCATGTATTGGGCTCTGCGCGAGGTCTCAACGTCCTGTTGCTGCTTGATGAATTCGGCGAGCGACTCTTTGCCGTGCGCTAGCATTCGGCCGCGCTCTTCGGCCACGTCGTCCCACTTGCTCAACAGATCTATGATTTGGGTTTTGCGGAAGCTCGTGATCGGTTTGGTCTCGAGCACGTTCTCGCGCGCGGAGAGATTGCCCGTGAGCAGCGTGTTGAGGTCCTGCTCGGTCAGGCCGGTTCCTTCGGTGACTTTGCCCAGGCGCGCCCTGACTAGGTCCTCCTGGTCGATGACCTTCGATTTGAACAGCGGCGAGCGTTCGATCGCTACCCGCTCAACGATCGATTGTGTTTGAGCCAGTTGCTGACGGAGCTGCTCAACCTCGGCCTGAGCTGTCGGGACACTCTTCTTGGCTTCTGCAACCTCAGTCTCGAGGGTCTTGATCCTGGCATCCCTGGCCTCAACGTCGGCGATGGCCTTAGCCTTGTAGTTCTGCCAGCTCTCATGGGCCTTTTTGGTTAAATTGGCCGGCGGTTCTTCGTCTCGCCAGGTCTTTTGCGCCTGGGGCGTTTCAGCCGCGGCCGGCTGCGGTTGCGTGGATGGCTCGGCCGCGGTCGGCTGTTCGCCGATCGTTTTGCCAAAGTTCTTGGCCATTTCCCGGACCAGATCGGTCCCGGCGGCCGCATCTGGGGCGGCTGTAGGCGGTTCGGATACAGGAGGCGCTGCCGGAGATGGTGAAGCAGGAGGCGGACTAGGTGGCGCAGTTGGTGGTACACTTTGAGGTTGTGGGGCAGGGGGGTTCGGATCCGGCGCGGTTGTAACCGTGTTCTCGGCTGTCTGGCCGGCTGGATCCCGACCGGTATAAATTCCAATTCCTTCAAGCATCATGGTGCCTTTGGTTTAGAGCGGTTTGAACTTCTTCCGGAGTGAGCATTCTTTCGTGATCGGTGACGGAGGCCTCGAATTCAGATTCAGGGGTCCCCTGGATGAGGGCTGGAGTTGCTAGCGCCTCGAAATCATCGAGGGCAGCGTGCGCGCCGTGAAACTGGGAGAGGATCCTGGCGCTGACAATGCCCTCGCTGTGAGGTGGGACGTCGACGGCGCGGTACTTGTCACGCATCACCCGCATCACGATCAATCCCATGTCGCTGCGCAACCACTGGGCGAACTCCGTCCGGAGGGCCTCAGTTTTTCTGAAATCGTCGTAAGTGATCATTCCATTGGCATTTCTTCGGCTCCTGCGCCTGGGGCGCCCCCGTTAAGGCCCATTCCGCCTGGCGGTTGAATCGGGCTGGTTAATTGATTGGCCTGTGCGACCTCGGCTGTCATCGCCTGGCGCGGGCTAACCACATGCGCGGCGGCCTTAGCTTGGCTGGTCTGGATCTGGCTCATCGTCTTCAAATGCTGATTCTGGATCTTGCTAGCCGCTAGCGCGCGCTCGATCGCGATCTCGCTCTGTGCCTGTTGGAGCTTGATCTGGTCCTTGGTCTGGGCGCTTTGCTGCGCGCCTTGGAGCGCGTTTTGCTGCTCCTGGCCCTGCTCAACGATCGCATCGATTTGCTTGATCGAGTTGTTCAGGGTCCCGAGCCTGGCGCTCAGAGCTTTGTAGGCCGATTGATGCATCTGGTCGTCGGCTAGCAGCTGCAAATGCGCCTGGGTGTGTGGCACGCAAATTTGGGTGTAGAGCTGGACCTTGATCATGGCAGCCAGGCCGCTAGCGGGCGGGACGCTCTGATACATCTTGTTGGCCATGGTGATCATCTGCTCGAGCGAGGTGATATGCACGTCCGCGTGGACGGCGTGTTTCTGTCCATCGGCGATCATGATGTGCTGGCCGGCGTGCATCACCCCGTTTTCCATGTTGGCCTCCCATTGGTCGTGAGTGGGGAACTGCTGTTCGGGGAAATAGCGGTCGACATTGTCGGGCCCAGCGATCGCGATAACCTCGTCCCTGACCCAGTTGTAGCGACCGCTTTCTGGCAGCATCCCAATGTAGGGCATCATTTGCTGGGAACGCACCTGGCGCATTTGTGGGGAACCGTAGCCGGCCGTGCGCGTGGCTCGGACGTACTCGTAATCGCGCAGTGCGATCATCGGGACGCCCTTGTCAGCACAGGCTTTCTGAAACTTTATAGCCTCCTCGTCCGGGGAGTTCGGATCGCTAGCGCGCAAATACATTTGCTCGTAGAGCAGGTCCAAATCCATGAAGTGCAGGATCATCTGGCCTTCAGTGATCTGGGTCGTGTTGATGACGTCTTGTTGGACTTGGGCGATGTTTGGCCGCTGGCTCTGGTAGCCCACTCCAGGCCGGCGCACGGTGCCGAGGTTAGCCGAGAGGTGGGCGCTGAGCTCTTTATCGAGGTTCATGGCGTCGGTGAGGAAGCCCACGACGCGGTTCTGGACCAGATCGACGTCCGGAGGGAGGATATTGACCGGACCCATTTGCATCAACTGGAGTTCGTCGCGCGCCTTGCTGGTGGAGGCTTTTAGGTTGATCGCTGTCCCGGCCACGCCCATGTCGAAGAGGTGGTTTTTAAGCCGGTTAGTGCATTCGATATGCTGATACTGAAGCCGGCCGAGGCCGCGAATGGAGTGATAATCGCCGTTGCCGATGTCGTTGCGGAAAATTGTCAGGATCTCCGGGATCGAGTTGTAGCGATCGATCCGCTTGAAAAGGAAATCGGGAATCAGGGCGTTCTCGGCCAGGATGTAGTGGCTGATCTTCTCCGAGTACTCGCGAACGAAGAGGTGATAGACCATGAGCGATTCGCTAGCAACCAGGCTCATGTAGATGTCGTTGTTCTTGAAGGCTTCCTGCCACTGCTCCCAGTTGCGGCCATCCCAGGTAATCCGGCCGCTGAAAAGGTCTTTGGATGAAAGCATCACCGCCTGCCTGGTCATCTCGACATCCCAGCCGATCTTTTCGGAATAGTCGACCGAGTCAGGTTTCACTTTTGCCCAGAGATCCATCGCCTGCATCTCAGTCCGGATCGCGAAAAACGGCCACTTCATGAGCGTGCCCGCAGAATGTTCGGGCACAAGCAAGTCGCGGTGGCGTAGTGCCTCAAAGCGCCAATCGTACTTGTCGCTCAGTAACACCGGCCCGATTCCGAACTTTACCAGCTCTTGCTGAGCCTTCTGCATCTGGTAGGAAAAATCCGGCCAGCGCCGAATCATTCGCGAGAACTCTTCAGTGATAATCTCGCCGAAGAGCTTCTTGTTCGGACCGCCTTGCTTGGTCCTTATTTCGGCATAGGCGGGAACGCTAGCGATCAGGGCGAAGTAGGGCGTCTTGACGGCCTGGACGTTCGAATAGCCCTCCATGAAGTTGAGGTTGGTCCGCCATCCCTGGCCCATCGCCCGCAGCTTGGCCGGATCGTAAGGCGCGTTGCCGTCCAGCATCCCCTGGACCTTGGCGCGCTCGCGAGCCCGGAGCCGGTCGTTATCGAGCATCTTAATGCAAATCTGCCGGCCGCTGAAACAATCGCGCACCCTGGTCTCAGGGATCGTGACCTTGCCGTCGCCGTTGGTTTCGATCGTATCGAGCATTACGCTTTCCCAGCTCATTTTTTATCCTCCTTTGGAGTCTCGTCTGCGATTACTCTTCCGTAATAGTCTATGAGCTTGTCTCCTACCCACTGAGGAGCATCCTTTGTGGCATACATAGACTGGTTGGAAAAGGTCTTGTGATACGGCGTCTTCCAGACATCCGAAAAATGTAATTGGTCATCAAACTTGCTCACAGCGGTTGCCGCCCTGGGGTCTCCGAGAGTGTATGCTTTCCAAAATCCACGCATGTCGTAGTCAGCAGTGCTGGAAGGGTCGAAAGGGACGTTGTTTTTTTGACCCACTGCTGGAACGCGGCCTCATCTTGGTCATTTAATTTCGTCTGATAAGGGCCAGGGAGAGCGTACTGCGCGTTAGCTGCATATCTCGCCTTGGCCTGCTGGATCTCTTGGTCGTCCTGGTCGTCATTATTCGGCATTTCTGATTGCCTCCAGTTCTTGGCGTTTCCAGCAAAATCCTGGGAACTTGTCCAGGATGGCAGCTGGAGTTCCGCTAGCCAGGTCCTCGGCTCGCATGTGCACTTGAACGCCATTAGCGCATTTGCAGACCGCGCAGCTTTTGAGGAATGGATCGCTGCCGGTACGTCGGCCGCGGGTGGTGGTAGCGACCATGTTTTGCAGCGCGGTACAGCCGCCGCAGAGCCCGGTGACCTGAACGTTGTAATAGCAGCGGGCGCAGATCGCAGCGCGCGACTCGGCTAGCGTCTGGTCAACGTATTGCAGGCCGTGGCCGACAAAGCTTATTAAACTTTGTGTTCCACGAAGAACATCGTCCCAGCCGATGCGGGTGAAGACGTTGCGACGGTCTAGCATCGGATCCTGTTCCTTGCAGAAGCCGGCCGGCAGCTGCTGACAGAGCTGGTCCTCAACCTGGGCTTCCCATAACACGCTCAGAGGAATGTTGTTAACCTTGCGATGGAGGGCAACCTCGCGAAAAAGGCTGTCGTAATCGGGCGCGCGCACGGTGGTCCTGGTCTCGGCCTGGAAGAAGCGGTAGCCGTCCGGGGGAACTGTGTGCTTTTCAACCAAACGTTGCATTTATCGACTGAAATGAAAGGAGCTCCCTCCAAGGAACCAAACTATGATGATGATCAAAATCACAAGGCCAACTATCCCAAATCCGCCTCGAGGGCCCCAGGTATTGTAGCCGTAGTAGCCGCCAAATCCTCCGCAGAGCAGGAGAACTAACAGAATGATAACAAGTAGATTCATAGTTTTTCTTTTATTCGGCTCCTGAGTAGCAAAAGCTCCGTTCGTCACAGATCATATCGTCATACTGCTCCTGGTCCTTCTTGCCCCATGGGTCGACCTTCTCGCGGCTCTTGTTGCCGGCGATCGCGCCCAGCCGGCGCGCGAGCTCGATACAAAACGCGCAAACGTCGCCGTAGTCCGGGCTGCGCTTAAAGTGGCCTTTAAACTCGAGTTTAGTTTCCAGGCGGACCTTATGGCCCTGGATCCCCCAGCGCCGCGCGTAAAACTCTTTGAGCGCTTCGTCCGACATCCCGCGCAAGCAATCGTGGATCGCGAACTCGCGCACGGCAAACCAGAGCTCGGTCACCACGCGATCGTACTCCTCGTTGCACGGTTTGGGGTTCGAGTTGGAGATCGGCCGCTCGGAAACAGAGCCGGCTTCCTCGATCCCAACGACCGCTCCCCATTCACGTCTGAAAATGGAGAGCAGGCCGCCGCCTTCACCGCTGGAACCTATGGCGAAACGGGTGGGCGGTATTTTCAGGACTTCGCACAAATCTACGCACTGATTGACGATTTGATAGTGAATTTCAGCTTCTTCCTTGATCGAGATTTTGAGCTCGACGGGCTTGGCGAATTCGATCTGCCAACGGTTGTCCACGTCCGGCCCGAGTCGGCCCATCTTGAAGGCCTGAAAGACCTTGCGGTCGCCCCCTTCATAGCTCGGATCAAGCGCCGCGCACCAAAGATAACTCGTGTACCAGTTGGCGGGCTCTTTGCAGTGGTTGTTGTTGACAATGCGCTCGTCGAGCACGGTCCGTTTGAGAGTGATCGGAGGCCAGAAGCCGATCGACTGGCTCCAGAAACGTGGATCGTCGGGCGTCTTGTAAAAATCCAGTGCGGCATCGATCTGGTCCTGATTGATCAGAAAAGGAAACCGTTCCCTGCCGTTCTCTTCGACGATCGCCGGGCTTTTGCGACCGTCAAAGAAGACGCAGACGCCGTTGCCCTGGGCCATCCCGCCTTGAGTTTCCCATTGCTGATCCTTTTCAGGGTCAACTGAGATCCAGCCGTATAGCGGCTCGCTGAACCGGCCGTGAGGGTCCTCGCGGCTCTCCGCGTTGCCCATCATCAAACATTTAAATTCCGGGTTCTTGCTAAGGTTGTCGCAGGCCTGGAAGAGCGCCTCGCGCACGCCGGGCGCTTCATCGACGATGAGTAAAACTCGATTGTTATGAAACCCGATGAGGTTATGCAGAGCCTCTTCGAGCGGACCATCTTCGACGGCCAGGCCGAAGATCCCGTTTTTCTTATCACCGGCTTTCCAGCGGATGAGGTATTCGCTGTAGATCGGGTCGCCTTTCGGCCCGGCTTCCAAGGGGATTTTCGAGTGGAGGTCCTGCACGTAGTACCAGAGCCGGCGTGCTAGCGCGCTCTTGGTGGTACTAGCCATGATGACGCTCGTGCGGTCGGGCTCCTCCATCCAATACTCGAGCGCGAAGAGCGAGGCCTCGAAACTCTTTCCGCTGCCGGCCGGCCCGGTCCAGGTAATCCAGTTGTAGTCGCAGAAAGAATGGAGCGCCCGATCGATCCAATCGTGCCAGAAAACGTCCTCCGGGCTCCAAATCGCCTGGATAGCCCGCTTGCGATACTCGTAGCGGCCCAGATAGAACTCGATTAGTTCCGGATCCGGCTCGTGACGGCCGCAGTAGAGCAATTTCTGAATCGTGGGCAGCTCACCAAATGCCTCGAAATAGAAGGGCCAAAGTTCATCATCGGCTTGTAGCGCTTGCTGGAACATCGGACTTTTTGGCGTTTACCCGTTTCTGAAATTCCTCGTCGGTCATCTCGATCGGCCTGGCACGTTTTGTCCCTTTTTTGGGTTGGGTGAAGTGATCGCGATTGACGATGTTGTTAGTCACCATGAACTTCGCGATCTTCTTACGAACGAACGGATCTGTTTCGCTGATCTCCTTCAAGAGCCGAAGAGTGTCGTCGATCTGGAGGTTTGTGAAGCAGGAACTCGATGTCAGGACGTGTACACGCTTATCGAGCAGTTCAGCCAGTTCGTTCTGACCGGAGCCCACCAAGTCGGCTGCGGTGATGCCCTTGCTAGCGGCGTATTCGAGAATCGGCACGTCGGGCTCAATGAGCGCTGGCGCCGAACCATTCCGCGCGCCAAGAATCCGCGAGATCGCGCCGTACTTGTCCGAGTGGTAAAGCACGGCGTTTGGTCGCAGCCGGCTATGCAGATCGTCCCGATCGCGGATCTCCGGAGAGCGCCAGTCGTGCTGAATCAGGTCCGTAGGATGGACCTGGCGCAGGATCTGAGGCGCGGCATGAACGTCCCAGGCGGTGTGGTGGGCCTCCATCAGGCGTGGCGCTAGCAAATAAGCGTTCTCGGGATAAACGGCATTGCCGGTCATGTGCCTGGGCGCCTTATTTTTCGGAGGATCAGGGTCGACCATGGCTCCCATGAACGGCTTGTCGCCGCGGCGATACTCATCGGCGATTGCGTCAATCCAGTCCGGCGTCAGCGGAACGCAATCGGCCTCCACCCAGAGAAAAGGGCCGCGTAATTTTTTGTGGTAGTAAAACCAGAGTACCTGCTGAAAAACCCGGTTTGGGCCCAGCGGCCAGGAAGCGATCGCGTGATTCTCCACAAACCTGGTCAGCTTGCCCCAGGCCTTCACTGATTCGGGCAGTTCGGCGTTGGTCGGGCAGAGCAGGACCAGGTCGTATTTGCGCACAGAATCGGCTGAGAGCTCCGCTACCCAGTCAAGCCATAGATTGGCTAGCTCGCGCTGGTTGTAAGGCCCTGGCGTGTCCTGAGCGATGAAGCAGGGGCATTCTGAGAAGGCTAGGACGACTTGGCTAAGCTCATTCATGGATTATTGCTTTTTAAAAACCTCTACCGTCCCCAGCCCGGCCAGACTTATAATTATCGCCGTCACCGTCTTCAAGTAGTCGCTTAAATACCGAAACTCAACCGCCCGGCTTCCCCAGGCCGGACTCGCGTTTAGTTCCACCAGGTGTATCCCAAAAAAAATTAGCGGTATCCCGAAAAACGAGATCAGGCAGCCCCACGCTAATACTAGTCTCCACAGGTGCATTGAAACAGAGCTAGCCAACTTCCTATCACAGCGCTCATTCAAACGAGGTTTACGATCGTTCCGTTCATCACCAAAGGTCCCTGGTCGAGATTCCAATTGCCTTTTTCGACTTCGCGCAGGTAGCAATCCGCCCGGTAAACCGTCTTGTTGAGAATTTTGTTCGAATGGTTTTCCAGCCAACCGTGGCGCGCGTTCAGATAATCGGTGATCCACTTCTTTTCATCGCCGCCAGCATTCGGTTTTTTCTCTGGAAACTTGGCCATCAAAAAGCCCAGCATCGAGCCCGAATGCAAATAGGAATCGGCAATCACCAGGAATGAAAGGTCCAGTGTAAAGCCGTGTTGTTCACCCCAACGAATCGCCGGCTCGAGGTACATCGAATCGAATGCCTCACGTTGAACTCGTTGCATGATCGGGTCGCTGCCGGCTTTTTTGAGCAAATCGATAAAGGCGTGGTTGCCGGCCAGAGAGCCGCGGGATTTGTCCCCCAGGCCAGGCGTGAAAGCTTTCAAGTCTTTAGCGAGAATCCCGCCCTCCTCGATATAGCGTTCAAGCACCTTTTTTAGGTTGCCGCCGCCTTCGGTAAACCCGATTGAAAGAGTGATCTGGCGCCGCGCCGGCGTGAACCGGTTATCGTCCTGATAGACATAGACCGCACCGCTATCCCACTCGGCTTTGCCGGTTTCGGCTACCGAGAGCACTCGACGAATATAATCCAGGTTCGCCATTCACTTGCGGCGATTTTTTTTCTTTGAGGCAAACTCTTTGAGCTGCTTCTCGCTCATCCCGCTAGCGACCTTGCGAGCTTCCGGAAAGCCTCGTGATTGGCCGCGTTTGACCGCCAAAGCAGCACCCATTAGGTGCTGCTGTTTTGGAGTTTTTGAAGGCATTGCACGCTCAACGAGAGGTCGAAGAAATAAAGCCTCTTCGCGGGCTCGGCACGGGGCCTAAAAGGTGCTGCTCGAGTAGGGCGGCGACTTGGGTTCAGCCGTCGGAGGCAAAGGTGTTCCCGCTGTCGGTGGTGGAGTGCCAGGAGGCAAAGGTTGACCGGTCGGATACTCTGGCGGCACGATCGGTCCACCGCCGGGATGGCCGGGAGACGGAGGCAACGGATGAGCCGGGTGTCCGGGTGTTATTGGCAATCCTTGATCGGGATGCCCACCCTCGGGTCGACCATAGCCGGGATCTGTCGGAGGTCGGTTGCCCCACCCAGGATCAACTGGTGGAGTGACGAGAATAGGAGGCCAGACTTCCGGAGGCAATACGATAGGCGGGGAGATTACCCCGCCGCCGGGAGCACCAGGTAAACCTTGATCAGGAGCCCCTGGACTACCTGGAGCAATTGGATGAGTTGGCGCACCGGGACTGCCGGGAGCGATTGGATGGGTTGGCGTACCAGGACTGCCACCCGGAGCAATGGGATGAGACGGGTGTCCGGGAGCAACGGGAGCGCCGGGCTCACCGCTGTAATACCAAATTTCTACGTGAACTAAGGCCATATATTTTTTATTTCAGGGATTTCAGGGGAGAGAATGGGGATTTTTTTATGCCAGGGCGGTGATCGGGATCTCGACGCTTTGGTCGCCGGAGAGCGGCCAGGTCAGGTTCAACGCTGGAGTCGTGACCGCAACCGTGATGGACACGTTTTTGATGATCGCCCCGACAGTGGCTTTCATGCTCTGGAGGCTCGTGAGGTTCTTGTAAAAAATCGCGGATCCCGTCGTCAGATTGTTGGCGTCTGAAGCTTTCATTTTATTTCTTTCCGATGGATGGATACTTGCGATGGACCGCGGCACGAACCTTGGCCTTTTCAGCCGGCGTGCCGTGTTGGGAAACTCTCGCCAATGCGTTTCTGGCGTGGCTCGGATCGTTGATCGGATAGGCGCGTTTGCCAGGCTCGGCGAAGCTCGAGGTCTTGAGCGCGTTGCGCTTCTTGGCGGTTAGCTTAGCCAATGTTATTCCCTTTCCATGGTCGAGACCACCACACGCGAGTGGTCCGGGAGATTGCCGACCATGGCGATCGGGCACACCCCTAAGTTCATGATGTTGGCCGCCAGGGTGTTCCCGCCGAAGCGCGGCAGGATCGGGTCTGGCGGGACGGAGTTGAGCTCCGCATCGGAAGGCCCTTGCGGAGCACGGGGACGGAGGTCAAGGTTCATTTCTTTCTCCGGATGTGGCCGCTGAACTCGCTGGTGCTCATCGGCGCCCGGTCGGTCTTGGTTGCTTTGCCCTTGATCGGCTGGGCCGGCGATGGGGTAACGGTGTGGCTTAGTTTGGGAACGGCTCCAGATTTTGCGCGGCTGGCCATGTTTTGTTTTTTCCTTGCGCGCGCGGTCACCGCGGGACGGGAAGACTGATGCATGGCAAGGGAGTGAAAGCCCACCCGCGCCCGCGGCTAGCGTCGCGCTAGCAAGATTTATTGCGTTTTGCTAAGGTTTGTCAATCGTTCTTGCTCGAGAAGCTGACGTATTCGCCATAAAAATCGACCTTGACCTTCCCGCCGCGCGGACCTTTGCGCGATT
>Ga0210403_10000356_pt1 | contig 49620 bp, 44 predicted proteins | sample IncBWC19MmetaG_FD_150863 | JGI IMG/M metagenome (GOLD analysis project Ga0210403, IMG submission 150863) | Forest soil microbial communities from Barre Woods Harvard Forest LTER site, Petersham, Massachusetts, United States - Inc-BW-C-19-M | ecosystem: Environmental > Terrestrial > Soil >...
TCCAACAACGAATTACAGCAGAACGTAAAAGGCAGATCCTTACCTAGATTCGTCTCAACAGAACGGGTTGGGCCGATTACGTGCGCGATTGGCGTTGCGGTTTTGGCGTCCTCGCTTTGTGAAGGGGAGCGCTATAGCGGAATACCAATTCAGGTGACTGCCACAGCGCAAACTTACGTTCTGACCCTGGTATCACCCATTACCTTGTTGACGCACGAAATTGCCCACCAAGTCTGCTGCGTTCGGCACAACTCCAAGTTGCTGAAAGAAGCCCAGCGATTCCACCAGTACCCAGTCCTCGACGATCTTGCCCTGCACAACGCGATGGACGGTGAACATCCGTATCTGCATCTTCTTGCCGCTCGCTGGAATTCCCAGCCACGCGCCCTGGTGCGTGCCCTCCATTAGTAGTTGCGTCACGACACGATCGCCTTCACTCAACATCTGTTCGATGATGAAGTGGAGATCAGGGAAGCTGGCAATCCACCCCGCAACATGCTCCTTCATCGCCTGTGGGCCGCGCGGCACTGCATCAACTGCCACACCCGACCGCAGCTGGTGTGTTACACAATCGGTGCCGAAGATCGCGTCCGCCACCTCCAACCGGCGCTCATTCCACAACTCCTCCACGAACCTGTTGATCAGCTGTTTCGGATCATCCATCGCGCTTACTCCTGACACAATAGACAAATCTCCGGGTCGCAGGTCGCAGGCTTTTTGATTGTTTTGCCGCAACTCGGCGAAGCACGGCATCTATTGCACGGGTGAAGAGGAGAAGGAAGGGATTCCGCACGAGGAGGCCCGTCCGCTCGTGGGTGGACGGGACCTTCCGGTCTGGTTTTCGAGGCTGCCCAACTGCCACCGTGGCTTTCTATGGTCCTAACGACAAACTGGCTACCGAGGTAGTGGTAAGCGTTTTCCTCACTGACGGTGCCGACCCAGATTCTCCACCGCTGGTTCTCAGATTAACGCCCTGGTTACGTCAACGGACAATCCAGAGTAGAATCTAGTTTCGTTTCCGGGAGCTGCGCAAAATGAGCGTTCGGCTATACCTCGCCAGCGTTCTGGTGTTAGTCACTTCGCCTACATGGCTTGCTCGCGCACAACAATCATCCCCAGCAGGTGCTTTCATGACAGACCGCGACAAGGCCGGGCTTCGAGGTCCCGTCAAGACAGTGCTGAATGAGCAGAACTTTTTGGGTGCCGACGGTCAGCAGTTCCTCATGTCTACCACGACGGAGTACGCACCCGATGGGAGGATTCTGAAACAGAGATTTGGCAACTCGGATGGCTCGATATGGGTTACAAGCTACACCTATTACGCCGATGGACGTCTCCTCAAAACTGTTTCCGGTAAAGCGGGATCTGCCGCCGATTCCCAGACGACCAATCTGTACGATGACGCACGCAGGTTGGTCGGACTGGAGTCCGGCGACAACGTAAGAATGAGCTACCAGTATGACGAGAAGGGGCGGAAGTCCGTCATCGAAAGCTATGATGCAAAGCCTCTGCCTCCAAACACGGCGTATGCAGCACATTGGGAAGGGACTGAGTTGGGCTTTGCTCCGTATCCCGGCGGCACTCTTACAACATCGTACAACGAGCAGGGTGTGGCGACGGGTGAGGAACTTCGTAATCCTGAGGGCACGCTCGTGGGCCACATTGTGCGCAAGTTCGATGCCGAAGGCCACGTCATCGCAGAGGAACAGGCCGCAGATGCTCCTCAAGTAAACCTTCCCGAAGAAATTACGTCCAAACTTAACCCGGAACAGATGAAGTCTGTCGGCACAATGATCGCTGGGATGCAGAACAGCGTTATTTCCTACTCTTACGATGCTCAGGGTCGTGTGACCGAACGACACAGGAGTGGAGGAGTCTTTGGCGAGCAGGTGACTGTTACAACGTACAACGACCATGGCGATAAAGCTTCGGAGCGTCAGACTATGGTCATGAGATCGGATACTGGGCCTTGGAACCTCACGGAAGCGGGAGCTTTTGTTCCCTCCGGAAGACCGAATCCTCCTCAGCCACCCATAAACTCGGAAACACAATACGCATACCAGTACGATCAGTATGGCAATTGGACCGAGCAGACGATTGTCAGCCGCTCTCAACCGGACGAAGCCTTCCGACCCGGAACTGTCAGTCGTCGTAAGCTGACTTACTACTAACTTCTGCAGTGTTCAGAGTGAAAGTTCTGGCACGGTTGACGATAAATCCTGATTCACTCATCGATCCCAGCCCGGGGTTCTGAGTGCTAGCGCCTGTTTTCCCGTTGAGCACCGTCCACAACATCACCCGTTCGAGTGGTAGTAGCGTGGCGCGGAAATCGAACTATGTGGAAAGTGGGCACCTGGAATCTTATTCCGAGGTGCCCACAGTTTGCATTGACAGCCGATCAATAGGTAAGAGTTAGCTGTTTTGGCAGTTTTCCGCCGTAACCGCATTGAGGAGTCAATCCCGAGGATAGATTGGTTACGGTCCAGGCCGGATTGGCCAGCTTTTGCCACTTGTAGTTGTAGAGTCCCAGGTCATAGAAAGTAGTTGCGCCACCCGAGGGGTAATCGCCGCATTGGACTACGTTATAGACCTCCAGCGCACCGGCAAAGGCCCAGTTGAAGGTCTGTCCAAAGCTTGAGGTGTTGAGCAACTCAGAGAAGTTTCCGTTCGTCCGATCCCAGGTAACAATGTCCCAGGTGGGGCAGGACAGCGTTCCCGAGGCACATGTGTCGAACATATAGCCGAGGATGACATCTCCCGACTTGACGGGCGCCGGCGGAGCTTCAAAAACCGTGCCACTGACGCAGCAATTCCAGCTGGCGATGCCCCACGCCGAAGCGTAATCGGAGTTCCAGCCCAAGACAGGCTGAATGATCGTCACAACATCGGCATAGTCCTCCATGCCCGGGAACATGTATATGGTCTGGCCGTCGTTGGTGCTCGGTGCCGGGGGCACGTTGAAGTTGGCATACAGATAGGCATAGGAAGTCGTCGTGGTCGTGCTGGCATATTCCACCCAGGCATGGCCGATGGAGGGATCCTTAACTCCTCGCTCATCCCCGATTACCTTGGCTCCGTCGGCTTTGAAATGTGGAAAGGCACACACCTGGATATCTTCGACGCTTCCATTCGCGTGCCGGATGGCTTTTTCATCTCGCCGCACATCGTCTCCCTTTGCCAGGTGCTTGACGCAGCTGGAGTGGAAGTAGCCGAATGGCGTGATTACATAGTTTGCTGGAACTGCCGCAGGACGCTTGGGCCCAGCGGGCATTTGAGCCTGGGCTGCGGTCAGGCCAGCGACAAGCATGGTGATGGCAATCGACACAAGAATTCGTGAGCGCACTGAAATACGGGACATCGTTTGATTCTCCTCTGGGGGACGGGGCTTTGGCACGGTGTGCTTGCCGGGGAGGGAGGTCGTCTAGCAAATTCGTCCGCCCCATCTACATTCCCGCTCTAATAGTGTGGCGCCGCGGGAATTCGTATCATGCATCGAGAAAACAATCGGAAAGTTCAGCGACCGTTGCGACGGCCAACGTCTGCGCTACAATCGCTTCATGCGAGCACCTCTGCTGGCAGCAGCCACGATCGTCGCTTTGACGGTCCTCTTCTCTTCGATTCCATTCGCCAGGGCTCAAGCCAAAGACAATCCACAACAGGAATCCGCGCCCGATGTGCCCGATGCGATTGCAATTCCCGAAGGGCTTCAACCGGTGCTCTTCGTGCACGCTTCTGGTTCGCAGATCTATACATGTCAGGCTGACGATGCGGGTAAGTACAGTTGGACGCTCAAGGCTCCAGAAGCCGAACTGAAGGATCGCAAGGACAAAGTAATCGGCCAGCATACTGCCGGACCAACCTGGAAGTTGAAGGACGGCAGCGAAGTGACGGGAAAGGCCGTTGGCCACGTCGATTCGCTTGACTCAGACTCGATCCCATGGCTGCTGGTTGATGTTGTCAACAACTCCGGCAAAGGCGCACTATCGAAGGTGACGAAGATTCAGCGTGTGCACACGCACGGCGGCAAACCAGGCAACGATCCCTGCGACGAATCACACAAAGCCGCAGAGACGAAGAGCTCATACACCGCCGACTATTACTTCTATGCGCCGGCGAAGTAGCCATGAAGCTGTTCAAGACCCTCGGGCATCAAACTGAGGGGTGAATCTTAGGAGGATTTATGCGGGACGTGGTCATTGCTTCGTCGGTGCGGACGCCCGTAGGCCGCGCGTTCAAGGGTACGCTCCGGGCCACGCGCCCGGATGAACTTGCCGCGGTCGCGATCAAAGGCGCGCTCGAACGCGTGCCACAACTCGATGCAAAGGAGATCGAAGACGTCATCATCGGCTGCGCCATGCCCGAGGCTGAGCAGGGCATGAACGTCGCCCGCATTGCTTCGCTGCGAGCCGGTCTACCGGTCGAAGTTTCGGCGTTGACGATCAATCGCTTCTGCTCTTCCGGATTGCAGGCGATCGCCATGGCCGCAGAACGAATCATGTCGGGCGGCGCGGAGGTGATCGTCGCCGGCGGAACCGAGTCGATGTCGATGATCCCGATGGGCGGCCACAAGATCTCCCCGAATCCGTGGCTGGTCGATCACTATCCGGATGCTTATCTTTCCATGGGATTAACCGCTGAGCGACTGGCGCAGCGATTCGGCATCACGCGCGAGGCCGCAGACGAGTTCTCGCTGCGCAGCCATCAGAAAGCGCTGGCAGCAATTCAGGCCGCTAAATTCGCGGACGAAGTCGTTCCGGTCCCAGTCAGCTTCAGCACGCCGAACGGTTCAAAGCCGAAGCGTCAGGAAATCGTCTTCAAAGTCGACGAGGGTCCGCGCGCAGATACGTCGCTGGATGCACTGCTCGCGCTGAAGTCGGCCTTCCACGCCAAAGGAACCGTCACGGCTGGGAATTCGTCACAGATGTCCGATGGCGCTGCCGCCGCGATCGTGATGTCGGCCGAACGGGCGCAAGCATTGGGCATCAAGCCGCTGGCTCGTTATGTGTCATTCGCCACGGCCGGATACAAGCCGGAGGAAATGGGACTCGGGCCCGTGTTCGCAATCCCGAAAGCCTTGAGGATGGCGGGCCTCAAGCTCTCCGATATTGATGTGATCGAATTGAACGAGGCCTTCGCCGCACAATCGTTGGCGGTCATCAAGGAAGGCGGCCTCGATCCCGAGAAGGTCAATCCTAATGGCGGGGCAATCGCGCTGGGACATCCCCTGGGATGCACAGGCGCCAAACTTACCGCGAGCGTAATCCGTGAAATGAAGCGCCGGAAGGCCCGCTATGGGATGGTTACCATGTGCGTCGGTGGCGGCATGGGTGCAGCAGGGATTTTCGAGAACGCCTAGCAAAAAGCGGAGCTATAATCTCCGCAAGGAGGTTCCCATGACTTCGGTCCGCCTTCTTACAGCCGCCGTGCTCCTCTGCACTGCGTCGGCCTTTGCCCAGCAACAACTTTCCGCGGCGACTCACCCCAATCGTACCGCCGAACCGGAAAAAGCTGCACAGGCCGCAGCAACAGAACCATGGAAGCTCGTTATAAACCAACCAGTGGACTGGAACGCTGGAAAGGATCGTCTTCAACAATTCCAGATTGACGCATACAAGATCGACCGATCTAGGATCAACCCAAACCGCCAAGCCTTCCGATGGGTTTTTCAAAACGACGACATTGTTATGGAGACACTGGGAGATGACACCCTCTGCTACAAGATTCGCAGTTACGTGGTGGCGCGCGACTCTAAAGATTCGGAGTCTGTTCATCCCGTCGGCTATTCGACGTGTCAGCCGGCGAGTCGCTACCGCCTGAAGAAGACGCAGATTCAAACCGGCTCATCCGCCAGGTGAAGTAACGTCTGAACACTTCTTTACTCGATTGCTACGCTCGTTTACACGATGAAGAGTATGCTTTCGATGGATATGGATATAGAGTACGAACCACGCACGGCATCCCCAGCCGGTTATAGGAAGCGTGGTCGGTAGGAGGTGCTTTATGCGGCTCTCCGGCCTGTCTCTAACTGCGGTATTGTTGTTTGCCTCCTTCACCCTGGCACAACATTCCTCCGGTGGCAGCAGTTCCAGCGGTTCTTCCAGCAGTGGTTCGTCCGGCGGCGGCTCGCACAGCAGTTCTTCTGGAGGCTCCAGCTACTCCGGCAGTTCAGGCGGTGGCAGCCACAGTTCGGGAGGTGGGTCAAGCTATTCGGGTGGCGGCAGCAGCCACAGCTCTACAAGTAGTCATGGCTCCAGCAGTGTCCATCCCTCTGGCGGCGTGTCCGTCTCCAGCGGATCCACTTCGCATGGCAAGAACGAACACGGATCTACTCTCGTAAACTCGCGGAATGGAATGGAGAGCTCCCCATCGAAGGTGCGTCCCATTCATGAGCCAAAGTCAGGCGTTCCCCAGCGCGCGGTTGCACCCGAAAAGCGGAGCTTCTTCACCTTCCTGCGACATCCGTTCCGAAGACCACAACCGAAAGTAGTGTCCAAACCAGCTTTATATCTTCCCAGACCGGTCTGCCCGAAAGGCAAATGTGCTCCAGTGTGTCCAGTGGGACAGGTCCGCAGTGGCGGCGCTTGCTCAACTCCAGCCGTCCATCTGTGCGTCGCGGGCCAGACTTGGAATCACTCCTGCCACGACCAATGTTCCCACGGAGAAATTTGGAACGGCGGCTCTTGCCTCTACCACACGCAGTTCCTGGACAGCTGCTTCGCGCAGCGCACGGCCATGCAGCGTCAGGCACAGCGCGTGCAGGCTGCGGAGGCGGCTCGGCGCAACGCTTGTGCCAATGGCCCCGCACAGGAATGTTCCGACGCGACCAGCACTTGGCAGACCGAAGAGAACCTGCGCCGCAATCTGCTCGCCCGTTATCAGCAATGCCAGACTCAATCGATGTCAACGTATTCGGCGCAATACCGGCTGTCCCCGTATGATTCCACGCTCCGGTTGGATTCGTTGCGATTCAACGAGGACTTCTAGCCCCTCGAGGAACACTTAAGACGCGTAATGGTTACGTCCGGCCGTAATATGCCGGACGTTTCTTTGCCCAAACTATCATTCCCTCGCCCGCAGCATTAGAATTGCATCAGCCTTTCCGCCAGCTTTCAAAGCCGGCGTTTTTTTGGGGGGTAGACGATGGCGACCACCACCGCAGTTCCGAAAACCAAAATCTCGGGAGGCAGCTTCCTCCTCGAAACCCGGAGCCCCGAGGAAGTTTTCACGCCGGAGGATTTCAGCGAGCAGCATCAGCTCATTGGGCAAACGGCGGAAGAGTTCGCCGTCAACGAAATCGTTCCCAATATCGAGAAGATCGAGCACAAGGATTTCTCCGTCACGCGTGACCTGCTACGCAAGGCGGGCGAGTTGGGCCTGAGTTCAGTGGAGATCCCCGAATCCTACGGTGGATTAGAGATGGACAAGGTCACGGCGGCGGTGATTGCTGACCACATCGCCAAGTACGCCGGATTTGCCACGACATGGGGTGGACATACGGGTATCGGCACTCTGCCCATCGTTTATTTCGGCACGGAAGAGCAGAAGAAGAAATATCTGCCGCGCCTGGGTGCAGGAGAAATCATCGGGGCCTACGCACTCTCTGAGTCGACGTCAGGCTCCGACGCTATGAACTGCCGCACCCGCGCCACCCTTTCTCCCGACGGCAAGCATTACATCCTGAACGGCGAAAAGATGTGGATCACCAACGCCGGTTTCGCCGACCTCTTTACCGTCTTCGCGAAAATCGATGGCGAGAAATTCTCTGCCTTTCTCGTCGAGAAAACTTTTCCCGGATTTTCCGTTGGCGCGGAAGAGCACAAGATGGGAATTCGAGGGTCATCCACCTGCCCAATCATCCTGAATGACTGCAAAGTACCGGTGGAAAATCTTCTGGGAGAGGCCGGCAAGGGTCATCTGATCGCCTTCAATATCCTGAATATCGGACGATTCAAGCTGGGCGCGATGTGTGTAGGTGGCGGGCGCGTCTCGCTCGAAAACGCCATCGGCTATGCCAAGCAACGTAAGGCGTTCAACAAGGTCATTGCAGATTTCGGACTGGTCCGCGAGAAAATCGCCAACATGGCGACGCTGCTGTTTGTCGGCGAGTCGCTGGTCTATCGCACCGTCGCCCTGATGGATGCCGCTCTCAGCGAAGTCGACAAATCCGCTGCAGACGTGCCGAAGCAGATGCTGAAGGCCATCGAGGAATATGCGGTCGAGTGCTCGATCATCAAAGTGTGGGGCTCGGAGATGATCGATTACGTCGTCGACGAGACGGTTCAGATCTACGCGGGCTATGGCTTCGTCGAAGAGTATCCCGCCGAACGCGCCTATCGCGATGCCCGCATCAACCGCATCTTCGAAGGAACGAACGAAATCAACCGGCTGATCATCACCGGCTTCCTGCTGAAGCGAGCCATGACCGGCCAGTTGCCGCTCATGCCCGCCATCAAGAAGCTGATGGATGAAGTTCTTTCTGGTCCATCGATTGGCGAAGAACTCGAAGGCGCGTTGACTGAGGAGCGAAAGCTCGTGGCACAAGCCAAGAAACTCGGCTTGTTTGCGGCCGGCTCAGCCACGCAGAAGTACATGCAGGGGATCCAGGATCAGCAGGAGATCATGGGTACGATCGCCGACATGACCATTGAGACTTACGCGATGGAGTCTGCCGTATTGCGCGCACAGAAAATCGTCGAGAGCAAGGGCGAGTCCGGCGCAGCACTGCCTGTCGCCATGACTCGCGTCTACCTATCGCAGGCGATGGAGAAGGTCGAATCCGCCGCGCGCAAGGTGATCGCCGCCGTTGCCGACGGCGACATGCTGCGCACCCAGCTCGCGATTCTTCGCCGGCTCGCAAAATACGAGCCGTTCAACACCGTCGAACTGCGCCAGCAGATTGCACAGAAAATGATTGAACGCGGAAAGTACGCCCTGGCGTAACCAACGGTTATCGGCCTCTCACTCTGCGTTGTCATCCTGAGCGAAGCGAAGGACCTATGCACTCCGAGCCAGCTGCACAGGTCCTTCGACTCGCCCTATTGGCAGCCACCAAACACTCTGATACAAACTTCCCATGAAAAAAAGAATCAGCGCCCTCGCACTCATTGCACTGTCGGCGTGTGTGACTGCCCAGTCGAAACCGGCTTCCCAAGCAGATTCCGCGACTTTTGACGCTGACGGCACCGCCCACATTACCCGAGTAGTACCGATGCCTACCACCGTCACCCCAGAGGCGCAGACCTGGCTGGAATCACTGACTCACACAGCACCCGGCCCCGAGACATTAGCCGAGCGCCGCGCCCGAACCGATGCCTGGCGTGCCCAAGATTCCGCCGAGGCGCGGAAGCTGTACCCGGTAAATGTGGAAGAAACCATGACAGCCGGCGTTCGCACCGACATCATTACGCCGATGACCATGCCCGCCGAGAACAAGACTCGCGTCCTGATCAACTTGCACGGCGGAGGCTTCAACTCCGATTCAGGATCGTTGATTGAGGGCGTCCCGATTTCCAATCTCGCGAAGATGAAAGTTGTCTCGGTCTACTACCGTCTCGCGCCGGAAAACCCCTTCCCTGCCGCCGTCGACGATGTCGTGGCGGTTTACAGAGAACTCCTGAAAACGTACAAACCGCACAGTATCGGAATCTTCGGAACATCCGCAGGCGCGATTCTGACTTGCGAAGTTACGGTGAAGCTCAAGCAGCTGGGACTCCCACTGCCGGGCGCTCTGGGCGTATTCTCCAGCCTCGCCGACTTCAGCCGCCCCGGCGACTCACGCCAACTGTTCACACTCAACGGATTCCCCGGCCAACTGCAGCCGGTCGATCCCCAGCACCTGCCGGACAACGAGTACGTAGGGAAGACAGACCTCAAGGATCCCGTGCTTTCCCCGCTATTCGCCGACCTGCACAGCTGGCCGCCAAGCCTGCTGGTGACCAGCACGCGCGATCTGTTGCTGAGTGACACCGCGATCTTTCATCGCGCGTTGCTAGGCGCGGGAGATGACTCGCAGTTGGTAGTGTTCGAAGCCCTACCACACGCCTTCTGGTATCACTTCCAACTGCCGGAAACTCGCGAAGCGCTGGAAATCATGGCGAAGTTCTTCGATCAGAAAGTTGAACGCTAGCCGGATAAACCGCCCGTAGCTTTACCACTTCTAAAACGCGGAATGCTGCAAGACGCCTCGTTGAACCGAACATCACTATTTACCGACAGAAGCATCCGGCGGGACCAACATATAGCTGACGAAGGCCAGCTGTTTGCTGTCCGGCGACCACGAAGGCACATTGATCGTCCCCTGTCCGCCAAACAGTTTCGCCAGCACTGTGATCTTCTTGTCCGCGAGAGACATCAGCCGAAGCATCACGTCTTTGTTCTCAGGATGGCCCTTCACATCCACGCTGTAGGTCAGAAACACCATCTTTTGCCCGTCCGGCGAAATGTGCGGAAACCAGTTGTTCAGGTCGTCTGAGAACACCTGGTCCTGCTCGCTGCCGTCGGCTTTCATGCGCCAGATCTGCATGTGGCCGGTGCGTTCGGAGTTGAAGTAGATGTACGTGCCATCAGGTGAATACTCCGGGCCGTCGTCGAGGCCCTTCGCGGTGGTCAGGCGAGTCTCCTCGCCGCCTGCGGCCGGGATCGTATAGATATCGAATTCCTCGTTCCGCTGCCCGACAAACGCCAGCGTCTTTCCATCGGGCGACCAGCCATGCCAGTACGAAGGAGACTTCTGGGTGATGCGCCGCGGAGTGCCTCCACCGATCGGCACTATATACACCAGTGAATTGTGATCGCCCTGCGAATTATCGCTGATCGCTAGTTGCGTGGTATTGGGAGAGATCCCATGATCGTTGTTGAGACGAGTCGCAAAGCCGGTATCGATCTTTGCAGGCACGCCTCCGCCAACCGGAATGTGTTCGAGGTGGCCGTCGCGATTGAGCAGGAATTCTTTGCCGTCCCGCGTCCAGTTGGGCGCTTCGAAGCGCCCTCGATCAAGATAAGCCACGCGCCGGTCTGCCGAATCGACATCGACCGTCTCCAACGTGCTGTAGAGAACCGCTTCGCCAGCAGAAGCCATCCGCTGCGTCAGCTCAACATTCGAAAACACTGCTTGTTCGACGACGTCTTTATCATGCGAGCAGACGCCCAGCCCTACATAGAATGAACCCTGCAGCGGAATGCGCAGCCATCCGCCCGCAGGCTGAACGGTCTCAGAGCCAAGCGCCATGTACACATAATCTCCGTGCTTCACGATGCGCAGGCGTTTCGGCGCAGAGAGATTCGACCGAACCTCCCGGGTCACCGCGCCTTTCTCGTCACGAAATTGAAGTGAAGTAAGTCCGCTGGCGTGCAGCGCAACATCGGCGTAAACCGAATCTGAGTCGAGGTTCTGCCGCAGTATGAGCACCGCCTTCTTGTGTTCGTTTCCCGTCTTCGTCAGGAAGCTGACGTCGGCCGACAAGCTCACATCCCCCGACATCTTTTTCCAGACAAACTGGAACGCATCCGCTGTAGACCACATATTCTCCCCGCTGCCGGAGATCGTGTAGGTCTTCTTCCCCGCCTCATACTCGACCGAGCCAGGATGTAACACCGTGCCCACATCGCCGTGGCTTTCAAAGATGCCGACGGCGCCAGCCGTTTGCGCGTGGATCAATCCATGAGATAAGAAAGCACAGAGTTCAATCAGAACTACCCATGAGTAAGTGCGGATCGTGGCCACGTCGAGGCTCCTTTGAATATCGGAAGAAACAGAAATTGTAAACCGCGCCGCTGCCGCTCACCACTGCGACAGCAGTCTCTCCCGGGTTGTTCAGTCCGAGGATCACCCGTTCTTTCCGCATTTCTTTACCGTCTTCCGAATGGTTCTGGTAAAACAGTCGCATGAAAAAGACTGCGTTTGTGGCCGCCTTCTGTGTATTCGTCTCGCTATTAATCTCCGCCGCTACTGCACAAGAAAAGCCGTCTCCCTCCGCCAACCTGGCCCTCACGCCTCCCATGGGCTGGAACTCCTGGAACAAGTTCGCCTGCAACGTGAGCGAAGACATGATTAAAGGCATGGCCGATGCCGTGGTGAAATCCGGCATGAAGGATGCCGGATATGTCTACGTCAACATCGACGACTGCTGGCAGGTAAGCCGCGATGCAAACGCCAATATCGTGGTCGATCCGCAGCGCTTCCCGCACGGCATGAAGGCAGTAGGAGACTATATTCACTCCCTAGGTTTGAAGTTCGGCGTCTATTCCGATGCGGGGTCGAAAACCTGCGCGGGACGCCCCGGCGGCCTCGGCCATGAATATCAAGATGCCGTGCAATATGCCGCATGGGGTGTCGACTACTTGAAATATGACTGGTGCCACACGAGTACCCAGGATGCCAAGGCTTCATACGCCAACATCCGCGCCGCTCTCGACGCCTCCGGACGTCCCATCGTGCTCAGCATCTGCGAATGGGGAACCGCCAAGCCTTGGCTTTGGGGTCAGGAGGTCGGCGGCAATTTATGGCGTACCACGGGCGACATCAACGACCGATGGGGCGGCAAGGAGAAATGGCCCGACGGCAGTTGCTGCTCAAATGGTGTGCTAGCCATCCTCGATCAGCAAGTTGGACTTCAATCCTATGCCGGGCCGGGGCATTGGAACGATCCAGATATGCTCGAGGTAGGCAACGGCGGAATGACCGACGCCGAGTATCGTACGCACTTCAGTTTGTGGGCGATTCTGGCCGCTCCGCTCATCGCCGGCAATGACCTGCGCAATATGCGACCGGAGATTCACGACATTCTCACCAACAAAGAAGTAATCGCCGTCGATCAGGACGCTCTCGGACGCGAAGGCGAGCGCGTTGCCAAAAACGGAGATCTCGAAGTTTGGGCGAAGCAAATGAAGGACGGCAGCCGCGCCGTAATCCTACTCAACCGCGGCGAGTCCGAGCAGGAGATCACCGCGAATTGGGAGGATCTCGGCTACCCGAAGACGCTCAGCACCTCAGTGCGCGATCTCTGGGAGCACAAGGATCTGGCGAAGGTGACGGGAAAGTTCTCTGCCCGAGTTGCGCCTCACGCTGTGGTGATGGTCACAGTAAAACCCTAAAAGCGTAAACCACAAAGGGCACGAAGTCTCACGAAGAAACATCGGGTTTGTTTTCCTTCGTGCACCTTCGTGACCTTTGTGGTTAAGGATTTGTGCTTTTTGCTGTTTCGTCAGCCTTCACTTCTTCAATCTGCGCGGATTGCAAAATCATTCGCGCGACTTCTTCAATTCTTCCATCACGCTCTGAATAAGTTCCTTCGCGTCGGTAAGGTTCTTCATGATCAACTGAATATCCATCACCGGCTTACCCGGCCAGCGTTGGCTCTGGCAGTAAACGCCGTGCTGGCCGACCAGCGCCATGGCATCGGTGATCGTATCCATGGTAACGGCCAGGCGCCCGCGCGGAACGCCCATCATGGTTTCGAAATGCTCCAGTTCTTCCTGCTTCTCGTCGAATACCGGCATGCACCGATTGTAACTGCGCCGCGCCGTAGAGGATAATGGCCCGCTGACAAAATCAACTTTCAAACGTCAAACAACTTTTGCTGTTCCAGCTACTCACAAGGAGAAACCATGCAGAAAAGAATCGCCCTCCTCGCGCTGTTCGCACTTCTAGCCGCCACCGCCTGCTCCGCTCAGCGTCCGAGTCCGGCCGCATCCGCCTCTTGCGACCTTGGTGCCGGAAAAACGGTCAAGACCGATTATTCCAGCCCGCGCATGAAGGGCCGCAAGATATACGGCGACCTCGTGCCTTTCGGCCAGGTATGGCGCACCGGCGCAAATGAAGCCACGACGTTCGTGACGAGCTCTGACATCGTGGTCGGCGGCACGAATGTTCCCGCCGGCAAATACACAATCTTCACGGTTCCCAACGCAGACAAATGGAGTCTTGTCATCAGCAAGGGAACTGGCGAATGGGGCACGCAATACCCTGGCCGGGATAAGGATCTCGCGCGCGTCGACATGAAGGTGTCGAAGGTTCCCTCACCCGTCGAGAACTTCACGATCTCCTACGAGAAGTCTGGCAGCGGGTGCACGATGAACGTCGATTGGGAAACCACACGAGCATCAGTCGATATCAAGGCCAAGTAGCGCAGCCATCCCGGCGGGCAACTTGCCCGCCGGGACTGCAGGCAGCCACCCTACAGTGTCCGTTTGAACAGTGGAATCGCGATCCCTAAAGTTACCGCCGCAAACACTCCGAGAAACAGCATATCTCCCCACACCGCAGCCAGAGTAGTCTCCTTCAACAGCAGGCACTTGAACCCATCCACCGCGTAGGTAAACGGATCGCATCTAGCGATTGCGCGCAACCACGGCGGAAACGCCTGTATGGGGTACACCGAGCCGCTCGGGAAAAACAGCAGCGTATTCAGAATGCCGAACATGGCGCGCGGCACCAGCGGATCCTCAATGCGCACCATCAGCAGGAACATCATCGTGTTGAGGGCCAATGAGGTCAACACGATCATGATCACGAGTCCGACGATCGTCAATGGATTGAAAATCGTCCCGACACCGGCAAGCATCGAACCAATCGCGACGATGATTGCGCCAGTCATGACGGCCTTAATCGCGCCCGCCAGATTCAATCCCAGAACAAGTTCCAGCTTCGTGATCGGCGTGACCAGGTAGCCCTCATGAACGCCGCGGGCCTTGTCGTCGATATACAACATGCCCCCGCCGATCATGACCGACACGAACATAGCCAGCACGAGCGAACCCGGCAGCAAATACTTCATGTACTCGATATAGGGATACAGCTCCACGATGCTCAGCGCCGTCTGCTGCAAAATGCGCGGCGTCGCTGCCGGCTGGTTCAGAGCGTTTGTCAGGTCACTGAGCTCGCCCTCGACCGCCGAACTCATGAAATTGTCACTGTTGTCGACGACCAGCACAATCTGCGGATGATTCTGCTCATACACGCGCCGCGAAAACTGCGGTGGGATAATAACCGCACCTTGCAGCTTGCCGTTTCGCACGTCTTCGGCAGCCTGCTTGTCACTGTCATAAGGAATCGGCGTGAACGTGCGGATGTTGGCGCGAACCGAATCAAACGCCTCGTGAATTCTGATAGCCTGCGGCCCGCCATCCTGGTCGACAATCGCGATCTTGGCATCGTGAATCTTCCCGCCAAATGCGTTCCCCAGAATGATGAGCTGCACCAGTGGGAAAATCATCGACGCCAGCATCAGCGCCGGTGAACGGAAGAATTTGCGCATTTCCCGCTCGACAATGGCCATCATTCGATTCATTGCAATAACTCCAAATCTTCCTCTGTGTCCCTCTGTGGTGAAGACTTTAAAGGGCACTACCACAGAGGAAACAGAGAACCACAGAGGCAAATCAAGGCTGCAACCCCGGCCGCTGCGGCATCACGAACGCATAAGCCTTCTGCAATTCGTCGCGAAGCTGCCGTCCCGTGTAGTGAACGAACACGTCGTCCAGGGTGGTGTTCTGAACCGTGAGCGTCTTTACCCGCACCCCGCTGTGCACCGCCATTTCGACCAGTTCCGTCGTCGTGCGCGAGCCGTCGCTGGTCAGCACGCGAAACATGCCCGCTCCTTCGTGCTGCACCGATGTGACGTCATCGAGCATTTGCAGATTCTGTTCCAGGTCGGCGGGAGGATTGTCGAACTGAACTTCGATAACCGTCGACCCCGGGACGCTTGCCTTCAGTGCCATCGGTGCATCCAGAGCAACGAGTTTGCCGTGGTCCACAATCGCAATGCGATCGCACAACCGGTCCGCCTCATCCATGTAGTGGGTCGTGATGAGAATCGTTAGCTGGCGGTGCTCTTTGATGTTGCCGAGCATCTCCCAAACAGCAACACGTGACACCGGATCCAGACCCGTCGTCGGTTCGTCGAGAAAGAATATCCGGGGATGATGAACCAGCCCTCGCGCAATTTCCAGACGCCGCCGCATCCCACCGGAAAGAGTTTTAGTCTGGGCATCTCGCCACTTGGTCAGATCGACCAGTTCCAGAAGTTCATCGATTGATTTCTTGCGCTCTTTCGCCGGCACGTCGTAGAGCTTGGCGTAGATATTCATGTTCTCTTCGACGGTGAGATCGAGATCGCTGGTCAAAGCCTGCGGAATTACCCCAATCATTCGCCGCGCCGCATTGGGTTCTTTAGCGACGTCGTGCCCGGCGATGCGCGCCTTTCCCGATGTGATCGGAATCAGCGTCGTCATCATGCGAATCAGAGTCGACTTCCCCGCCCCGTTCGGGCCGAGCAGCCCAAAGATCTCGCCTTCCTTTACGCTGAAAGAAACCTCGTCCACAGCGGTGAAATCGCCATACTTCTTCACGATGTGCTCGACTTCAATCGCCGACGGCGCCTTGGGATCGTAAACCGGCCTCTCAAGCGTGTGGTTCGAAGCGTTACCCGGTTTTGCGTTGGATTCAGCAGCCATGATTCACTCCGAGGCCTTCGCGCTTTGCGCTGCGCCGCTCTTGAGCTGTTCGGGGGAAACGAGAACTTCCGCCGTCATTCCAGGCACGTAGGCCCCCTTCGGATTATCAAGGCGTATTTTCAAGACGATGGTCTTGATGTCTCGTTTGCGTCGGCTGACATCGCGTTGCGTTGCGAAATCCCCCTCCACTCCTTTGAAGAACACTTTGCCGCTGGTCACCGTTCCGCCAGGCAATCGCACGCGCAATACATCGCCATAGCCGATGTGGTCCGTATAGGTTTCTGGAATCGCCGCTCGCGCCCAGGTATCGCTCAGATCCATGATCGTGACGATTGGTGCACCGATATTCACCACTTCCCCTTGCCGAGCGGCGCGCACCGAGACGGTGCCGCTAACCGGAGCATAAACATTCGTGTATCCCAAACGAACTGCCATCTGATTTTTCAGCGCCATCGCGTTCTTGAGATCGGCCTGTGTAGCTGCGACAGTGCTCTTTGCCGCATTGGCCTGATGGGTTCGCGCAGTAGCTGCTTTCAAATCCGCACCTGCCGCGGTCACCAGATCCTGTTGCGCTTGCACAGTTGCTTGCGCCGCCTGCAGATTGGTTTCTGCTTGAACGCGTTCCTGGTCCGAAGCGATTCCTGCCTTTGCCAGCGCGATGAGCCGGCGACTGTCACTTTCCGTGCGATCCAGTGTCGCTTTCGCCTGCAGCAACTGAGCCTTCGCCGACGAGAGTTTGGCTTCCGCGTTCGCCACGTCGCTGCTGGTGGAACCTGACGTGGACTCCTCCGTGTGCTGCATCTCTGCAACTTTATGTTGCAGACTGGTGATCGTCGCCGTGGCTGCAGCATCCTGCGCCTGCAACTCCGAAGGATCGAGCACCGCGATTAGGTCGCCAGCCTTCACAGGCGTCCCCTCATCCACCAGGAGTTTTTGTATGCGTCCCCCGACTTGCGCGCTGACGATTACCTGGTTCGCGTCCACGGTGCCGATCAGCACCATGTCCCGCGAGTGGTCCGTAGAAAAGAAGTAATAGGTCGCTGCAACGATGAAGATGATGCCTAGAAGAATAAAGAATCGATTGCGCGCGCTCATGAACGTGCTCCTTGCGAGGCGTTATGTTTGGTCAGGAACAATGCGGCAGAGATGAAATCCAGCACCGAGGCCCGCCGCTCCGCGACCCGCTCCGGCGTTAAAGGATTGAAGCCCACGATCTTTTGCATCATCGGCGCACTGCTGAAGTAGAAGACGATCATGGCCACGATAGATTGCACAAAATGCGCGGGATTCACCGGACGGAAATGTCCCTCAGCAATTCCCTGCCTTAGCACTTCGCTGACCCGTAGAAAAATTGGCTGGATGTAATTCCTTATGACCTTCTCGATGTGCGGAGACTGACCCTCCCGCGCCCGCATCATCTCGCGCTGCATCAGCCGCGGGTACAGTTGGTTCGAAGCGATGAAATCAAAATACGCTCCCGCATAGGCGAGGATCTTCTCGCGCGGCGGCAGACCGCTCTCGAGCACTTGAAACACAGTTTTCTTCAATCCAGAAAACGCGTCGTCCAGCACGGCGCCATAAAGCGTTTCCTTATCTTTGAAGTAGTAATACAGGAGCGCTTTGTTGACCCGCGCCTTATGGGCAATTGTGTCGGTGCGGGCACCGGCAATGCCATGCTCGGCAAACTCGTACGCTGCCGCCTGGAGAATGGCGGCACGGCTCTCTTCAGGCTGGCCGCGCGAACCCATTCGCCGGCCACGCCAGGTATTGCGACGATGCAGAACGCGAGGCATGTTTATTAATTAACCAGTTAGTTAGATTATACTCGTCCATCCCGGGATTCGCCAGTTCTTCTTGCCAGATGAGATTTGAGTGGAACAATCATGATCCGGCAACTCTCCTCATGCTCTAATAAACCCTCCGTTCCAGGTTCGGAGGAATCGCATGACCCGACGGCTTCTCTTCGTCATCGCTTTGTCAGCCCTATTCAGCCCGAGCACTTTTTCCCAAACCCCAAAACTCGACCGCCAGGTCGCGATCACGATCGACGATCTTCCCGCTGGCATGGCCGATCGCCTGCCCGCATCCGACATCACGGCGATGACAACCAAGCTCCTGGGAACGCTTCGCGATCAGAAGATTCCAGTAGTCGGCTTCGTCAATGAAAAAAAACTATATAAACCGGGCGAAGTCGACGAACGCATCAAGGCGCTGCAGATGTGGCTCGACTATGGGTTCGAACTCGGCAACCACACCTTCAGCCACATGTCGCTCAACCAGAGAGAATTGAAGGATTGGGAGGACGACGTAGTCCAGGGCGAGAGTGTCACGCGCATGCTGCTGACGCAACGCAAGATGAAGTTGCGCTACTTCCGCCATCCGTATCTAGACACCGGCCGTGATCTCGAAACTCGCCGCAAGGCCGAGGAGTTTCTCACGCAGCGTGGATATCGCATTGCTCCGATCACGCTCGATGGATGGGACTGGGCTTTCGCCGGCATCTACGAAGACGCCAAGAAGCGCAATGACACGGCTCTGCAGCAACAAATCGTGAAAGACTATCTCGCCTATCACGACGCGGTATTCGCCTACTCCGAGCAGCAATCTGCCAAGCTCGTGGGGTATGAACCAAAACAGATCCTCCTATTGCATGCCAGCAACCTGGAAGCTGATCACATCGGTGAGTTGCTCGACGTTCTGCGTAAAAGAGGCTATCGCTTCATCCCACTGCAAGACGCCCTCAGCGACTCGGCCTACAGCTTGCCTGATACCTACGTCGGAGAAGAAGGCACCGGCTGGATCGATCACTGGGCCATCACGCAAGGCAAGATTCCGCAAGGAGCGCCAGTATTTCCTCAGTGGGTCATCGAGCGCTCGAAGGAACTGCGCCTTTCCACCGGACAAGTTTCAGCCGAACCGCAATACTAATCCGCTCTACCGGAGCTCAGCGTCCTTTTCGCCCGGAAAGTCGCCAAGGCTTTTCGGACTTCCTCTGACCGAATGCCGTTTGGTTCTTCGCTGAGGTACGTCTCGAGTTCTGACATCGAGTCAGCAATCTTGCTCTGTTGCTCGTAGGCGTTGGCAGCAACCAGGTGCAGGTACGCGTGATGATTCAGTTTTGCTGTGTGTCCTTGCCGGCTTGTCTGAAGGGCCTGATCCAGATGATGATCGTTGAGTTGCGCATAGGCGAGAAGAAACAGTTCGTCTGCATTCTCAGCGGGAGCCAGACTGACGGCTCGCGTTAGGAGAGATTCCGCGGCAGAATAGTCCTTCTCCAGAAAACTCAGACGACCGAGGTTGACGTAGGCTGGGGCTAGACGATCATCCAGCGTAATCGCTTGTTGCAGCGCCGCGCGTGCTTGCGCGTTGTTTCCCAAGTGGGAATAGACCGCACCTAGATTGTTATATCCAGTCGCATAATTGGGATAGAGTGCAAGACCTTTTTGCAGGCGTCCGGTAGCTTTCACCCAATCTTGCTTTGCGATCAGACGACTCGCTTTCTCGAATTCCTTTGCGGCGCTCGATGGGACTCCGAGATCTTTCACCGAGATGAAGGCCGCGTGCGCGGCCCACGAAGTCGGATCGGAGCTGTCAGTGTGCTTTGCCCGAACTTCCAGGTCCTGAGCGACAGCCGATTTGACTTCAACATCGCCTTCGTCCGTATTCGCGGTGTCCGTACCGCGAACAGTTACACGGTATCGTCCCGATGGCACATCCGAGAACTCCGCAGTGCATTCGTTGTTCACCGAGCCTTCCGCAAGGGCAAAGCCCATGGCTCCGGTGAGCACGACGCGTGTAGAAGAATCGCACGGGGCATGATCCGAAAATGCAATTCGTACTCTTACACGCCGAGCGACCTCGGACGATCCACTTTCAATTTGCGCGCGAGCTGTACCGAGGAGAAGGAGAATTACCGCGATCGAGCGACCCGTCATAGACCACTCCGGAATCGCTGCCGCGCATCCTCGTTCGTTGCAGTTGAGACGTCAAACTCCGCTGCGGGCGCGGCGACGATGCCCAGTCAGACGTTGTCGATGTGAAAGCGATAGCGTGAATTGTGGTCACGAAAATGTAAATTTCTCAAACGCAGTCGTATTCGAAACCTCACACCCAAAGAGGAATCTGTGCGCACAGGTGTGTTGCAACGTCTTGTAGGTTTCCCCGTAATGCACGCACACAAAACGTGCGAACGTTAGCAGAGAGCCAACAGGAGATCACAACCAATGTTGCTGAGATGTTTCTGTGAACCAGTTGCGGACTTTAAGTTGAGAGTTGCACGCGACGCCCGCGCGATATCCGACTCGACTCTCTGCAACGTGGAAATTAACTGTCGGACTCATGCGATCCGCCTGCGATCGACGGCACCAGCAGAACTTCATCGCCTTCCTGAAACGCGTAGGATGGCCCGCCGAGAAAGCGAATGTCTTCTTCGTTCACATAGATGTTCAGGAAGCGGCGAATCTGGCCCTTGTCATCACGCAAGTGCGGCTTGAGGTCGGGAAACTTTTCGTCGAGCACCGAAAACAGTTCGCCGAGGTTGGTAGCTGCGCACGTGATCGATCCAACTCCGTCGGTATGACGCCGCAAAGCGGTTGGGATTTGTACCGTGATTGGCATGGTTATGCTCCGACGGCCGCTTCTTGCGCCGCCGCAATCACGCCGGGAACTTCATCCAGATCCAATGTCTGCTGCAGGTAGGCCTCGAACTCCGTGAGTTTCGGGGCAATTGGCCGCTCGGTTTTGTACACACCCGCGAGCACATCCGTGGTCTTCAAACCGTTCCCGGTGATGCACAGAACCGTGGTCTCATCCGGCAGGATGCGATCTTGACGATATAACTTGCCGGTACATCCGACCGTCACTCCACCAGCGGTTTCGGTGAAGATGCCTTCGCTCTCCGCGAGCAGGCGGATTGAGTCGACCACTTCGGGATCGCTGACGTCTTCGCTCCATCCTCCGCTATTTTTGATGGTCCTGATTGCGTAGTGTCCGTCGGCGGGATTTCCGATCGCGAGCGAGCGAGCGATTGTATTCGGCTTCTGCGGTTCGATCTCAGGACTGCCTGTCTTTACCGCAGTCGAGATCGGAGAACATCCGGTCGCTTGTGCACCGAAGAATTTAACTTCCTTAGGCTCGACCAGTCCCAGCTTGATCAACTCGTCAAACGCTTTCCGGATCTTGGTGATCAGTGATCCACCAGCCATCGGGCAAACGATGTTGTCAGGCAAGCGCCAACCGAGTTGTTCGGCGATTTCGAACCCTACGGTCTTCGATCCTTCTGCGTAGTATGGACGCAGGTTGACGTTCACGAATCCCCAACGATGTTCGTCGGCGATCTGCGAGCAGAGGCGGTTGACCTGATCGTAGTTTCCAGCGATGCGTACAACCTTCGCGCCGAAAACGTTCGTGCCGAGAATCTTTGCAGGCTCGAGGTCGGAAGGGATGAAGATCCACGCTTTCAGGCCTTCGCGTGCAGCGTGCGCTGCAACGGCGTTGGCCAGGTTTCCCGTCGAGGAGCACGAGACCGTGTCGAAGCCAAAAGCACGAGCTTGGGAGAGGGCTACGGCAACGACACGATCTTTGAAGCTCAACGTCGGAAGACAGACTGCGTCGTTCTTGATGTACAGATTGCCTGCGGCAGCAGTGCCGCTCAACTTCTGCGCCAGTTGCGGCGCGTTGAAGAGCGGTGTGAAACCAACCGGCAGACGCGGGGTGAAGCTTTGGGGGAGGGGCAACAGTTCGGAGTAGCGCCACATGTTCGGTGCCCGCTGCGAGATGCGCTCGCGACTGAACGTTCCTTGGGCAACCTGCGCTTTCAGAGCGTCGTAGTCGTAAGCAACTTCGAGGGGGGAGAAACAGTCGTCGCAGATGGAGCGGGGCTGGTTTCCCCACGTCCGTCCGCATTCGCGGCACCGCAGTTCGTAGTGAGACATGTTGCTACTCGCTTTCCAGTAACTAGCGAATAGCTGAGGACGAGCCGGAAAAATTGGCCATAAAAAACTATGGCCTCTTTTTCCAGGAAAAGGAAAAGAGGCTATCGGAAAGCAAATACAGCGCGCTTGCCGAATCCCATGTTCCCTGTTTCCAGGAGAGAGTTGGCACCAGACATCCGAGATATATGATCCCGGATCGGTTGCCGTGGCGTCTCAGGGCTCGTCCCTCAGCCACTCTGCATGAAATTCAGGTCCGCTCCGAAGAGCGAACTTGTTCATGTGATGGTATAGAACCGAGCGACCCAACGTCAAGGGGCAAAATCATCAACCACGAAGGCATGAAGGTTCACCAAGGAAATCTTTGCGGTGGAAATGTGGCTTGAAAAAATCTCGACGGGGAAGCTGGTGGTGCGAGAATCTTTCGTTCCGATTTGGGAATCCCCGGCTGTTGCGGGAGTATCCCCCCTCCCCCTTGGTCTAGTGAAATCATCGACTTACGGAGAGATGTCAGACAAAATCTTCTGCCACAGTAAGTTAGGGGCAAAATCTTGCGGACAAAGGAGTTAACTCATTCCGGCTTTGTCCGTTCCCTGCTGCTTTCGCCTTGGCAATGATCTGCTTTTCGACCACCGGGCGCAAGGTCAGATGTGACAATCTCTGCGGCTTTGCCTGTGGAAAAAACCTGAAATCGAAGCTGCCGTAGACTCTAGCATTAAGCGATCTACCGCCGCGAAGTTGAAGATCGAGAGGATTCATCCAACTTTGGTTCTCGGTTCCCTTTCCAGTCACTCCTGATATAACTTTCGGCGGGGAAACACGTCGGGGTTCCCCTCCCACATGTTCGTCATATCTCCGACTCATAAGGAGGCTTCGGTGGCATTACAGACCCTCAAGATCGCAAGTCGCGTATTAGCTCGCAGCCCTCTGTTTGCTTTGACTGCAGTTGTGACTATTGCGCTTGGTATCGGCGCGAGTACGGCGATCTTCAGCGTCGCAAATGCCGTGTTGTTGCAGCCTCTTGCCTACAAGGACGCAGACCGGCTGGTGTTTGCGGGAATGGAGCTTCGCCAGCGGCATGTGCGCGACCTTCCATTTTCGAATGCTGACTTCATCGATATGCGCGATGGGACCAAAAGCGCATTCGAGGACTACGCCGGCGTTTTCACGTTTCGTCAAATCGTGCTGCATGACGACGGGACGCCGGAGGAAGCGAAATTGGCGATCGCCACCACGAACTTTTTCCGGATGCTGGGCGGGAAAGTTCTGATCGGACGCGACTTTCAAGATGACGATGGCGCACCGCAGCCCGCGGCGGCGCCGGGAACTCCGCAGGCAGCACAAAAGCCTGCGATGGTCGTGCTCAGCTATGAATACTTTCAGCGCCGGTTTGGCGCGAATGCCGCGATTCTGGGACACACGATACGGGCAACGGCTGGGCCCAGCATGGTCGTGGTGGGAGTGGTCGCTCCCAATTTCCAGTTATATTTTCCGCCTGAGGCAGGCGAGGAATCTGCGCCGGACATATGGGTCGCAAATCGTCTGGATTACGATCCGGCGAACCGGGTGACGTTTTCCATTCGCGGGATCGGAAAGTTGAGACCGGGAGTCACGCTCGAGCAAGGACGGGACGCGGTGGAGAAGGTCGCCGCTGAGGCGAGAAAGAACTTCCTGATCTCCGGAACAGCCGGATACCACATCGGGCTTGAACCGCTGCGGCAGCACATGGTTTCGAAAGCGCAGCCAGCGATCCTGGCGCTGATGGGTGCGGCGATTTTCCTGCTGCTCATTGCTTGCGCCAATGTGGCGAATCTTCTGCTGGTGCGGGCATCGCTGCGGGAGCGCGAACTAGCGGTGCGGGCGGCGCTCGGCGGAAATCGCTGGCGATTGCTGATTCCACTTCTCACTGAAGCTGGGCTGCTCGCGTTTGTGGGTGCGCTCGGAGGCTTGGGACTGGCATGGATGGGCATTCGCGTTCTTCGGGTAGTCGCTCCGGAAGATTTGCCGCGCCTGGAGACGATCCGAATCAGCACCGAGGTTCTTGGCTTCACTGCCCTCGCGTGCCTCGCCGCGATCGCATTTTTTGGAATGCTGCCGGCCTGGCGGGCGTCGCGGCCGGGAGTAGCGAATTTATTGCGCGGCAGCGGCCGAAACGCAGGGCTCGTTGGCGGCAGCGCATTGCGCAACGGAGTGGTCATGGCGGAAGTCGCACTCTCGTTCGTGCTGCTGGTGGGGTCGGGATTAATGTTCCGGAGCTTTTTCGAACTGCAACGTATCGATCCCGGATTCGATCCTCACCGCCTGTTGACCTTCCAAGTCGCGGGAACTCCACAGAATGCAGACACGCCGGAAAAACTTGCGGTATTCATTCGCGGTGTACACGATCGCCTGCGCGCGATTCCAGGAGTCGAGAGCGTGACGGCAGCGAGTCCCCTGCCTTTGGCGGTTGGATTTTTTCCAATCCGGTGGGGCACGGAAGAAGCACTCGCGGACGCGAGCAAGTTCCAGGCGACAGATGATCAGATTGTGCTTCCGGGATATTTCGAGACGATGCACGTCCCACTGTTGGAGGGACGCACGTTCACTGACGACGATAATCTGCCCGGCCGAAATTTCGTGGTGATTGACAACGTTCTTGCGAGGAAGGCGTTCCATGGGCAATCGGCGGTGGGGAGGCGCATTCTTGTCCGCGTGCGCACGCCGCAGCCAGAGTGGGTGCAAGTGATTGGGGTCGTGGCGCACCAGCATGAAACGTCTTTGACGGAAGTGGGTCGGGAGCAGACTTATTTCACGGATGGCTTCGTGGGGTCGGGCCGAACCAATTTCTGGGCGATTCGGACCCTTAATGATCCGGCGAGCTACGGGAACGTCGTCAGCGCTGCCGTCAGAGAAGTGGATCCGCAAGTCCTGGTGAACGAGCTGCAGACCGGGGACAGTCTCATCGAGAAGGCGCAGGCCGGAACGCGATTTTCATTACTGCTGATTGGAGTGTTTGCAACGATCGCCGGAGTACTGGCCGGAGTCGGTTTGTACGGCGTGCTGGCGACCACGGTGCGACATCGCACCGCGGAGATCGGGGTACGCATGGCTCTGGGAGCCGAACCGGGCAGAGTGTTCCAACTCGTGGTGGCCCAGGGATTCCGTCTGAGCGCGATTGGAGTGGCGTGCGGCCTGATCGCCGCCCTTGGACTGACTCGACTGATGAAGGCGATGCTGGTGGGCGTGCGGGCCACGGACCCAGCAACGTTCGCCGCGATGGTGCTGCTGTTCCTGTTAATCGCAGCGGTGTCGTCGTGGATGCCGGCGCGTCGAGCTGCGGCGTTGGATCCGGCGAGGGCGCTGAGAGAAGAGTAGGGCGGGGCTTATTGTCGAACAGACTGCGAGTGGTAACCGAGCGCGGGCGTCAGATCCTCAGAGGCTGTGTCAGAACTCTTCTTTCGCCCCTTCGGGGCTTGCTCATTTGCGACCTACACCCAGGGCTTGCGCCCTGGGCTGTATTCGTTCGCCGCTTCGCGGCTAAAGGACTGCCCCCTCGCTCCCCTGCGAATCAGAAAATACGAGCTCTCACGTCGCCCTCTCGGTGCCGAGGTGTACAATTTTTCGCACTCGGCAGAGGGACTCGATCCCTGGGGGCACAAACCAATCGCTCGTGAGGAGCAAGAATGAAGGAACTGCTGCGGACATCCGCGTTCGTATTGATGATTTCAGTTTCTCTGACCTGCAATTTCTCTTTCGCCCAACAATCCGAGTCTACGAAACCGGCCGCCCCGCGAAGACAAGCAGCAACGCCACCAGCGCAGACACCTGCCGAAACCACACCAAAGCCGGAGACACCTCCGGAGCCGAAGCCCGCGATCCGTGAAGCTCCTGCTCCCGCAGATAAAGAGAAAGACAAGGAAGAGCGCTACGACATGACCGAAGTCCCGCCGGTGGTCACGCATCACCAAATCACGGTCGACGGGAAGCCGCTCAAGTACACGGCGACGGCAGGACGGCTGCCCATCAAACGCGGCGACGGCAAGATTGAAGCAGAGATGTTTTATGTCGCGTACACGCTCGATGGACAGGATTCGGCAAGGCGGCCATTGACCTTCGCCTTTAATGGCGGGCCTGGGTCGGCATCGATCTGGCTGCACATGGGGGCGCTGGGTCCGCGCAAAGTCGTGTTGCAGGCGGACGGATTCATGCCTCCGGCGCCGTATCGCATCCAAGACAATCCTTACACTTTGCTCGACAAAAGCGACCTGGTGCTGATCGACGCCATTGGCACGGGTTTCAGCCGGGCCGCCGAACAGGAGATGTTCAAGAAATTCTGGGGCGTGAAGGGAGACATCGAGTCCTTCAGCGAATTCATACGGCTCTACATCAGCCGCAACGAGCGCTGGTCGTCGCCGTTGTTCGTACTTGGAGAGAGTTACGGCACGACTCGTGCCGCCGGGATCGCGGGATATCTCGCCGATCGCGGCATCTCGTTCAACGGCATTACGCTGTTGTCGACCGTGCTCAATTTCGAAACGCTGGAAGACAATCCTACGAACGACCAGCCTTATATGTTTTTGATTCCGTCGTTCACGATGATCGCCGGGTATCACCACAAGCTGGCGTCTGATCTGGCTCAGGATATGACTCGCGCACGGCAGCAAGCAGAGCAGTGGGCGTCGACAGAGTACGAACACGCTCTCGACAAAGGAGACTCGCTCCCGCCGCAGGAGCGGCAGAATATTGTCGACCAACTCGCGCACTTCACCGGATTGAGCAAGGAAGTAATCGACGAGGCGAATCTGCGCATCAATGTGCAGAAGTTCACGCACTATCTGCTGATTGATCAGAAGCTCCGGGTAGGACGGCTTGATGGGCGCTACACCGGTCCCGATCCCAACGGACTGCTCGACACGCCGTTCTACGATCCCACAGGATCAGCGACGCAGCCTCCGTTCACTTCGGTGTTCAATAACTATCTGCGCACCGAACTGGGATACAAGGTCGACATGCCCTATAACGTGCGGGCCCCGAGAGGCGGGCCGGGCGGTGATACGTGGGATTGGGGGTCGGCAATCCAGGGATTCCCCGACACGGCGTCGGCGATGCGACAGGCGATCGTGAAGAATCCGTATCTGAAGATTCTTGTGATGGAAGGTTATTACGATCTGGCAACGCCTTACTACGCGGCGAACTATACCGTCGATCATCTCAACCTGCCGCAGAAATATCGCGAAAACATTTCGTTTGCGACCTATGATGCGGGGCATATGGTGTATCTGCCTAGCGATGGTCTGAAGAAGATGAAGGCAGATCAGGCCGCATTCATGGAAAAGGCCGGGCCGCAGTAACGGAAATCAGGGGGCATTTATGCGACGCACAGTATGCTGTGAATGGGCCGTCGTCTGCGTTGTGATCTTCTCGGGAATAGTGGCATGGGCGCAAGATGCGTGCGAGCGTCTGAGTGGGGCGAAAATCTCGAACACCACGATTACACTCGCGCAGACAGTTGCGGCGGGAACTTTCAACGGGCCTCCGGCGCCTTTCAGCGGAGTCGACATCACCGCGTTGTACAAGAGTGTTCCGGCATTCTGTCGGGTTGTCGCCGAGGCCAAGCCGACTTCTGACTCCGATATCAGGCTCGAAGCCTGGCTTCCTGTCTCAGGCTGGAACGGGAAGCTGCAGGGTATCGGGAATGGCGGGTTCGCAGGACTGATCGACTCCATGCAGCTCGCCAACTCCGTGAAGAGCGGATACGCCGCGACGGCGACCGACGCGGGCCATAGCGGATCACCCATCGATGCGGCCTGGGCGATCGGACATCCGGAGAAGGTGGTGGACTTTGGCCATCGCGGGATTCATGAGATGACGCGTGTGGCCAAGGCGCTGATCCAGGCTTACTACTCGAAGGCTCCCCAGCGCTCATACTTCGCCGGATGTTCTGACGGCGGGCGTGAGGCGCTGATGGAGGCGCAGCGGTATCCTGAGGACTACGACGGGATTCTGGCGGGCGCACCGGCGAACAACTGGACGCCTCTGCTGACGACGGCGGCCTACGATACGCAGGCTCTGACACTGGATCCGGCGAGCTTCATTCCTCCGGCGAAGATTCCTACGATTGCCGCGGCCGTGAACGCAGCATGCGACGAAGCGGACGGGGTGCGCGACGGAATTCTGAATGATCCGCGGGAATGTCACTTCGATCCGGCGACGATCCAGTGCAAGGCGGAGGACTCGGACAAGTGCCTGACCGTTGCGCAAGTCGCGGCGCTGAAGAAGCTCTATGCGGGAACACTCGATTCGCAGGGACACGTGGTCTATCCAGGCTATCTGCCGGGGGCCGAGGAAGGGCAAGGCGGGTGGGGATTGTGGATCACGGGCCCAGCTCCGGCGAAAAGCTTGATGGCGTTTTTCGGCAACGGATTTTTCTCTGGCTTCGTTTACGAGAAGCCGGACTGGGATTACAAGACGTTCAAAGTTGACGCTGACCTGAAGGCGGCCAACGAAAAAACTGCGCAGGCATTGAATGCCACCGATGCGGATTTGAAACCGTTCAAGGCTCGCGGGGGAAAGTTAATCGTGTATCACGGGTGGAACGATCCGGCGATCACGGCGCTGAACACGATCAATTACTACGATAGCGTGATCCAGAAGATGGGGCAAAAGGATGTGGACTCATTTGTGCGAGTCTACATGGCACCGGGCGTGCAGCACTGCGGGGGCGGGCCGGGGCCGGATTCGTTCGGAGCGGTCGGTGATCTGAAGTTCGACGATCCGCCGCATAGTTTGGACGCTTCACTTGAGCAATGGGTCGAGAAGGGGACAGCGCCTTCAATCGTGATTGCTTCGAAGTTTGAAGGGCAGGATCGGACGAAGGCGAAGATGACGCGTCCGCTTTGCCCGTATCCACAGGCGGCGAAGTACAAAGGGAGCGGGGACACGAATGATGCCGTGAACTTTGTGTGCCGGAAGTGAGTCAAAGGCATTCACCACAAAGGGCACGAAGGTACACGAGGGAAGACCTGTCTGGACCGAGAATTCTTCGTGGCACTTCGCGCCCTTTGGTTGACGAGTTACCGGCTGTACTGGTTCTTCTTCTTGTCTTCGTGGCGCTCGATGCCTAGTTGGATGAGGCGATCAATCAGGTCGGGATATTCCAGGCCCGATGCCGCCCACAGCTTGGGATACATGCTGATCGCGGTGAAACCCGGCATGGTATTGATCTCGTTCAGGTAAATCTTCCGTGTTTTAGGATCCATCAGGAAATCGACGCGAGCTAAACCCGAACAGTCCACCGCCTTGAACGCCTTCACGGCCAACTCCTGGACTTTCTTCGTCTCGGCTTTCGTCAGCTTGGCGGGGATGATCAACTGCGAGCCCTCGTCGAGGTACTTCGCGTTGTAATCGTAGAACTCTTTGATGGGAACTATCTCTCCCGGCACAGACGCCGCAGCTTCATCGTTGCCCAGCACGGAGCACTCGATTTCGCGGGCCTTCTCTTTATTGCCTCCCACACTCTGCTCGATGACGATCTTACGATCGAACTTTGCGGCTTCCTCGATCGCCGGGCCAAGTTCCTTTTTGTTGTGAGCCTTGCTGATGCCGACTGATGATCCGAGGTTCGCCGGCTTCACGAATACTGGGTACTTCAAATTTGCGACGCGCTTCTCCACTTTCTTCGGGTCTTTTGCCCAGGCGCTGCGCAGGATGGTGACGTGCTTTACGATGGGCAGTTCGGCGGCGATGAACAGAGATTTCATGATGTCTTTGTCCATGCCGGCGGCGGAGCCGAGAACGCCGGCGCCGACGTAAGGAATATCCGCGAGTTCGAGCAGGCCCTGAATCGTGCCGTCCTCGCCAAACGTGCCGTGGAGTACGGGAAAGATGACATCGACGTTGATGGCGCGATCGGCCGCTCGGCGCATCGGAGACGAATCCGTCTGGAATGGCACCAGGCCACTCTGTCGATGCACTGGCTCGGGAGGGACCACGACCGCTTCGCCACGCGAGAGAACAGCTGCCGGTTGCGTCATGTCTGGATCACCCGCGCGCAGGTTGCGCGGCTCGAGCATGAGCTTGCCCGTGAGCAGATTCTCGGCGTGCTCAGCGGTGAGCCAGCGGCCATCCTTGGTGATGCCGATGGGAACTACCTCATACTTTTCCTTATCGATTGCATTAAGAACTGACGCGGCCGAGAGCAGAGAGACTTCATGTTCGCCGCTGCGCCCGCCGAAAAGAACTCCAACTCGAAGCTTTTCCATGACGACTTAGTGTGGACGGGGAAGCAGTGGTGAGTCAATCGCTGGGATGGTTCCCGCTTGTAGAATTCCGGGGATGTCTCGCATCCGCCGTGAGGGTTAAGCACGTGGATCCGGCCGCAGAACTTACGCCAACCTCAACATAGTGGCGGAAAGCATGTCTATTCGGTAGCCATTCTTCCCTGGCCACGAACCTCAGCTTCGCGGATCCCGGAGCCTTGATCAGCGCATCAACGAGTGTGCATGCGGCTGACGTGTATACTTCCTCCCAATAGCTTGGGCTCACCTACACCCTGTTGATGAACACTGCAACAGCAACGCCAAAACTGTCTGCGAGGAGCAGAGCAACAACCTTTCAGTGGTCGCGCGCGTTGGGGCTCGCGGAGTGGCGTTTGAGTCGGTCCGGCGCGCCTGAGCTTTGGTCGTCGGTGGCGCTGATTTTGCTGCTTGCATCGTGCCTGGCTCATGCACAAGCGGATGGTTCACAGCTTGGCTCCATCCAGTTCACGACTGTCACGGCTGCGGCCGGGATCAAGTTCGCTCACTACCGGGGAAACGACGGAATCCCCATTAACCGCGAGATTTTCGGCCCTGGGACCTGCGTAGCCGATTTCGACGGCGACGGTTTCCAGGACATTTATTTCGTCAACGGCCGGGACCTTTATGGGCGCGGTATTGCGGCTCGCAATGCCCTGTATCGTAACAACGGGGACGGAACCTTCACCGATGTCACGGAAAAAACCGGTGTCCCGGGCACGGGCTATGGTTTTGGTTGCGTCTGGGGAGACTACGACAACGACGGGTATCCGGACTTGTTTGTCACGCAGTACGGCCGCAACGTTCTTTACCACAATAAGGGGGACGGAACCTTCACCGACGTCACCGACAAGGCGAGAGTGTCCGGTACAGAATCGGGCACACTCTTTCATAGCAGCGCCACATTCTTTGACTATGATCGCGATGGCCGCCTGGATCTGTATGTCGGGGGGTACGTGAATCTGGATTCAGGCCCTCGCTATTGTGTTTTCGCCGGAGTACGCACGAGCTGTCCGCCGGTGGCTTACAAAGGCAGCGCGAATATTCTCTACCACAACAACGGCGACGGTACGTTTACGGATGTAACGTCCTCCTCTGGAATCTCTAAACCGCAGGGCAAGAACCTTGCCGTGGGAGCCGCCGACTACGATAACGACGGGTGGCCGGACCTGTTCGTTGCCAATGACGGGCTGCCCGCCTACCTCTTCCACAACGAACACAACGGGAAGTTCAGCGAAATCGGGATGGATGCGGGGATGGGCGTGGCTGGTCTCGGCAATACCATGGCAGCCATGTGCATCTCCCTGGGCGACTACGATAACGATGGCTGGCTCGACCTCTTTGTCTCCGATTTCCAGGGATCTTCTGACCATATCTTCCACAACGACGGCAAGGGCGGGTTTTGGGATGTCAGTCATCAGGTGCACATCGCCGGTCCCACGTTCAACGTGCTCAGTTTCGGGGGAGGTTTCTTCGACTACGACAATGACGGCTGGCTCGACCTCTTTATCGCCAATGGCCACGTGTATCCGGAGGTCGAAAATGTGCAGGCCGGTACTTACTTCAAGCAGATCAATACGCTCTTTCATAACGACGGAAGGGGCAAATTCGTCGAGACGACCAAGCTGGCGGGAGATGGTTTCAAGACGCCATACGTCGGCCGGGGAGTCGCCTTCGCAGACCTGGACAACGACGGTTTTGTGGACGTTGTTGTTGCCAATAACGGAGACCCGCCGTTGCTGCTGCACAATAGTGGAGGGAATGGCAATCACTTCGTGAATTTCCGCCTGGTAGGAACCAAAAGCAATCGCGATGCGATGGGTGCACGAATCCACATCGTGGCGGGCGGACTGTCGCAGATACGCGAGATCGCTGGAGGTGGAAGCTATCTCTCGCAGAGCGACTTGCGCGCCAACTTCGGGCTTGGCAAAGCGGCGCTAGTGCAGACCGTCGAGATCACCTGGCCCAGCAGTCAAAAGCAGGTCTTTCACGACATCGAAGCAGACAAGTTTTACTTAATCGAAGAAGGCCGGGATCAACTGTGGCTGCAGAAATTTTCTCGCAAGCTTTCCAGCCTTGCACCAAGGCCTCAAGGGCTCTCTGTGAGCGATCTCCACACCTTCGCAGCGGAAGAAGCCGTCTTAAAGGGCATAGTCCCATAACTGTTGAAACATCTCGATGTCGCTGATTGACCAGCCGTATCGCAGGACGACGCTCCGAAACCCAAGGTGAGAGATGAACCATTAACGACGGAACACATGGGGGTCTATCGTGTTGTATTGAAAGATTACCTAAAGGGGTCTGATGGCTCTCTCAATCTAGCCGATATGACCGAGCCTTTCGATCAGGGTGGCTCTCAATCCCATCCCTTTCAAACATGCTTTACCATCGGACCGCATGGCTGAGACCACGAACCCCTGTTACAACTTCCGAACGCGGGTGCCAAGCTACTTGTGAGGAGGTTCGTCTGGGTATAGGGTGTTCGCAACCACTCCGCCACTCCGTCAAGCGGGAGAGCAATCATGATCCAGCCGTTCTTGCTATTCGTGATCGCCGTTCTTCTTGTTGCAATCTTCTGGGAACTATGCAAGATCAACGGTCAGCTCAAAAGGAGTCTTCCGAACACCCCGCGAATCTCAGGAGGAGAAGCCAATGACGCCGATACTAAGAAAACTTTGGGCTGACGATGAAGGTCAAGACATCGCTGAGTACGCGGTGATGTTAGCAGTGATACTCGTTTTAGTGGTAGGAACGATTCGCCTCGTTGGCTCGAATGCGAATAACGCTTTCTCCAGCGTGTCAAGTTCGCTTCAGTAGCAATCAACGTCACGCACAGAAGGTTTCAGCCTTTTTTTTGACAAGTCAATGAGTCTTAGGAACTTGCGTTGATTTGGTGGGTGGGTGGCGGAACATCCCCATATCACGCATTGAGTCTTGGGTGTAAACGCCTTACTAATCGGGGTGAGCCGTTGGCAGCCCAGCTCCCCACATGGGGCTTGTGACCGGCATCTTCTCGAAATTCGAAACGATCGCTTTGCCTCGAGGAATCGCGTTCTTCACTGCAGGCAAAGATAGGGACGCGTCGTGACTGGCCATGCTGTCCCACACTTCCGTCACCCAGATCGTACTTTCGTCAGCAGCGTCTTTGGCCACAACATAGCTGAGACATCCCGGGATATCGGCTGCGCTCTCCTTCAAGATTCCGATCATATCGTCGCGCCTGCCGGGGATAAGTGTTATCTTCGCAATTAATCCCCACATACCTTTCGCCTCCTGTGAACCCGTCAGAACGGGCGTGAGTGCCGCCGCACCGAGGTACTCCAAAAACGTCCGTGGTCTATTTGCACCTGGCAAATATACATGTGCTAATCGGCGAACGGAACGCCTTCGGGGTGGATACTCGAAACCAGAAACTAAGTCTTTTTCAGGCGAAAGGCCTCAGGATTAGCTGGAGGCCAAAAAGACTTGCACTGTATCATTACTGTGATACAGTATCGCCTATGGTTATACGCCTGAACCCATCCTCGGGGATTCCGATTTATCTACAAATCGTCGAACAGATCAGGCACTCAATCGAAATCGGGGCTTTGGTTGAGGGAGATCAGTTGCCGGCGATTCGTACCTTGGCAGAGGAACTTGTCGTTAGCCCAAACACCGTGGTGAAGGCATATGACGATCTCGAACAAGAGGGCTTAATTCGTCTCCGGCACGGCGCGGGAGCGTACGTGGAAAAAGGCAACCTGGCAAAATCACGTCTCCGCAGGTTCCGGGAAGCTTCTGTTGTCGTGAAGGAAACCGTACGAAAGCTGAGGAGCATGGGTCTTAGCGACGATCAGAGCCGCCGCCTGTTCGAAGCGGAATGGATCGAGGAGGCTGCGGCGCGATGAAGGCCGTCGTCGAGACTAGGGAACTCACTAAGCGATTCGGGGATCATTACGCTCTGGCAGGACTGACCATGACCGTTCCCCGGGGGCAGATCGTAGGCTTCCTGGGCCGGAACGGTTCGGGCAAGACCACTACGATCAAAATTCTTCTCGACGTGGTCCGTCGAACCTCCGGTGAAGCGACGGTGCTGGGCGAGCCCACGGGATCTGTCGCCGTTCGACGCCGCATCGGTTTTCTCGGCGAGGACAAGCGGTTCTACTCGTACATGACTGTGCGGGAGATCATTGCATTTACGCGACCGTTTTTTCCGACATGGCGCGTCGAGACGGAAACCCGCCTGCTCATGGATTTTGAACTTCCCCTCAATCGCAAGGTCAGCACTCTCTCAAAAGGCATGCGCACGAAGCTGGGCCTTCTGCTCAACCTCTGCCGCCATTCGGAGCTCCTTATTCTCGATGAGCCGAGCGAAGGTCTTGACCCGGTAATGGCCGAGCAGATGCTGCAGAGTCTGGTTCGGCAGGCGGCCGACGGCACCACTATATTCTTCTCGTCTCATCAGGTTGCGGAGGTTGAGCAAATCGCCGATCATGTCATCGCCATCGAGCATGGGCGAGTCATTCTCGAAGGCTCGCTAGACGATCTCCGGAAGAAGTTCCGGCGCGTCAATCTCGTATTCGATGACCCTCCTCCACCGGAAGCGTTCAGAAGGGACGGAGTGGACCGGGTCATCGTGCAGGGAAGAACTATAAGCATTCTCGCGAGCTGCAACGTCGACGAGCTTGCCGCGCTTGGGCCGTTACTTGCCGCGAAGTCCGTTGACGTGCAGCCCGTCGGCCTGAAAGAGCTGTTCCTGGAGAAGGTGAAGGCAGACCATGCCAATTCGTAAAGTCTGGCGCGAATCGCGGTGGCGCTTTCTCTTCATTCTTGCCGCGCTGCTCATCGTGACCAGCGCTTCGGTGTTCTACAATGCCAAAGCCGAGAGTGTTGTGATCGAGTCGAAGGACTTCCACGAGGCCGGCGTGCGAACGATCCAGGGTGCGCTCTTTCTGTTCTGGGGTTTTTCCGCCATGTTCCTGGGGCTCGGGGGTTTTCTCCGGGAGCGGGCGGTTGGGTCTGTGGACTATACGTTATCCTTGCCGGTCAGCAGAACGAGGTGGTTTCTCTATCGTTCTCTGAATGGCGCTCTCCAAGCAATGGCTGCCGCACTTATACCTGCGCTTTCGGTTTCGGTGATCGCCGCACTGTCCGGCGGCGACTATCCGGTCGGTGACGCACTCCTCCTTGGCCTGCGTCTCGGACTCGGCGGAATGCTCTTTTACTCGGTTGGCCTGCTAGTATCCACGCTTTTTGCCGGAGACTTTACCAGCGCCGGAATCGGAATTGCGGTCGTCTTCGCGGTAAATAACAGCACTCGCGTCATTGAGTCATTGAAGAGGCTGAATCTACAAGACGCGATCACTCCGATGTGCATGATCGACCGATCCACCTTCTTAATTCGTGGGCAAATGCCGTGGAGCGGAATCGCTTTCAGCTTTGCTCTAAGCCTGGTGTTGTCAGCGTGGGCCTGGAGGGTCACGATCGCCAGAGACTTCTGAGAGTGCGTCACCGCTGGGACGAATGTGACCAGGGCCCGAGGAGCGCTATGGTTCCCTTGCGCGCCGCGCGTTCAGTTGGTGAAAGTCCGCATTTCACTCATCAAAGATCATAGATTACTGTATTGGGAAGTACACGCCGAATGACCCGGATGGGCCATTCTCACACCTGGCAAAATCCGGCAAAATGTTCTCATGAAGTACCTCTTCCCAGGGGCTTGTGATGAACCAATCGAATGCTGGTGACCTGTCTCGGGTCGATCGACCTCTCAATGCCGTAGCGCTGCAGTATGCCGTATTGTGCGCTGAGTGCGACGTTGTCAGCGACAGCCCGCATGATATCTGCCTGGTTTGCGGCAGCCGTTCACTGGTCAATATTTGCCGGATTCTGGGCGAGATGCCGAAGAACCGTGCTGAGGTGTTGAAGCAGGAACCGGTGAAAATCACCCGGGAAATTGTGATGCATTTCCCGAAGCCTCATCGAGTCCGCCGCCGCGTGTCTGTTTGATACACCCGAGACGTGCTGCGCTCGGTTCGCTCGCGGGACGGACCCTTCGATTGAGCTCAGGGCAGGCTGCGGCGTCCGCCCCTACAAAATCTTTTTTCCGAATGCGGAGAGGGCCAACTCCACCGCGAGGTCTGCGGTCTGGTTGTGTTCGTCGATTACAGGATTCACTTCTACGATTTCAAAGCTGAGCATGCGGCCATGGTCAGCAATGATCTCCATCGCAAGGTGGGCCTCTCGATAGGTCGCTCCGCCACGCACAGGAGTGCCCACGCCGGGCGCATCTTCGGGATCGACCCAATCCATGTCGAGCGAGATGTGATATCCGGCAGTGCCGCGGCCCGCGATCCGGAGAGCCTCTTCCATCACGGTTCGCATGCCGCGTTCGTCTATGTCGCGCATGGTGAAGACGCCGATCCCGGCCTTGCGGACATTCTCTTTCTCGACAGCGTCAATGTCGCGCACGCCGACGAGCACACAATTTTCGGGCTTCACCTTCGGAGAGAAGTCGTAAATGTTTGCGAGATCGCCAGGCCAGAGTCCCATCAAAGCCGCAAGAGGCATGCCATGCACGTTGCCGCTGGGTGACGAGTTGGGTGTGTTGATGTCGGTGTGGGCGTCGATCCAGATCAGTCCGATGCGCTGGTTCTGCCTGCGATAGAACTCGGCCACACCGGAAACGGTGCCGGCCGCCATGGAATGGTCGCCACCCAGCGCGAGCGGAACCTTGCCTGCTTCGAGCGTTTTCAAAACAAGCTCGGCATGCTTGGTACAAGTAGCCGTGATCTCTTTCAAGTACTTCGCATTCGCCGCGCCTTCTTTCTTCTGCTCGGGGATTGCGACCGGCACGTTGCCGCCATCTTCGACCTCGTGGCCGAGGGCTTCGAGGCGAGCTTCCAGTCCCGCCACGCGCACCGCCGAGGGACCCATGTCTACACCGCGGCGAGATTGCCCGAGGTCGAGGGGAACTCCGATGACACGAATTTTACGGCCGGAGATGTTGGTGGAGCTTGCTGTCGTGGTCGTCATAGAGTCTTGCTATTTCCCCAAGCCGTCGGGCAGGCCTTTATAGTAGCGGAATCCTTCGACTGGCTTGCCGTCTTTCATCCGGACATGACTGCGGCTGTCGTCCTTCATCTGCTTCAGTTCCGTGTCCGAGAGATTCGCCTTGTAATTCTTCCATCCCGGACCGTACTGGCTGACGTACTTGGCGAACGCATTCACTTTCTTCTCCACGAACTCGCTGATGTCGACCCAGGTGTTCTCATCGTCGTGATCGTAGTCGTTGTAGAAGAGGTACTCAGGAATCATGTACTCCTTCAGCCCCTCTTGCGTGATCTGGCCTTCGAAGAGCAAGCGCCACATAGCGGCCCGGGCAGCGTCTGCCGCCAGGTAGGAAGCGGCGCGGTGATCGGACTTGTGCCATCGCTGATAATTCTTACCTGGGTCCCATGACATGAGCACGGTGGGACGCAGCTTCCGAATCCAGCGTACGAGATTCTCCACGACGGCCTTACGATCTTCAAACTCCAGCAGGCCGTCGTCGTAACCCAGATTGATGTAGTGGTCGGCAGGAATGCCCAACTCCGCCAAGGCTGACAGTTCCTCACGACGACGTATGTCCGCCAACTGGGTACGGGACAAGTTGGGATCCTGCGTCCCCACATTTCCCGTCGTAAGCGTCACAACGTAGACCTGGTTTCCGTGCGCCTGCAGTAACGCGAGGGTGCCGTGCGAATTCGCATCGTCGTCGGCATGCGCGCCGATCAGCATGATGGTTTTCCCGGACCACTTTTCAACCGGGACATCGGGTGTTTGCTCGGAACGTTGAGCCAGGGCCGGCAGCGACAATACCAATGACAACACGAGAAGTCTCTTCATGGAGATCCTCCCACGGGGAGTGAGCATTTATGGATACAGCCGGTGCAACATTCTCGGGAACGGAATCGTTTCGCGCACGTGTTCCAATCCACAGATCCAGGCAACGGCGCGCTCAATGCCCATGCCGAAACCGCCGTGGGGCACGCTGCCGAACTTGCGCAGATCGAGATACCACTTGAACGCTTCTTCCGGCAGGCCGTGCTCGTGAATGCGCTGTAGGAGCAATTCGTGCGAGGCCATACGCTGCGAGCCACCGATGATTTCGCCGTATCCTTCGGGCGCGAGCACATCGACGCACAGCGCGAGTTCCGGTCGCTGCGGATCCGGCTCCATGTAAAACGCCTTCACCTTGGCGGGATAGCGATGCACCATCACAGGCTTGTCGAACTGCGCAGAGAGATAGGTTTCGTCGGGAGAGCCGAGGTCGCCGCCCCACTCGAATTTCGTTTCGAGCGCGCCTTTAGCGTGGCCTTCCTGCAGGTTCTTCACGGCATCGTCGTAGCTGATCCGCGGAAACGGAGGCTCGATCTTTTCCAGCTTGGAGATGTCGCGGCCAATGTTCTGCAAGTCGGGGCGCCGGCGTTCCAGACACCGCTTCACGATGAAGCTGATGAGACCCTCGGCAATATCCATGACATCGTCGAGGGTGGCGTAGGCTACTTCCGGTTCCACCATCCAGAATTCGGTGAGATGGCGGCGCGTTTTTGACTTTTCGGCGCGAAACGTCGGGCCGAAGGAATACACCTTGCCCAGCGCCATCGCCATCGCCTCAGCATAGAGCTGTCCCGATTGCGTCAGGTACGCCTGATCATCGAAATAGTCGACGGGGAAAAGCGTGGTCGTGCCTTCGCAGGCTGCGGGAGTAATGATGGGCGGATCGGTGAGGGTGAATCCGCGCTCGTCGAAGAAGTCCCGGGCCGCTTTGATGATTTCCGCCCTCACGCGCAGGATCGCAGCCTGACGCTGCGAGCGCACCCACAAGTGGCGGTGCTCCATCAGAAAGTCCGTGCCGTGTTCCTTCGGTGTGATGGGATACGGATCCCATTCCGGCACCCGCTGCACGACCTGCACATTCGCGACATCGAGTTCGTATCCGCCGGGTGCACGGTTGTCAGCGCGCACTTTGCCCTCGACGATGACGCTCGATTCCTGCGTCAGCGTCTTGATTGCTTCGAACACTTCCGGGGTGACTGCATTCTTGGGGACGACGCCTTGAATAATTCCCGATCCGTCACGAAATTGCGGGAAAAGCAACTTCCCGCTTTCGCGCAGGTTATAAAGCCAGCCACGAATGGTAACCGTCTGGCCTTCGTGCTTGCCGATTTCTGAAATTGTGCTAACGGGTGAAGACATAGGAGTTTCGCAATTGGGTAAATTAGTGATTGAGTAATTTCACGAACTCGCACTCAGCACCTAAAGGCGCATCATAGCGGCGCTTGTTGCGGCGCGGCTTAAGCGTGTGCGTGAGAACTCCTCTTTCGCCCCGTTGGGGCTGGATCATTTTTCACTTGTACCCACGGCTTACGCCGTGGGCTGTATTCTGTCGCCGCTTCGCGGCTGGAAACCCTGCCTTGTTCCACCCTGAATCTGCAAAGCGAGATCTCACGCACACACTTAAGCCGCGCCCTTTCAAAACGGGACATAAGAGAAGCATGTGCTCGAAAACCGCGCCCGCTCGGATTTCAAATTACTCAATTACCAACTTCAACAAATGACTCGATTACGCAGTTTCCAGCTTGTCGAACGTTTCTCCCAACTTCTCGAGAGCATTCACCTTTTCATCTTCTCCAAGTTCCAGGAGCAGGGGCGGCCGTTGGGGAGCTGAGCGCAGCAACTCGACGGCTTCTTTCCAATCGATGGTTCCCTGCCCGGGCCACAAATGCAGATCCTTGTCCTTGTCGTTGTCGTGCACGTGCGTGGAGCAGATCTGGTTCTTCAGGATCTCGAAGGACTCGCGCACTGAGCTCATCATGTGCGCGTGGCCGAAATCGAAGCAGATGCCGACGTCATCGAAATGCGCGTTGTGAATCATTTCCACCAGCTTGTCGGGAGTGGAAAGCTCGTTGGGAATATTCTCGAGCAGAATCTTCACGCCCAGCGGTTTGGCGAATGCCCGCAAATGCTCGATCGAAGTCATGGCCGCTTCAAACTTTTTTTCGCTGAAGCTTTCGTTCGGCGTGCCCAGATGCTGCACCAGAAAACGAAACGGAATCTGCTCAGCGATTTCGAGCGCGCGCTTGATCTCGTCCATGGCTTCAACGCGGGCGGCACGGTCGGTGGACGCTACGTTGATGGGAGGCGCGCCGGCGCGTCCCCACTCGTAATCGGCATACAACGGGGAGTGCACCGAGTTGAGCGGAACGCCGCTTCCGCGGAACCATTCCGCAATTTCCTTCACATGCTGCCTGCGGTTGGCATAGTCAAGATGCTGGCGGGCCGCAAAGATCTCTATGGCCTGCACACCGCTACGAGTCAGCCCGTCGAGGATGCCGGGATGCAACCGCTCTTTTACGAACAAATAGGTTGAGAGTGCTCTCTGCATAGGCGTCATTAGTATTGCAGATTGAAGACTTCAGATTTCAGAATTAGTCTTGGTACGACTTATTTTCAATCTGCAATCTGCAATCTGAAGTCTGCAATCTTCGATCCTCTTCAGTATCCCACGGCCTTGCCATGGCTGTTGCGACCATCGGTTGCGCCCAGGCGTTCTCCCGTCTTTTCATCGATCGCAATGCACTCGGCGTCGCTCCAGTACGGGGACACATCCTGTCCGTCATGCAAACCGATTTGGACCTTGTATCCCATTTTCCCCAGCGTATTTATAGTGTCGGGGGAGAACCACTTCTCGACGTTCACCACATCGGGCAACCACTGATTATGAAATCGGGGCGCATTCACCGCTTCCTGCAGATTCATGCCGTAGTCGACCACACCCATCAGCACGTTGGCGACAGTCGTGATGATCTTCGAACTCCCGGGTGAGCCCAACACCATCACCGTTTTTCCATTATGGACGACCATCGTCGGCGTCATCGATGACAGGGGACGTTTGCCCGGCCCAATCTCATTGGCCGCGCCCTGAATCAGGCCGTCGGCATTGGGAACTCCGGGCTTTGAAGAGAAATCATCCATCTCGTCGTTAAGTAGAAAGCCCAGGCCGTCGGCGGTCACTCGCGAGCCGAACCAGTCATTGATGGTGGAGGTCACCGAGACTGCATTGCCGTCCGGATCGACCACCGAGTAGTGAGTCGTGTGGTTCGATTCGCGCCGCGGAACCTCCAGCGGATGCGCCTGAGCATACTGCTCCAATTCGCTGAAAATTGCTGGCCGCTTTAACTCCTTGCTAGCGCTCGCGTGTTCCGCATCAATCGACTCGCGCCAGGCCGCCGCGTATCTTTTATCAAGAAGCTGCGCCACGGGAATCTTGGAGAAGTCCGGATCTCCCATAAACTCTGCCCGATCGAAGAATGCGCGCCGGAATCCCTCGACGGTGAAGTGGATCGACTGCGCCGACCGATTCTGCATCTTCGCGAGATCATAGCCTTCCAGAATATTCAGCGATTCGATCAGCACGGTTCCGCCGGAAGACGGTGGAGGGGCGCTGATCACGTCATAGCCGCGATAACTCCCGTGCACCGGCTCGCGTTCTTTGACTTCATAATGGGCCAGGTCTTCGACTGTTATCAGGCCTCCGCCCTTTTGCACAGCGGCCGCCAATTCCCGCGCCAGCGTTCCGTGATAAAAATCGTCGGGATTCTCTGAGATTCGCTCCAGGGTACGCGCAAGGTCGGGCTGGCGGAAAATTTCTCCAGATTTGTAGTAGTCGCCGTTGCGCTGGAAGACCCGGCGCGATTCCGGAAACTTCGCCAGGTATGAATCATGGAGATCGTGAGCCTCGTCCCAAGTCAGCGCGAATCCATCTCGCGCGAGCTTGATCGCGGGCGCAATCACCTGTTTCAGCGTAAGCTTGCCGAATTTTTTCTCGGCGGTGACCATTCCGGCCACCGATCCGGGCACGCCGACCGCTTTATAGCCATATTCGCTGGCACCTTCGATCACGTTGCCCTGCGCGTCGAGGTACATGTCACGGGTCGCCGCCGCGGGAGCCTTCTCGCGATAGTCGAGGAAGTGAGTCTTGCCGTCAGCCATGCGGATCAGCATGAATCCGCCGCCCCCGATATTTCCCGCCGGGGAATGCACGACGGCGAGGGCAAATCCGGTAGCCACGGCGGCATCGACAGCGTTGCCCCCTGCCTGCAGAATCTCGACTCCGGCTTGCGACGCGAGTTCGTGCACGCTCACCACTATCGCGTGCTGGGCGTGGACCGGGCGTGTTGCAGCGAAGGCGGAAGATGCCAGAGCCAGGATCGTCAGTAGCAACAGAATCAGCGGTTTACGCGGAGATCGCATGCCAGGTTGAGGGTAGCCTTGTTAGAGGAGACTCTTGAGGCTAGCCGAGCGAAGCGGGCAGAGTCAAATGATTCAACGCAAAGGCGCGCTGAAACCGGCCGATCTGGCACTATTTCTTCTTCGATCGTTTTTGCCGCGCTCCCCCGGATTTGACAGCCTTCTTCGTATTCTTCGAGGTCTTCGGGGCATTCGCCGCCACCATGCAGTAGGATTGGCCAATCAGTTCCCTGGTTTCGGCGGCGGCAAGCGCATCCAGCCGATCCACCATGACCCATTTGTAGCGGCCAACGTATGGTGCTGGATGGATGTCCTCCCGTTCAATCAGTTCGGCGAATACATCCGGAGCGCACTTGAAGCAGAGGCGCGGATTGTCCAGGCCCACGATGGCGAAGATCTTTCCGCGAATTTTGAAACAGAGATCGTCGCCCCACTGCAGATTCTCGGTGGCATGGGGAAAGTTCAGACAGTACTCGCGGATTTCGTCTACTTTCATGGCATCCTCTCGCCGACTAGATTACGCAATACCTTCGGCGGCATTCCGGTCGGTTCGTTTGATAATATTCTTGCCGCTCGCGCAAGGAGGTATCGTGAATATCCACGGCGTGGCTCCTCTCCTCCAAGTCTTCGATATGCCCACAGCGCTCCGCTTCTACCGCGACGTGCTGGGATTCACCGTGTGGTCGTCCTCTGAGCCCGGTGACAATTGCAACTGGTGCGGACTTCGGTTGAACGGCGCCGAGGTGATGCTCAACACGGCGTACGAGGCGGACCAGCGACCACCTGCTCCTGACCCAGCGCGTGTCGCCGCGCATGAGGATACTTGCCTGTTTTTCGGCTGCAAAGATCTCGACGCCGCGTACCGGCACCTGCGCGACCGCGGGGTGAATTTGAAAGAACCCAAGGTTGCGCCGTATGGCATGAAGCAGCTGTGGTTCAAAGATCCCGACGGATATGGGATCTGCTTCCAGTGGCCGGCGAACCAGAAGTGGCATGACGAGTGGGAGAAATTCTACGGGATTGAACAGAAGACTACAGCGTCGTAGCCGAGACGGTGGGTCCCGCAACTGTAAAGAAACGGACGGCGCCTGCACGCTCCCCTTCGCTTCGCTCTGGGTCGCGGGGCGGACGAAGGCGTCCGCCCCTACACGAACCGATCCAAATGCGTGATCAGTCGCTGTTTTACGGATGGCCACTCGGCGGCCACGATCGAGTAGCGGACGGAGTCGCGAGGGATGAAATCCGCCGCCATTCTGTGCGAGCGCAAGATGCCCTCCGGTTGTGCGCCGATGCGTTCCAACGCCGCGCGCGAACGCTCGTTTCTGGCGTCGGTGTGAAAGCAGACGCGCAGCACTTTCCACACTTCGAAGGCATGGCACAGCATCAGCAGCTTTGCTTCGGTATTCGCTGCCGTTCGCACGGCGGATCGAGCCAACCAGGTGTAGCCGATCTCACAGGCATCGGGAACATCACGGCCGTGGGAAGAATGGCCCACTGGCCAGGCCCAGCGCTCGATATTCCAGAAACGCGTCGATCCGATCACGGTCTCATTTGGCATGCGGACGATAGCGAATGGAACCGCAGTGCCCGCATCCCGCCATGCGAGAGCGGTATTGATGTATGCGGCGGCTTCGTTCTTCCCTTGCGGAACGGGGCTCCAACGGTACAGAGACGGATCAGCGGCCGCAGCCGCCGCCAGCCCATCGACATGGCGAGGTCCCAATGGCTCCAATCGAATGTGTTTACCCTGCAAGCTGAGGTCAGCTGTCATCGTTCCATAGTAGCGTTTCCACATCAGCGTGGAGTAAAACCTACGCTCGCTTCGCTCGCGGGGCGGACGAGGCGTCCGCCCCTACACGAGCATGGCTTCGCCCGGACCGAATATTACGGACTCTGCTTGATTACGGTGACCTTGCTGTACGCCACGCGGAAGCCCAGCCGCTCCGCATTGCGCTGCGAGGTGGTCGCTCCTTGCGTGACCACTACTGCGTATTCGCATCCCGCTTTGATTGCCGCGCTCATGCGAGCTCGCAGCAGAGCTGTTTGCAGTCCGCGTCCTCGAAAATCGCTGAGCGTGCCCGCTCCACAAAGCGCAAACACCTTGTGCTCGGCAATCACGAGACCAGTGCCGCACGCCACCGCCTTCCCATCGATGGTTGCGACGAAGGGAAGCGCGTTCTCCATCGCATACAGCGGCGTGATGAGTCCTCGGAATGCTTCGGGTGCCCCGTCGGGGAAGAAAGCACTCTGCACAATGTTTCCCGCGACTTCAGCCTCTTCGACCGGCGAACGACGGATCTCGCAATGGGCTGGAGGAGCCGGGAAGTCTTCGTGCGGATCCAGCTTGCGATAGAGCACGTTGTTCAACTCGGCAATCGCGTACCCACGTTCCTTGAACATCTCGAAGGTCTCAGGCCGATGCAGGGGAGTGAGATCGACTTGGGATGGAGCCTTGCGTTCACGGTAGAACTGCTCGATGCGGTCTACGTCATCTTTCGTAAGCGGCTCGTCGAAACCAGCGCCCGTCGCCCGGCCGATCGGAGATCCGAGCCCGGCAAACACCATGTGACCGCCGCAAATCTCTTCCTCCGCCGCACCGATGTCGGGCCTCGTCTGCTTGAATACCCTCGCGTACAGCACCTGGGGCATCTCCTCGCACGATTCCAGACGGCGAGCCAGTGCCTTATCTACGAATTCCATCGGAATATCCTCTCTTTGCGTTGAAACAGCACCAAGGCGAGAGAGCGCACACACGTCCACGCGTGAGTCGCTCAGGGATGCGGGCGCCGAATTAAAGGACGGCGGTCATAGGCAGGCGGACAGACTATCGTGGAAGCATAAAATTTTCAAGGGGAGGCGGCATCGCGCGTTTCACTCTGAAATCCAGCCTGCTTTGAGGAGCATTTCGTGAGCAATCTGACTCACTGAACGATGCTCGCTGGCAACGGCAAAATCGTCCAATTGCGCGTGATCCAGAATGGAGTTCAATTTGTCCACGCGAGCAACGAATTGCTCCTGCAAAACTCCTGACTCGCGCATCTTGACGCGATGTCGCATGGTTTCACTGCTCGCAGTGAGACGGCAGACCACCATGCTCTTGGCCGAAACAGCCCTGCGGCAACATTCCAAGGTGGCGCGGTCCTCTATCGCGCGCGCCACCAGGAATCGCCGTACTCCGACGGACGAGTAGTTTCTGCAGACCGACCGGAGATTGCGGTACATCACGACATCATTGTTCACTTGGGACCGCAGGTCGGCTGACGCCAACTGTCCAAGCCCGAACGCATCAAGGTCGATCGCCGCGTGCACGATGTTTCGCAGCGCTAAAATGTCCGACGCTTCACCGAGAACGGAGGTCTTGCCAGCGCCCATCGTACCCGTAATGACGAGCAACGATTTCGGCTGCATTGTTCAATCATCCCTCGATGAATGCTTCGCTGAAAGCTGACGTCTGAAAAGTCAGTGCGTGCCTCCCTACACCTGCTGCCGCGCTTCGCCCAGCGATACTTCAACATCCATCTTCTTTTTATTCCGATAAATGGTGACTTTCACTGAATCGCCGGCGCGGTGATTGTTCATCATCTGCGTGAGATCGTCCTGATCCTGGATCTTCTCCCCGTCGATGGCCACGATGAGGTCTCCGCCCAGCATGATGGGAATGTTGCCCAGGTAAGCGCGCTCGCTTCCAGCCCGCAACCCTGCTTGCTCCGCGGAACTACCAGGCACTACCCCGATGATCAATAATCCAAAGTCGACGGGCAATCCGATTTCTTCGGCCAGTTCCGGGCTCACCGGCACCGTGCGCACACCCAACGCCGGACGCCGCACCCGCCCCAGCGTCATCAGATCGTTGAGGACGGCTTTCGCCGTGTTGATGGGAATGGCAAAACCGATGCCTGCGCTTTGATTGGAGTTCGACAGGATCATCGTGTTGATGCCGATCACTTCGCCGTGCCAGTTCATGAGCGGACCACCGGAATTGCCCGGATTGATCGCAGCGTCGGTCTGGATCGCCTCGTCGATCATGGCGCCGTTCGGTTCACGCACGGGGCGAATCGAACTCACAATGCCGCGAGTCATCGTCCCGGCGAGTCCGAAGGGATTGCCGATGGCAAACACCTTCTGCCCCACCTGCAGGTTGCGCGAATCGCCCAGCACCGCTGGAATCAGTTCCGGAGCCTTAATCTGAATCACTGCCAGATCGTGCGACGGGTCCGTTCCCACAATAGTCGCCTTGTACTTCTTGCGATTGTGCATGGTGACTTCTACTTGACGGGCATCGGCGATCACGTGGTAGTTGGTGAGAATGTGCCCTTCTTTGTCGATCACAAACCCCGAGCCCTGCCCCTCCTGTGGAACCAGGCCATAGAAGAAGTCAAAGGTCATGGCGCGCGACGTCACGTTCACTACCGACGGGATGTTCTTCTTATAGACGGAGATGTTGTTCTGCTCTTCTCCGTCGAGCGACTCACCGGGAGCCGCCTCGGTAATCTCCACCCGATCAGGCCGGGAAAACCAATCCGAAGAATGCGGTTCGCCCGCTGAATTCGAGCGCCACGTGGTGAAGTAGAAAAATGCTCCCGCGATGACCATCGCAAGGATCAAAGGCCGCACAAGTTTCATAGATACCCCAAGTCCGGTGATTCGAGTTCTAACCAGCCGAACATTAAACATGATTACGTCATTCAGGAGCCGAAAGGTCCCTGATTAATTCTAAACAATCAGAACGTGTCCGGTACCGCACAACACGAGCGCGCTGATTGTTTCGTTTCGTGAACGAGGACCAAACTCACTTCGCGGGATGTATCGCAGGCCTCGTGGCGAATTCGTGAGCGGTTCGAAGTTTCTCCCAGATTTGCCGCACTTGTTCGGTGGTACGTTCCAGCGGGCCGGAGTTGTCGATCACGTAGTCCGCGGATTTGATCTTTTCTTCGTCCGGAAGTTGGACCGCCATCCGCCGCGCAACCTCCGCTCGCGCGGTTTCGAGGCCAAGCTTCTGGCGCTTCGCGAATCGCTCGACACGCTGCTCCAGGGTGCAGGTCACAACGATCAGACGATCAAACCTTTTGGCAGCATCTGCTTCGATAAGCAACGCCGCTTCGACAATCGCCAATCCCTCCGGATTCTGTAAGCTGACCGTGTGCATCCACTCCTCTTGGCTGCGAATCACGGCTGGATGAACGATCCGGTTGAGGTCCGCGACTCGAGCAGGGCCCTTGTCGGCTCCGGGAGGACCGAAGGCCGCTTCCGCCAGTTTGCTGCGGTTTAGGCTTCCGTCAGGATTGAGGATTTCGCGGCCAAACTCTCGCACCACTTCGTTGTAAACCGGCTCTCCCGGCTGCATCAGGGAGTGTGCGATTCGATCCGCTTCCACCAGGTGCGCGCCCAGCGCCACGAACATCTCGCCAACGACCGACTTCCCCGATGCAATCCCCCCTGTCAGCCCGACTTTCAGCATGGATGTTACGCTCTCGACAGCTCCGGCACCCGGTTGCCGCGCCGCATTTTCGCGGCCTTCACAGTATTGAACATCAGCATGGCTATGGTCAGTGGGCCGACCCCGCCCGGTACCGGGGTCAGCGCTCCTGCAACGTCCGCCACTTCTGGATGCACATCGCCAATCAAAGTCGACCCCTTCTTTCGGAACGTGTCTTCCCGCTTTGCGTTCGCCGCGAAGAAGCGCTGAAACTCCGCGGGATCGGTCACCGTATTCATCCCGACATCAATCACCGCGGCTCCCGGTTTCACAAAGTCCCGCGTGATCATCCCCGCTCTCCCGATAGCAGCCACGAGAATGTCGGCCCGTCGGCATACGCCCGGCAGGTCGTGGGTGTTCGAATGGCAAATTGTCACGGTTGCGTTGGCGTTGGTCAGCAGCATGGCGGCGGGCTTGCCCACGATGTCGCTGCGTCCGACCACCACTGCTTCACGCCCGGCAATCGGGATGTTGCTTCGCTTCAGAATTTCCATCACGCCGGCGGGCGTACATGGCACAAGCCCCGGCCGCTGCGTCGAAAGGAATCCGACATTCATTGGGTGGAATCCATCCACGTCTTTGGCCGGATCGACCGCCAGCAACACCTTCTTGGAATCCACCTGCGGCGGCAGAGGCAGCTGTACCAGGATGCCGTCGATCTCGTCGCGCCGGTTCAAGTCCTCGACCAGGGCGAGCAATTGGGCCGTAGTGACTGACTCCGGCGGCGCCAGCTTCTCACTGTAAACGCCGACCTCTTCGCAGGCCTTCACCTTCCCCCGAACGTAGATCTCGGACGCGGGATTATGTCCAACCAGCACCACCGCCAACCCGGGGCGAACTCCGGCAGCCGACATGGTTCTGACTTCCGCCGCGACTTCGGCGCGAATGTCTTGTGCGATCTTGGTTCCGTCGAGGATGAGAGCAGACATGATTATGCTTCTGGATAAATCTTACACCGCGGGTCAGGGGTCAGAGGTCAGCAGTGAGTACAGGTCAGCATGGCAAAGCCTGAGGGCTAAGGTCGGAGGTCCGACGCATGGGACCTGACCCTGACCCCTAGCCCCTGGCCCCTGATTCCGGTGATTTCCGCATCTCCCCTTGTGAGCCTCGTCACACGTTCCGCCCAAGCGCCTGTCGTACAATGCCCGAGTCATGATTGCCAAGGACCTCCTGGAAATGCTGGTTTGTCCAGCCTGCAAGCGGCCACTTGAGTACCGCC
>Ga0210403_10000357_pt1 | contig 49519 bp, 33 predicted proteins | sample IncBWC19MmetaG_FD_150863 | JGI IMG/M metagenome (GOLD analysis project Ga0210403, IMG submission 150863) | Forest soil microbial communities from Barre Woods Harvard Forest LTER site, Petersham, Massachusetts, United States - Inc-BW-C-19-M | ecosystem: Environmental > Terrestrial > Soil >...
GGGATGTAGCGGCCGGCGCGGCCTTGGATGGCGTAGGAGCCGGCTTTGTCGTTGGGTTCGTCGGTGGCGAGGTAGCGGTTGAGCTCTTCGTCGGAGAGGGCGGCGAAGTGGACGTGGGTGGTTTCGACGAAGCGGCGGCGCTCGGCGTCGGGCAGGCGGATGAGGGTGACGCCGGTGACGACGGAGTGGGTGCGGCCGGAGAGTTTGGAGAGCATGGTGCGGGCGTCGTCGGTGGTGCGGGGCTTGCCGAGGATGTGGGCGTCGAGAGTGACGACGGTGTCGGCGGCGATGACGATGGCTGGGCCTACGGCGCGTGCGGCTACGAGTTCGGCTTTGGCGTCGGCTAGGCGCTGGACGAGGTCGGGGGCGGATTCGTTGGGGATCGGCGTTTCGTCTACGGCGGAGGACATGATGATGAAGGGGATGTTGGCGGCGCGGAGGATGTCGGCGCGGCGGGTGGAGGCGGAGGCGAGGATGAGCTTCATGAGTGTTCGCTGCCGGTCAGAATACTACACGGCGGAGGCTGGCGGCGCGGCGGCGGGTTTTGGGTTGAGAAGAGCGCAATGGCGTGAGGGGATAAACATGCAGGAGCGGTTGGGACTTTGCTTGATTGGTTAGGTTGTGGCGTTTTTGACGTTGGCACAGACAGGAGTGTCTGTGCTACTTGGCTAGATGACGACGGATTCTTGGTATTCGCCGAAGGTGCGGCGGAGGGTGTCGGAGATTTCGCCTACCGTGGCGTAGGCTTCGACGGCGTTGAGGATGGCGGGGAGGAGATTTTCTGTGGTGGAGGCGCGGCGGGATAGTTCGGCTAGGGCCGACTTTGTGGTGGCAACGTTGCGCTTCGCGCGCAGGGCTTGGAGGCGTGCGATTTGGGCGCGCTCGATGTCGGGGTCGATGCTGAGGGTGGGGATGCCGCGTTCTTCGTTGGCTACGAATTCGTTTACGCCTACTACGATTTGATCTTTTTTCTCTACGGAGCGCTGGTAATCGTAGGCGGCTTTTTGGATTTCGCTTTGCACGAAGCCGGATTCGATGGCTTTGAGCATACCGCCCATGGCGTCGATTTTTTCGATGTAGGAGAGGGCGCCGGCTTCGATTTCGTTGGTGAGATGCTCGATGGCGTAGGAGCCGGCTACGGGATCGACAGTGTTGGCGACACCGGTTTCGTGGGCGATGATTTGCTGCGTGCGCAGGGCGATTAGGGCGGCGTCTTCGGTGGGGAGCGCGAGGGCTTCGTCCATAGAGTTGGTGTGCAGCGATTGGCAGCCGCCTAGAACCGCGGCTAGGGCTTGGATGGCTACGCGGACGATGTTGTTTTCGGGTTGCTGGGCGGTGAGCGAGGAGCCGGCGGTTTGCGCGTGGAAGCGGAGAAGGAGGGAGCGCGGGTCGCGGGCGGCGAAACGCTCTTGCATGATGCGGGCCCAGAGGCGGCGGGCGGCGCGGTACTTGGCGATTTCTTCGAGGAGATCGTTGTGGGCGTTGAAGAAGAAGGAGAGTTGGGGGGCGAAGTCGTCTACCGGGAGGCCGGCGTCTAGGGCGGCTTGGACGTAGGCGATGGCGTCGGCGAGGGTGAAGGCGACTTCCTGGACGGCGGTGGAGCCGGCTTCGCGGATGTGGTAGCCGGAGATGGAGATGGTGTTCCACTTGGGGAGCTCGGTGCGGCACCAGGCGAAAATGTCGGTGACGAGGCGCATGGCTGGGCGGACGGGATAGATGTAGGTGCCGCGGGCTATGTATTCCTTGAGGATATCGTTTTGTACCGTGCCGGAAAGTTTTGCGAGTGAGGCGCCTTGTTTTCTTGCTACCGCTACGTAGAGGCAGAGGAGGATGGCGGCGGTGGAGTTGATGGTCATGGAGGTGGAGACTTTTTCGAGAGGGATGCCGTCGAAGAGGGTTTGCATGTCTTCGAGGGAGTCGATGGCTACGCCGACTTTGCCTACTTCGCCTAGCGCGAGCGTGTGGTCGGAGTCCATACCGATTTGCGTGGGGAGATCGAAGGCGACGGAGAGGCCGCTTTGACCTTTGCTCAAGAGATAGCGGTAGCGCTGATTGGATTCGGCAGCGGAGCCGAAGCCGGCGTATTGGCGCATGGTCCAGAGGCGGCCGCGATACATGGAGGGATAAATGCCGCGGGTGTACGGAGATTCGCCGGGATAGCCGATGGTGGTTTCGGGATCGGAGTGGGCGAGATTTTCTTGGGTGTAGAGGCGGTCGATGGGGAGGCCGGAGAGCGTGGTGAAGCGGGGTTTGCGCTCTTGCGAGTCTTTGGTAGGGGTTTTGGATTCGGCCATGATTCTGTCGTCCATCCAGGATCGAAATTCAAGGGTATTTGGTGGAGTCACGGTCGCCGGACTGAAGTCCAGCTCCTACATAACCCCGAATAACCTGCTTAACCCGCGCACGTGAAACCGGGTGCTGCCGCTAGAGCTTTCTTGCGCGGCGGAACGATGTTACGGCGAAAAATATAAATAACGCGGCGACCGCGGCGGCGATGGCAATCAGCCAGGGAGCGACGTCGCGGGTCCAGGCGCGGGCGGCGGAATTGAGCCAGGCCAGAGCGAGGACGGCGAAGACGGCGCCGGTCATCTCATGAAAAAGTTGCTTGAGGACGCGCCAGAGGCGGCGAAAACCGCCTTGCTGGGGAGCTGCTTCGGCTGCGCGCATCGTCGTGGCCACGCGGATATCTTAGCGCAAAATGCGCGTGAGCATACACGACCGAGATGAAAGGAAGCGGCGTGGGACCTGGACGCAAGGGCTGTGAACACTTTGGAGACAACGGCTTGAAGCTCTCTTGTATCCAACTAAACGTGGGCCTAGAATGGCCTAGACGTCGGGGAGAATGCCGTGCAACTTGACGACAACCTGAAAAACCTGCTGCGCGAGTTGGGCCACGCGATCAATGACACGGTGTCGGAATCGGAACGAATCACCGGGGCGATTGCGGGAGTGCGCGCGCATGGGTACGACATCGTGCTGAAGCTGGACGCGACGATCGGATTGGCGAGACGCGATGCCGCGGCGGGGGAAAGCACTTCGCTGACGACGCAGGATAAGCGCTTTCTGGAGTCGCTGCGGATACAAGTGGATCAGGAATCTCTGGATCAGGACCCGGACCGGAAGCCGGTGGCGCGATTGACGATGACGCCGCAGGATGTGCGGTTTCTGAAATCGCTAAGGATTGCGACGGACGATATCGAATGAATAAGCGGAGCAAAATCGCGTGGACCGGTCTGGCAGCGGCGGTGCTGGCGAGTTTGTGCGGCCCGGCGGCGCGAGCGCAGGGGCCTGAAGTGCTGGCGCCGATCGTCGTGAACACCGCGGTGCCGATTGTGGTGAACGCGGTGAAACCCAAGCCGTCGGGCTTGGCCAAGTTTGAAGGGTTTGTGTTGAACGCGAACGCCGTGCAAATCACCGTGCGCGCGAAGGGAAACGATATGTCGATCCAGACATTTGCCCTATCCGAAGCCGCGGGAGCGAAAATGCGGCAGACGATCGACAAGGGCGGATATCAGTACGGCGATAAAGTGACGGTGCTGTACGATCCCAGTTCGTTGAAAGCGGTTCGAGTAAAAGGTAAACCTTCCCCGGCCCTGTAAGTTACGGGCGCTGCCGTGCTTCGCGTGTCTGCCGTCGCTGGACGATTTTATCCCTCTCATCCCGCGGAATTAGCTGCGCTGGTTCGACAATACACAAAGACTGAGGAACTCGGAGCGGAGGTCGCGCGTGTGCGGGCGTGTCTGGTGCCGCACGCGGGTTACGTGTATTCGGGGCACGTCGCGGGAGCGGTATTGTCGCGGATTGCGCTGCCGCGGAAAATTGTGATTTTGGGCGTGCGGCATTTTCCTCGGGGGGAGCCGGCGGCGATTCTGTCGAGCGGGGTGTGGCGGACGCCGCTGGGCGATGCGCCGATCGACGAGGCGCTGGCGGCGGCGCTGCGGGGGGAGTGTCCGTTGCTGAGGGAAGACAGCGTGGCCCATGCGGGGGAACATTCGTTGGAGGTGCAGTTGCCGTTTTTGCAGGTGCTGGCGCCGGGATTTTCGTTTGTTCCGGTGGCGCTGGGCACGATTCGATTCGAGGAACTGGTGAGCGTTGGCGAAGCTATCGCGCGCGTGCTGGCTGCGGCAGGGGAAGATGTGTTGCTGCTGACTACCTCGGATCTAAATCACTATCAGGATGATGCGACGACGCGGGTGAAGGATGGAAAGGCCATCGAGCAACTGTTGGCGCTGGACGCGCGGGGACTCTATGACACGTGCAGGAATGCGGAGATTTCCATGTGCGGGCTGGGACCGGCGGTGGCCATGATCACGGCGCTGCGGCGGATGGGAGCGGAGCGGGGGGAGTTGGTGCGATATGCGACGTCGGCGGATGTATCCGGCGATATGGATGCGGTGGTTGGGTATGCGGGCATGATTTTTCGCTGACCTGCGGATCGGCTTCTGGTTTCGGATTAAATAAAAACGGCTCCGACGAAGTCGGAGCCGTAAGTTTTTCCCACTGATTTAATGTCGCAGTTGTCAGTGAGGGTGTCCGCCGCCGGACGATGAGGGCGCCGACGATGCGTGCGAGGTTGAGGTCGTAGACGAGTGCGACGCCGACCCGGAAGAAGATGCGGACGAACGCGAAGAGTCAAAACGCGAGCCGCCGGACGATGCAGCGCGGGCGCTTTCCGCCTCGCGAGATGGCGGAGGCGGGGTCATGGCGTGAGGAGTATATGCGGCCGTAGAGCGTGCGGAAGCAGGCGGCGCCGAAGTGCGTTGCGGCGGTACGCCACCGGTAACGTGCATCGTTGTTTGGCCTTGAGCTGTCGTTCGCTCATCTAAAGCTTTTGCCGGCGCCGCCGGAGGAGCCTCGGTATTTACGAAGCGATGCTCGTGCGGATCGTAGGTGATGGAGGAACTATGATCCACGGCGATGACCCGCGGGGCCAAGGCGTTGTTGGCAACGGTCCGGGAGAGATGCGTAGGCGGAGCCACTGCGGCGAGAGTGGTACTGAAGGTGTCGCGCGGCGCGGCCTTGACAACTTTGAATTCTTCACCGGCGGCGACCGGGAGGGGCTGAGAAATAACACCACGGGTCACGGGGAATACCCCTCGGGCGAGGTTGATCGGCGATTTGCCGCGAACGTCGAGGGGATGAACGGGAACGAGACCGATCGGGCCGGGATGCTTCTTCGGTTGCACCCACACTCCGGTGACTGGAACCCAGGAGGATAAGGAAGAGCCACCACAGAACCCGCCGCCGAAACCGCCGGGAGTCCACAGCCAGCCGTAGACAGGATCGGAAATCCATCCGCCGCAATGATAGGGGAGCCAGCCCCAGGGCTGATTACCGATAAAAGCCGCGCCAAAAATCGGATCCATGAACCATCCGCCGCTGGCGAACGGCGACCAACTGGAGCCCACGCCGTAGGGTCTCCAGCCATTGCCATAGCCAGCAACCGGATACCACGAACCGTAGGTATAGAGATCGGCTAAACCTGAGGAGTAATAGGGCGAACTCACGTATTGCTGGGCGGCGGTGGTGGCGGAAACCACGCTGTCGATGCGCCCGGAAACCCAGCGGTCAAAATCATCATCGTTGGAGAGACGGCCGATATTGACGGAGGCGTCGTCAGCGGCGTGCATGGAAAAGGACTGGCCCTTGACGAGCGAGGTGGTTTTGTCTTTGCGCAGGACGGAAACGTGGCCCTTGAGGACATTCACCGAACTTCCATCGTCCAGATTGTCAAAGCGGAAGCTGGCGCGGCCCGCGGCTTCGACGGTGAAGTCTCCGCCAGTCACGCTGAAGTAGTCGGCATCCGCGGGATTTACGTAGAAAGATGCGGTGCCTTGGCGCAACACCAGGCGAGTGGTCTTGGCGCCGTCTTCCAGAGAGAGGTCGTAAAACTCAAGAACCGTGTCTTCGGCGAGAAAGGCCATGGCGCCGTTCTCGAATTCGACCTCGGCGCGGCCTTTATCGGTGGCCAAGACGTAGCCCTGGCGAATGGGCAGGTTGAGTTCCGCAGCTTGCCAGGTGACGCTGGAATCGGCGAGAGGATCGCCTTTCACGTCGCTGGCGAAGCGCACATCGCCTTGCACGAGGCTCAAGCGGATGATACGCGCGTGGCTGGCGTCCGCGGGTACCGGATGGGCTACCGCGAAAAGCAAAGAGAAAAGACTCAGTGAAGCTAGGCGGAACAAAGTGCGGGAAGTCATAGTCACCCCCTGACGGGGACACGGCCTACAGCAGTAAGACGGCAAACAACGTGTGTAGGTTGCATACCATTAACGTGCCGTTTCCTAATAGTCCCGCGTGGAGAGGCGTACGTCAAGCGGCGAAGCGCGAGAAGACATGAATCAGGATTAGAAATTCTCGGGTAAATGGAGTGAGAAAGCACTTTCGATGGCTTGCGGCTTGACACGGTGATGGTCAGACGCTAGTTTCAAAATACGGGAAGTGTCCACTCACTCTGGCAGGACGACAGGCGTTGTCGTGAGGAACGAAAAGCACTTACTCCCGGGGGCAGTGCATTTATTGTATCCGAGAGGAATTATGAGAGCGATTTACAGAATAGCAGCAGCCGTGGTGTTTCTCAGCGGCTTGTTATTGAGCGGAACAGGCGCTTACGGGCAAGGCGGGGCGACCGGCGCGATCAGCGGGGTAGTGGTGGATAGCAGCGGGGGCGCGGTAAGCGAGGCGGAAGTGCAAGTGATCGACACGCGCACGGAAGTGTTGGCGCGGAAAGTGCCGACGAATGTGGACGGAGCCTTTACGGTGGCGCTGCTGCCACCGGGAACTTACTACGTGGTGGTGAACAAGTCGGGATTCGCGGAAGCGAAGGCCGATCGCATCGAAGTGCACGTGACGGAGACCACGCGGCTGACGATTTCGCTGAAGCCGGGGTCGGTTACAGAGAAGGTAGAGATTTCGGCGCAAGTGACCAGCGTGGAAACCACCAGTGCGACGACCGGGCAGTCGATCGGCACGGAGACGGTGCGGGAATTGCCGCTGGCTACGCAGAATTACCAGCAACTGCTGACATTGTCGACTGGGGCGCAGAGCGAGCTGAATGCCTCGGCGCAACTGGGGCGCGGGAACGCGCGGGTGATCGTGAATGGGCAGCGCGAGGACAACAACAATTATTTGATCGAAGGGATCAGCGCGACCGACTATAACGTGGCGCAGGCGACCAACGTGCCACTGCCGAATCCGGACGTCATCCAGGAATTTAAGGTACAAACATCGCTCTACGACGCCAGCCAGGGGCGCAACGGCGGCGGCAACGTGAATGCGATTTTGAAGTCGGGTAGCCGGGAATTGCACGGCGACGTGTACGAATACTTCCGGAACGACGTGCTCAATGCCAACGAGTTCTTTCTGAACGCGGGAGGGCAGAAGCGTCCGGTGGTGAAACAGAACATTTTTGGCGGCAGCTTCGGTGGCCCGTTGGTGAAGGAGAAGCTGGGCTTCTTCTTCGTGAATTATCAGGGGACGCGGCAGCGCAGCGGGCTTTCTCCCGGTACGGAAATCAGCAATCCCGGGCTGCCGGTGGTGCCAACCGATCGTTCGGACGCTTCAATCTCGCAAGCGTTCTTTGGGAATACGACCACGGCGATTGATCCGGTGGTCCACGCCTTGTTGAATTTCCAGAGCAACCAATTCGGAGCCAGCAACGGCGGGTTCTTGATACCGTCCATCCCGGGCACACCAGGCCAGTCGGCTCCGTTCACCATCAGCAAACCGGGAAAATACACCGACGACCAGTTCACCTCGAACTGGGACCGCGAATTCCGGGGCGGCACCGACAAGATCAGCGCGCGGTTCTTCTTCTCGCAGGCCGAATCGTTTTTGCCGTTTGGTGCGGGCGACCTGCAGGAATCCCTGGGCTCCACGCTATCGAGCAGCATCCAGTCGACGGCGCTGAATTTTCCGTACGATCTGCCGGTGCGTACGCGCTTCTTCAGCATAAGCGAAACGCATTTGTTCTCGCCCGCGCTGGTGAACGAATTCCGGTTTGGTTTTGTGCGGATCAGCAATGACTTGACCAACGTTCCGCCGGTCACCGCCAGCGATCTGGGCATCCAGCGCCCGACCAACAACGCCACGACTTCGATTTACAAATTCGTGTTTGCTAGTTCGGGTTTTGAAATCGGCCCGACACCCGCGGCCGATCAACTCCAAAATCAGAACAACTACAACTTCGTGGACACTCTGAGCTGGGTGAAGGGAGCGCACGTGTTCCGCTTTGGCGGTGAATACACGCGCGTAAATCTCGATAAGGCCTTTCCGCAAGTGTTTAACGGCGAGCTGTTTTTTACGAACACGCCGGCGGGCAACGGCGCGCCGGCGTTGACCGACTTTCAGAACTTCTTGCTGGGGTCGCCGCAGTTCAGCTTTGGCGGTGGCGGCGTCTCCACGCACGCGTACCGGACCAACGATTTCGCGTTCTTTGCGCAGGACGACTGGAAGATTCGCCACGACTTGACGTTGAACCTGGGGCTTCGCGTGGAAGACCTGGGGGCCTTTCACGACAATAAGTGCCACATCGGCAACTTGGATCCGGTGTTGGCCAACTCCGGTCAATATCCTTTCATTTACGGTAGTTGCGTGAAAGGCCTGGACGTCACCGGGTTGGCACCGACGGGAAGCAATACCACCTACAAGAATGACTATGCGACCGGCCTCGGGCCGCGCCTGGGCTTCGCCTGGGACGTGTTTGGCCGCCACGACACGACTTTGCGTGGAGGCTACGGGATTTACTTTGTTCGTGAAGACGTCGGTAGCGTGGACCAGCTCAGCTTCAACCCGCCCTTTCTACCTGTGGCGTTTGGCGGCGGCGGACCCGGCAGCCTTTCCAACTTTTTCCTCACCGGTAACAACGCTTTGCCGCAGGCAGGCGTTCTTGACCCGAACTTCGTTCCGTGCCTGGGAGCGTTGACGGGCTTCGCAAACAACGACACCACGCAAGCGCCTAACTATGCTTGCGCGAGTTCGAGTCCCGGCGTCGTGCCGTCGCAGTTCCTCTTCGGATTAACCGTTCCCCGGCACTTCCAAGCGCCCAACACGCAGCAGTGGAACTTGACGATCCAGCGCGCGCTGGGCAAGCAGTGGGTGCTGGAGGTGGGCTATGTGGGTACGCATGCGGTGCACCTGCGCGAGACGCGCACCAGCATCGAGGCGGCGCTGGCCAGCCCGAGCAATCCGATCCACGTGACGGCGGCCGATGGAACGCCATTCACGATCACGGAAAACACCGTTGCGAATGGCCCGGCGCGCTCTAACAACGCGGGCATCAATGGCTACAGCGGTTACCAACTCTTCGCGGATGATGCCTATTCGCACTATCACTCGCTTCAGACTACGGTGTCGCGCCGCTGGAACGCCGGTTATTTCCAGGGAGCCTATACGTTCTCGAAGTCTACGGATGCAACCTCAACCGGGAACACGGCGTTTAACAGCGCGTTCAATGATGAATCCACGCTGGCCGACTCTCGCGGCAAGTCCGATTTCGACCGGCCGCATCGTTTGACGGTCAGCTACCGCTATGACCTGCCGTTCTTTTCGGGCGAACAAGGGTGGAAGCATAGAGCGCTGGCCGACTGGGCCATCAGCGGAATCACCATCATACAGTCTGGCGCGCCGTTCTCTGTTACGGACTCCGGGGCGGGTACAGCCGTCTTGGGCCCCGGGCTGACACCGGGAACGCTTGGAGGGCAGCTTGCCGCCGGTGGGTCGATCGGCGCTGGCCTGACCGGCGGAAGTATTAGCAGTCGCGTTAGCAACGGCTATCTGAATCCGGCTAACTTTACGACGGCGCCACCGCTCGCGGCATCGCTGGGCGGCGACGGCGTGGTGACGGCCTTCGGCAACCTGGGCCGCAACATTTATCGCGGGCCGCACCAGCAAAACTGGGATTTCTCGCTGATCAAGAACATCAAGATTACCGAGCGGCAGCAGCTGCGGTTCACGACCGATTTCTTCAACATCTGGAATCACGCGAACTTCGGCAATCCTTCGATCAACGATGTCGAAACGATTACGCACGATCCGGTCACTGGGAAGCCTACTAACGCCGGACCGTTCGGCAAGATCTTTTCGACGGTGGGAACGCCCCGGCTGATTCAGTTCTCGCTGCGGTACGCGTTCTAATTTCGAGCCACTCATTCTAAACTTACAGGGGCGCGGTCTTATCCCGAGCGAGAGCAGAGGAAGGCGGCGCCCCTTACATTTTTCGACGGAGAGCGTCTGACGGAATGGAGCGTTCATGAGCACAGGCACTTCACGGGTTCCGCTGCTGGAACGAGACGCGGTTACGCCGGAGACTGCAGCGCTGTATGACGCGCTGCTGGCACAGCGCGGAGTGGTGCCAAATATGTTCAAGGTGCTGGCCTACGCGCCGGGCATCGCGCAGGGCGTGGGCGGATTTCTGAGAGCGCTGTTGAGCGATGGCGCGCTGAGCGGGTGGTACAAGGAGCTGGTGGCGGTGCGGATTTCGATTTTGAATGAGTCCGAGTATGCTATTCGCGCGCATAACGCTTCGGCGAAGAAGAAAGGCGCGACCGACGAGCAGGTCGCGGGCGTGCGGGAATTCGAGAGAGGGCCTTACGACGCGAAAGAAAGGCTGGGATTCCGGCTGGCGGACCGGCTGCATCGCGGGGCGCGGGACGTGGACGACGCGTTTTACGTGGAGTTGAAGGGCGCGTTCAGCGACGGGGAAATGGTGGAATTGTTTCTGACCGCGGCGGCATTTGAGATGTTTCCAAGGTTTATCGATGGGCTGCATATACCGGTGACGCCGCTGCCCGCGGCAAAATGATAGGATGCAGGCGACGACTATGCGAAAAATTGCATCACGCGTTTCACAATTGAATGGCGAAGGCGCGCTGGCGGTTTTTTCACGCGCGAAGGAATTGGAGAAGCAAGGCCGGTCGATCATTCACCTGGAGCTCGGCGAGCCGGACTTTCATCCGGCGGCGCCGGTGGTGGATGCCGTACGCGCGGCCGTGGCCGGAGGACGCGACCGGTACGTTTCGACGCGCGGGATTCCGGCGCTGCGCGAAGCCATTGCCGGGTATTTGAAGCGGACGCGGCGGTTAGAGGTGGCCGCGGAAGAAGTGCTGGTGGCGCCGGGCTGCAAAATGGCGCTGGCCCTGGCGATGATGGCGCTGATCGAGCCGGGCGACGAAGTGTTGTACCCCGATCCGAGCTTTCCGATTTATCCGTCGTTTACGCGGGGCTTGGGAGCTACCGCGGTGCCTTTCTTCCTGGAGGAAAAGAACCGGTTTCAGCCGGACTTGGCGGAGATCGCCGCGAAGATTTCGCCGCGGACGAAGATGCTGATCTTTAATTCGCCGAACAATCCGACAGGAACGGTCTTCAACGAGGAAACGCTGGCGCGGATCGCGGAGCTGGCAGTGCGGCACGACCTGTGGATCATTTCGGACGAGATTTACGCCCGAATTTTGTTTGGTGGGGAGTACCAATCGATTTGGGCGCTACCGGAGATGGCGGAGCGCACCGTGATCATCGACGGGTTCTCGAAGAGTTTTGCGATGACTGGGTGGCGGCTGGGATATGGGGTTGCGCCCCGGGGCGTGGTGGATGCGATGGACCTGCTGGTGCTGAACACATTCACATGCGCGGCAGAGTTCACGCAGGTGGCGGCTGTCGAGGCGCTGGCGGATTCCACGAACGCGGTGGAAGCGATGGTTGCGGAGTACCGGAAGCGCCGAGACTTGTTTGTTACCGGATTGAACCGGGTTCCTGGATTCCGATGCCAGTCGCCGGACGGGGCGTTTTACGCGTGGGTGAATATCGACGATACCGAGCTTTCCGCGGAAGAGATGGCCAGGATACTGCTGGAAGAAGCCGGGGTGGCGGGGATCGCGGGAGCCGCGTTTGGAACGGCCGGGAAGAACTATTTGCGCTTCTCGCTGGTGGGCGCGCGGAACTTGCTGGAAGAGGCGCTGGAGCGCATCGAACGGGTCTCGGTACGCTGGCGGGCGGCGGTGGCGCGCTGAGGCCGGGCAGGGCAAGCATTTCGGTCTCTCTTCGAATAGCCTTTCGCACCAGAACAATAAGGACCGGCAAGAATGTCTGTCCTACTGGAACAAGAATGAAACATTTGATGCGGACTGGATTTGCGCTTTTGGCTGGGCTGGCGGTGACAACGGCGGCTGCGGGGCAAGCAAAACCTTTGGCGGGAGGGGACGTCCCCAAGATCTACGAGAGGTTGTTGAAGCAGATCGATCAGATTCCGATCTACGACAATCATTCACATGCGACGTTTTCGGACGATTCCGACATGGATGCCATGGCCGGGCCGCCGGGTGAAAGCTCGGTGGTGCGGCTTCGCGAAGACAATCCGGAATTCGTGGCTGGAGCGAAGGCGCTTTTCGGTTATCCCTACGCCGATTTCAAGCCCGAACACGCCAAATGGCTGATCGACAAGAAGAAAGCCGCGGAAAAGGACGGGGGAACGGCTTACTGGGACAGCATCTTGGACAAGGTGAACATCGAAACGTGCCTGGCCAATCGCGTGTTCCTTGGCCCCTATCTCGATCCCAAGCGCTTCCACTGGGTCTTTTTTGTCGATTCTTTTTTGTATCCCTTCGACAATCGCGACCAGACCGGGAAAAACGGCGATCTCGGAGTTTATATTCCGCTGCAAGAGAAAGTCTTGCAGCGATACATGAAGCAAGAAAATGTGAGCGGGCTGCCGGCGGATCTGGCCGGATACGAAGCCTTCGTGCGGCAGACATTGACCGACAATCAGAAGAACGGCGGCGTAGCCATGAAATTCGAGGCTGCATACTTCCGCAGCCTATATTTCCGCGACCCGCCTCGTGAGAAAGCGGAACCCATCTATACGAAATATCGGGCGGGCGGGGTTCCTTCGGACGAAGAGTATCGGACTTTTCAGGACTACATCTTTCGCATTCTGATCGATCAGGCCGGAAAACTCAGTTTGCCGGTGCACTTCCACAGCGCCGTCGGCATCGGAGATTATTTCAGTTTGCGCAACGGCAATCCGCTGAATCTCGAAAACGTATTGCGCGACCCGCGCTACGCCAAAGTGAACTTCGTGCTGATTCACGGCGGATATCCTTATACCCTGGACATGATCTGGATGACCGCGGCCAAGAACGTGTACACCGATTCTTCGCTGATGGGTTATTACGTTTACCCTTCCGAACTCAAAAATATCTTGAAGCAGTGGATTTCTCTATTCCCGGAAAGGATCATGTTCGGTTCGGACGCGTTTCCGTTCGGAGACGCCATCGGGGCGGAGGAGACGTTTTGGCTGGCGGCGCGTTCGGCGCGTACGGCGATTGCAGCGGCGCTGGCGGAGTTGGTTTCCGAGGGCGCGTTCACCGAAGAAAAAGCACTCGAGCTTGCGCGCATGTATCTGCACGACAACGCCGCGCGACTATATGGGGGAACAAAATGAGCACGGCGGCAAAGATGAAGTACCTCCCGTGGAATCAAGTCGAGCGCGAACATCTAAATCCGTTGATCGACCGGCAGATGGTGGTGGGCGGGCAGGTCATGCTGGCGCGCGTGCTGATGAAGAAAGGCGCCCACGTGCCGCAGCACCAGCATCACAACGAGCAGGTGACGTACATCCTGGAGGGGGCGCTGAAGTTCGCCATCGACGGGAAAGAGATCGTGGTGCGGGCGGGCGAGGTGCTGTGCATACCGCCGCATATGCCGCATGAGGCGTGGGCGCTGGAGGACACCGTGGACCTGGACGTCTTCAACCCGCCGCGCGAGGACTGGCTAAACAAGACAGACGACTATTTACGGCACGGCCGATAGCGCGACCTTTTCGGGGCTTGCGGGTTCCAGAAAGGATACGGCGTTCTGGTTTGGGTCCGTGGGTCGTGAAAGAGCGTAGACAAAAGTAGCGAGTGTGTTTACCGTAGCGAGTGGCTAGCCCAGAGCTGAGGTTAATCTCCGAGGGGAACTTCATGAAGAGGCTACTAGCGGCAACGTTGTTGGTGCTGGGAATAGCGCGGGGCACGCTCGCGCAGGATCAGACGCCGATCTCCGAGGAATCGAATCGTAACGCGGCTGCGGATTTTGCCCGGACGTCCGCGGCGAGCGCCCCTGCCGTGTGGCTTGGGAGCGCAGCGCTTGGGAACACGCAAGGAGATTTTGCGGCTCCTGAGGGCCGGGACTTCGTGGGGCTTTCGCTTTCCAGTGCCGTTGCCGCACCCACATCCTTCGCTGTGCCTGCTGCGGGTAGCCCATTTGCGCCGCTCGGAGCGCCAGCCAGGTCCGTTTCGCTCGCCGTGCCTTCGCAGGGTATTTCCGAGCCATATGGGGCCGAGGGGCTGCAGTATCGTATGGAACTGAGCCTGAGCGCTGCGCTAGTACGGTTTCGTTCCGCGGTGTTCTCGGCAACCGCGCCGGGCTTCAACACGTCTTTCGCGTACTACCTCAAGGACAAGATTGCCATTGAAGCCAGCCTTACCACTGGGTTTGCTCCGACCATTTTTGCTAACGAACACGTAAAGTATCTGGGTTACGGAGCGGGACCCAAATTGGTTTTGCAGCACGCGAAATTCTCTCCGTGGGTTCACGGCATTTTCGGCGGCGCTCACATCCTCCCGCAGACAGCCAACAACAGTCAGAAGGGATACTTGATCCAGGTTGGGGGCGGGGTGGACTACCAGTTCGTCCCGCGAGTTGCGGTGAAGGCTGAAGTAGACTGGTTAAGGACTGGGCTCTTCGGAACGACCCAAAACAGCGGCCAGGCGGTACTGGGCATGGTCCTGCACTTCTAACACTCCTAACTTTCTCCTTTTACTTGTTTTACTTGGCCGGCGGAAGGGCGGTTTGATACTTCGAGACGTCCACCTGCTGCCAGTCGCCGCGCTCGATGCCCGCGCGGATCTGCGCGGCGGTCCGGCCTTTGCGGGACTGCTCGTAGGAGTAAAAGCCTTCGCGGATGCAAATCTCGCAAATGGATGCGTGTTTGCTGGCAAAACAATCGAGCAGGCTGCCGTGGCCCTGGCTTTGGTCGCAGTGACAATAACATGGCTGCTGGTAGAGGGTCTTTTTGACGCGCGCCGCAACGGTGTAGGCGTTCTGGACCACGATATCCGTGAAAAGCGTAGGGCTCATGGTCGTGGGCAGGGGGCCCTCAGGAATCGTGGAATGGAACGCTGGAACGGGCTCTTCACCCGCGGCTTGGGCCATGGCTGGGACCGCGTTCGGCATGTGTGAAGCGGCGCGTTGCGGGATTAGCATCAATCCCAGCGCCAGGCATAAGAGGATTGCGCCACAGACGGCAGTTTTCTTGGCAGGCATGACTTATTCCCCCGGTGTACCACGCGATTTACGGCGGCGTGACGTGGTCCCTACACTTTACGTGGTGAGAAGCGGAATTTCCAGCCAGCGGTGCGCAAGGCGCACCGGTCGGAGATCAGTTCTACCCACGGGCGCGAGCTAGACCAGTGCAGGTCGCGGGGGAGAGTAGGGCGGACGCGGATTCGTGGAGGTGCGAGCTGACAGGTGCCGGGCGCGCAAATTGCGTTGGACGCGGCGACCCCAGGTGCGAACGAAAGAAAAGTTGAGCGCGCCCCCAATTGCGGAGCTGGCTAGCGGAATCATTCGCCCTACCCACTTTTCAGCGCTCTCTTGGCCCAGCTTGATCGCCAGCCGCTCGATGATGCGCGGAGCCACCTTTTCAAACACTTGCTTTTCGGCAAGATCCTTGCCGTAGTCGATGCCGGTGGCAGCTGCAGCAGCCAGCCATAGTTCCATGCGCTCGTCGTGGCCGCGAGTTTCGAATCCGTAGAGGAGGCACAGACGCTGGATTAATCGCAGGGTGATGGCGGTAAGCAGGCCGGCGTCGGGAATCACGGTGATCATGCCGCCCAGGCCGAATCCCGCGCCTTCTGCGAGGGCCAGCCGCTCGGCATCGCGAATCAATGATTTAGCGATTTCGTCCAGACGTTCGAGGGGAACGTCTTGCATGCGGCTGAAATTCGGGATCCACAGCGCGTGCTTGTTCGCTAGTTGACGCCGGAAATCCTCGGGATTGACCTCGACGGAACGCAGTCCTCGCCGCATTCCGAAACGCAGGACGCGACCCAGGCTGCGCCGCGCAAATGAGCTTCTAGCCGAATTGTGTAACGTGGCCATGTCCTCTAGCATCCTACGGCGGTTAGAACCGGGTAGCAACCCCCGCGTTGTACGGATGGCGCGGACCTGCTTGAGAGGACGAAAGGTACCGAAAAGGGCATTGCCGGGCAGGTAGCACAAAAACACGCGTACTACTTGACGCCGAGCCGCTTTTCGGTAAACTGCATTTTTCCTTATGGCCACGATGGCACAATTCGTTCCGGTCGAAGTGACCCATGACTTCGACTTTCCGCAGCGAGAGGCCGCCTTTTTCTACGGTCTGTTCCTGCGTGGCCACTCTCCGGAGCAGCTCCGGCGGGATATTGAGGTACCACCTGCCGTGCTGGCGAAATGGCACCGCGAAGCCGAGCGCGAACCGGAGTTGCGAGACATTTTCTTCCGCCTGGTGGAATACCGGCGCAACGTCCTGGCCATCTTCGACACGCTGGTGGGCTGGGACGGGCAGAAGCAGCGGGTTCAGTAGAACTGGCGGCGAACGTTTTTGGCGGTTCCTTCCTGGGAGTATCTCTCGCGCGGCGTTGATGGCCTTCCCGCTTTCACGTCGCGATCCTGTACCATCGTTCAGGTCAAATAATGTCAGGCAACCCATTCGAGGTGCATGGATTCTAACCACGGACGGGGGACAAGTGTCACAAAATACAGGACATTCGTCGATTGACGTGGGAGTCCCCACGGGAGTAGAATCCCAGTCGTCCTAGACGTTGAGGTGTACCTATGTCACGGGTCGTGCGCACCCTATTTGCATCAGTCTTTTCTCTAGCCATTGCGATTCCCCCGGTTAGCGCCCAACAAGCGCAGGATCCGACCCCTGCTCCGGTACCGCAGAAGCTCGACAAAGAACAAAAGAGGAAGATCAAGAAGACGCTCAAGGAACTCGACACGCCTTATAAGCAGTGGCTGAGCGAGGACGTCATCTACATCATCTCGCCGGAAGAGCGTCAGGCGTTTCTGCAACTGGAAACCAACGAGGAGCGGGAACAGTTCATCGAACAGTTTTGGCTCCGGCGCAGCAGCAACCCTGACCTGCCGGAGAACGATTTCAAGGAAGAACACTACCGGCGTATCGCCTATGCCAACGAGCACTATGCCTCGGGTATTCCTGGCTGGAAGACCGACCGCGGGCGCATGTACATCATGTGGGGGCCGGCGGACGAGGTCGAGTCGCATCCCACGGGCGGCACGTACGACCGGCCGATGGAAGAAGGCGGCGGGTCGACCACGACCTATCCCTGGGAGACCTGGCGATATCGCTACATGGAAGGCATCGGCGAGAACGTGATTTGGGAATTCGTGGATCCCAGCGGATCGGGCGAATATCACCTGACCATGGATCCTTCTGAAAAAGACGCGCTGTTGCACGTACCCGGCGCGGGTTTGAGCTTGCTCGAACAGATGGGCATGGCTTCCAAGACGGATCGGTTTACGCGTTCCGACGGAACCAACCTGCCGACTACGCTGGGTGGGACGCCCTCCAGCATGAACGAATTCAACCGCCTGGAGCAGTATTCCAAGGCGTTCAAACCGCCCGAAGTGAAATTCAAAGACCTGGAAGCTATTGTGACCGCGCGCATCGTGCGCGACCAGATGCGCTTCACCTGGCGCACCGATTATTTGAAGGTGACCAACGATACCGTGCTGGTGCCCGTGACCATCCAGGTGCCCAACAATCAGCTTTCCTTTGACTCCAAGGAAGGCGTACACTCCGCGACGCTAAACGTGTTTGGCCGCGTGAGTACTTTGACCGGCAGGGTGGTGCAGACCTTCGAGGACCCGGTTAGCAGGGACTTTCCGGATAGCCTTTTTCAGCAATCACTGAAGCTGCAATCCATCTATCAAAAGGCCATTCCGTTGCGCCCGGGACTCTATCGTTTGGACCTGGTAATCAAAGACGTAAAGAGCGGCAACGTTGGCGTGGTGAACACCCGGCTGCAAGTGCCCCGGTACGAGGACGACAAATTGGAAGCCAGTTCGTTGATCCTGGCGGACCAGTTGGAGCATGTCCCCGCTAAGCAGATCGGCAGCGGACAATTCGTCCTGGGATCTTCCAAAGTGCGGCCTAAGCTGGATGCGGATTTTATAAACACCGAAAAAATGGGAATCTACATGCAGGTGTACAACCTGAAGCCCGACGATAAGACCCACAAGTCCAGTGCGACTTTCCAGTACACGGTCAAGAAGGGCGACCAGCAAGTCATGCAGTTCAAGGAAACGTCCGAAGAGATGAAGCAGACCGGCGACCAGATCACCATCGAGCGGTTGTTGCCGCTGAGCACGCTGGCGCCTGGAAAATACTCGCTGGAAGTGGTGGCGACCGACACGCTGTCTAACAAAACGGTTTCCAAGACGGCCGATTTTACAGTTAAGATACCCGGTGAAACCAAAACGGCTGCCAACGCAGCCAAACCGGCACCTGGGAGGTAACGAGACGTGAAACACGGACGGCTCCGAACCTTGGGGGCTCTGGTCCTGGTCGGAACGTGTCTCTCCATCGGAGCGGACGCGTCAGCCGCGCAAGTGAAGTCTATCTCCGGAAGGCTGTCCGGAGTGGTGAACGACGCTGCGGGCACGCCGCAGATGGGCGCCACCGTCGAAGTGGCGCAGGAATCCGCGGGCATGGCCTCTCCGCTGGGTTTTCTTACCAACATACAAGGTGCTTTCCACGGGGAACGGCTAGCACCCGGCTTCTATACCGTGCGGGTTACCCTGGCGGGCTTTTTGCCGACGCTGCAGCAGCACGTCCGCATCACCGCTCACGTGACCACCGTCCTTAGTATCCAGCTCGAGTCTTTGTTCGCCTCGCTCGATCAACTGCGGCGGCAGCCCTCCTCGACGACCGCGGAATCCGATGACTGGAAGTGGGTGCTGCGGTCCGCATCCGTTACGCGCCCGGTGCTGCAATGGATGGAAGACGGAAGCGTGGTTGCGACGAATGTCGCTCCCGATATAACTCCCTCGCGATCGAGAGCACGATTGGAATTTACAGACGGGGCGCGGCGACCGGGATCCGCATCCAATGTCCCATCGGCCCCGGCAACGGCATTCGCCTACGATCAAAAGCTGGGCGGCACCGGCCGGATGATCCTGGCCGGGCAGATGAACTACTCGGATCAGGCGCCAGGAGGTGGCCTGGCTACCGTTTGGTTGCCAACAGGCTCATTCGGTGCCGGTCCTCATACGGCTCTAGTGCTTCGCGAAGCCAAGCTCGGACCTGACGGGCCCACGTTCCGAGGCGTGCGGATGGAACAGGGCGGAACATTGACCTTGGGTGACCGCGCGGTCCTGCGCTATGGCGGCGAGTACGTAATGATTGGGGTGACCAAGGCTGCAACCTCGCTACGCCCACGATTGGAACTGGATACACGAGTTTCGGACGACTGGCACACGGCCCTCATCTTCGCCGAGGAACCGGGAGCGCCGACGCCTCTCGAATCGGAGGAGCGCGACTCCGGTGGCGTTTTGGCGGCCGCACTGGATGAACTCGATTCCTTCCCCGCCATGCTTTGGCGCGATGGGCATCCGGTACTCGAGGGTGGCTGGCACGAGGAAATCGCGGCGGAACATAAGTTGGGCGCCCATGGCAATTTGCAAGTTGCAGCGTTCCATGATGATGATCGTCATGTCGCCGTATACGGTCGCGGCAGCGATCTGCCGGCTGCTGATTATTTCCAAGACTATTTTTCGAACGGCTTTGCCTATGACGGCGGATCTTCCAATAGCTGGGGCACGCGAATTGCGATGCGCGAAAAGCTGTCTGACAACGTGGAAGTGACTACGGTCTATGCCTATGCCGGTGCGCTGAGCCCCTCGGATTTTGCCGACGGTTCACTGCGCATGATGCTCAAGACCTCGATGCACCACTCAATGGGAGCCAATATCTCGGCGAAGGTTCCACGCCTGGGCACCAAAGTAGATGCGGGCTACAAATGGGTGAGCGGCGTTACCGTGTCGCGCCTGGATAGTTACGGCGAGTCCCTTTTTCAGATGGATCCCTATCTCCACGTAGGCATCCGCCAGGCCCTGCCGAAATTCGCCCCGGGTCGATGGCAGGCGATTGCGGACTGCGACAACATACTTGCCCAGGGGTATGTATCCTTGACGAATCAGGATGGCCGATCTGTCCTTGTTCCAGCCTTCCGCACGTTCCGAGGTGGCCTGAGCGTCCAATTCTGAGGCAATCCTAAGCTTTGGAAAGTTGTATGCCCCCTTCCATAAACTGGATATCTCCGAGTTGGTTCCCTCGTCGGTTCCGTAACGTATTGAAGAATATAGAGTTGGCGGTGCAAGGATCTACCAAACAGTGGAGATCGATTTGCATTTGGTATTCTTAGGCGAGGTGTGCCTATCCGAGTTCGGCCATGAAGCAGAACCTGCGAGTTAGCTTGGGTGCGGTGGTACTGGCGCTTGCCACGCTGGCGGCGGTGATCTTTGCCTGGTTGAACTTCGTACAGCGCGAGGAGTTTGAAAGCCCTGACGACGGAGTGGCCTGGATGGACGGGGCCCACGGGGCGATGGCTTGGAAATTGGCCCCCAATTCTCCAGCCGCCCGGGCGGGCGTTCGTCCCGAAGACATCCTGGTCGCGATTAACGGCGTTCCGGTAAACACGCAGGTCCAGGTAACCAAGCGGCTGTGGCGCGCGGGACTGTGGACCCAGGTGCGCTACAAACTGCTGCGGAACGGCCAAGAGTTTGAAACGCCGGTGGTGACCGCGCCGGCCGAAAAGCCTGCTTCCATTGAAAACTACGCGAGGGTTGTCGGCCTCCTTTACCTTTTCATTGGTCTGTTTATTTTCATTCGGCGATGGAACGCTCCGCGAGCCGTGCATTTCTTTGTCTTCTGCCTGGTCTCCTTTATTCTCTACTCCTTCCACTACAGTGGAAAGCTGGACGCGTTCGACTACGAAGTTTATTGGGCCAAAATCGCGGCCCTCATGCTGGCGCCCGCGCTGCTTCTGCATTTCGCGCTGGTTTTCCCCGAGCGGACCGTAGGGACCACCCGCTCGCTCTCGAAATTATTCGCAGTGTATGCGCCGCCGTTGGCGCTATTGCTTTTCCACGTGAGCACCGCCCTGAACAAGTTCGGGTTTGTGCCTTGGCTGGGCTCGCGCGTGCTGCTGGACAAGATTGAGTGGAGCTATCTAGGAATCTACTTTGTTGCTGCGGCAGTTGTTTTCTACAAGAGCTTCCGCGAGGCGCCCTCTGGGGTGTTGCGCCAGCAGGTCAAGTGGCTGACCGGCGGAACGCTGGCGGGCAGCTTGCCCTTTGCGCTGCTGTACGTCGTGCCCTTCGTCATCGACGCCGCTCCGCGCACCTGGATGAAGTTTTCCGCGCTGAGCCTGGTGCTGATCCCGCTGTGCTTTGGTTACGCCATCATCCGCTACCGGTTGATGGACGTGGACATCATCTTCAAGCGCGGCCTGGCTTATACCGCGGCCACCGCGGGCGTGGCAGCCGTTTATTTCGCGTTGGTGGCACTGATCGCGGAGATTTTCCATGCCCAGACCACCGGGCCCGTCGGCGGCATGATCGCGATCGTGATCGCCGCGTTTTTGTTCCAACCTTTCCGGGAATGGATCCAGGCGCGGCTGGACCGCTTCTTCTATCGTGACCGCCTGGATTACCGCCGCACCTTGATCGAGTTCGGCCGCACTCTTACGAACGAAGTGCGCTTCGATCCGATGCTGGGATCGGTCATGGACCGCGTATCGCAGACTTTACTGGTCGACCGGCTGGCCATTTTCATGGAAGATCCGCTCCAGCCCGGGCAAATGCGGATCGCCCGTTCGATGGGCGTGCGCTTGTCCGAACCCATGGATCTCAGCTTCCTCGAGCCGGCCCGGCCCGAGTTCGCCCGTGGGGCGCTCTTTTTTGAGTCGCCCCGCGCGGCGAGAGACGTCGGCGATTCCGTGCGGCAGACGCTCGAGCAGCTGGACCTGAATTATTTCATCCCTTGCCGCATCCGAGAGCACACCGTGGCCGTGCTGGGCCTCGGAAAAACGGTGGATGGAGATTTTCTCTCCAGCGATGACGTCGAGCTGGTGCAGACCATCGCCGGTTATGTGGCGGTGGCGCTGGATAACGCGCAGCTTTACACCTCACTCGAACAGAAAGCTCTGGAGATCGCGCGGCTGAAGGATTTCAGCGAGAACATCGTCGAATCGCTCAATGTCGGCGTACTGGCAGTGGATTTGGGCGGCATCGTGGAGTCTTGGAACACGCGGATGGAGCAACTTTTCGGCGTGAGCCGGCAAGACGCTGTCGGCCACCAGTTGCGGGCGCTGTTGCCGCCGGAACTGGCTTCCGAGATCGCGGCACGCAAAGAAGAAGAGCAGATCACCGGCATTTACAAGCAGCGGGTTCATCACCAGGGGAAATACCTGACGCTAAACGTCTCGATCACGCCGCTGGTCAGCAAGTCCGGCGAGCGCATTGGCCGGCTGCTCCTGTTCGACGATGTGACCCAGCGCGAGCGCATGGAAGAGCAAATGTCGCAGACCGAGAAACTTACTTCGCTCGGACTACTGGCGGCTGGCGTAGCTCACGAAGTGAACACGCCGCTGGCGGTTATTTCCAACTACATCCAAATGTTGGCGAAGCAGATGCCCGAAGGCGATCCGCGGCAAGGGATTATTGACAAGATCGTGAAGCAGACTTTCCGCGCCAGCGAGATTGTAAACAACCTGCTGAATTTCTCGCGCACCGGCGCCGCGGAATTGACCGACATTGACGTCAACCGCGTGGTGGAAGAGACTTTGTCGCTGGTAGCCCATCCGTTGAAGACTTCCCAAATACAGATCGTGAAACAACTCGGCGCGACCTTGCCACCGGTACGAGGTTCGGCGAACAAGCTGCAGCAAGTCTTCCTAAATCTGTTCTTGAATGCGCGCGACGCCATGCCCAGCGGCGGCATGCTGGAAGTGCGTACCGCCGCGCACAACGGCAGCGTCGAGGTGGAGGTTGCCGACACCGGCGCGGGCATTCCGCGCGAGCACATCCACCGCATCTTCGATCCGTTTTTCACCACGAAAGCCACCGGACGCGGCACTGGCCTGGGCCTTTCCGTGAGTTACGGCATTATCAAAGAGCACGCTGGAAAGATTGACGTTCGCTCCACCCCTGGCAAGGGCACATCCTTCCATGTTGAATTTCCCGCCGTCAGGAAAGCGGTCCATGTCTAAGGGTTCGATCCTGGTAGTAGATGATGAATTGGAAATTCGCGAAGGCTTGGAACTGCTGCTCTCCAGTGAAGGTTACGGTGTCTCCAGCGCGGGCACCGGCGAGTCTGGCTTGGCTAAGCTTGGGGAGCGTCCGTTCGATTTGCTGCTCCTCGATGTAAGCCTTCCCGACCGCAATGGTCTCGAACTGCTGAAGGAGATCCGGCGGCGCGACCCGGATCTATCCGTCGTGTTGATCACCGCGTACGGCTCCATCGACATGGCGCGTGCCGCGTTCAAGAGCGGCGCGATGGACTACATCACCAAGCCCTGGTCGAACGACGAGCTTCTGGCGCAGGTAGCGCAAGCCGTGGAATCGCGGCGGTTGCGCGAAGAAAACGTGCAGTTGAAGCGCGCGCTGAAGCAACGTTTCAATTTTCCCAGCATCATCGGCAAGAGCGAGAAAATGCTCACGCTCTTGGATCTGGTCACTCAGGTGGCCCCGTCGCGCTCCACGATTCTGATCAGCGGAGAGAGCGGCACCGGCAAAGAACTGATCGCTAAGGCCATTCATTCGGCTTCCACGCGCGCGGACAAAGCCTTCGTGCCGGTCAATACCGGCTCCATTCCCGTCGATCTGCTGGAATCGCAACTTTTCGGCCACGTGAAGGGTGCGTTCACGAGCGCGGTGGCCTCCAAGAAAGGGCTATTCGAAGTTGCCGATCAGGGCACCATTTTCTTCGACGAAATCGCGACGATTAGCCCGGAAACACAAGCAAAGCTCCTGCGGGTGATCCAGGAGCGCGAGTTCATGCGCCTGGGCGGCACGGAACAACTCAAGGTGGACGTGCGCATCGTGGCGGCTTCTAACGTCGAACTAATCACTTTGGTGCGTGAAGGCCGCTTCCGCGAAGATCTTTATCACCGCTTGAATGTCATCCACTTACAATTGCCGCCGTTGCGCGACCGCCGCGAAGACATTCCGGCTTTGCTCGCATTTTTTCTGCTCCGCTACTGCGAGGAAAACGGCAAGACGCCGCGCATGTTCACGCCAGGGGCCTTGAAACTCTTAATGGACTACGACTGGCCAGGCAACGTCCGCGAGTTGGAGAATGTCGTCGAGCGCGCCGTGGTTCTTTCCACGCAGGAGCGCGTAGACGTGGATCTGCTGCCGGAGAGTATCCGCAGCAAAGAGATCGTGCGCGGCGTGCGCCTGCAGCTTTCCGAATTTCTCCCGCCGCTACCGGGCGAACCGGGCGCGCGTTCCGGAGCGGATCACCCGCAGCCTTCCTTGTTTCAGATCATGGACGAGATCGAGCGCCGCATCATCATCGATATGCTCGAGCGCACCGGCTGGAATCAGACGGAAGCCGCAGAGCGCTTCATGATCCCGCTGTCCACACTGAATCAGAAAATCAAGCGCCTGGGAATCGATGTCCGCCGGCGCGGACGCAGCGACGAGACCTTCTCAGCCGCCATCGGCAAGTGATGCCGCTCAGGCCCGCTACAGTTATGCACCGCAACGTTAAGAAACCGCGGTTCTATTTGCGTCCCCACGATCGAATCGCGTGCGATCTAGGGTGAAAATCCATCGCTCTATCATTTACTTGTCAGCGACGTTCGTTTCTTAGCTGGGAGTACTGGACACGAAGTACTGGAAGTACCGAGAATACCAAGATCAATTCCATCGATAAATTCGCGTCGAACTTTGAGTAGACAAAAATAAAATAATTCTAGTAGAATGCGATTCACAAGAGATGCATACAGGCTCTAGAGATAAAGTTCTTCTCTAGACCTTTCTCCGAGCAACGTTGCGGTGACGTAGCAGTGCTGATGTCAGAAGCCGTCGACTAAGCTTCGCGAAACCCTCCCCCGCAGGCGTATCGTGAAAAGAGGTCCTGCTAATCAGGTTAAAAATAACCTGGGACTGATAGGGCGAAGCCGTGTGCCCTTTTGGGGCTGACCAACGCATTGCACCGCACGAAATTGAAATGCCTCTCTTCGATTCTTGTACCTGAAGAATCAAGTTTGCTCGTTTCGAGCCGAACTGCTGCCGGGCCTTGTTGGGGTATTCGTAAGCCTGTAGTTGTGGCGGCGCTGCCAAGTAAGCAGTCCACCTCTAAGACCAGAGCCAATTCGTTGCAAATATGCCGTTGATCCAGCCGAGAATGATTTTTAACTCTAGGTGACTTGGAGATTATGTCGCAGATTACATCAGGGCAAGTCCAGAATGCGCTGAACTTCCAGATCCCGGCAGCCGCACCGGCCGCCACCGCCGCGAGCCGGCGCAGGAGTGGAAGTTCGAGGCAAGGCTCGACAATCTTCTTCCTTTTCGTCGATGTTTTACTGGTTGCGGCTTCTGCCTGCCTGGCGACATTTTCGCGTTTCCCGATGTCGGCCGCCAATTGGAACGAGGTCAACGTAGTCAAACATTTTGGTTTTCTCGGTCTCTACGCGGGCTCGCTGATTTTGTCTTGCTATGCATACAAAGTGTATTCCTCGAAGGAGATTCGCTCCACGCGACACGAACAGTCTGCCGTACTGAAGGCTGTCGCCATGGCTACGGTCCTCGTCGCGGCATTCATCTACCTGTCTGGCGTAAAAGTCATATCTCGCGTGGTTATCGGTGAAACGGTGGTGTTGAGTACGATCGCGATGATGGGCTGGCGCCTGTTACGCCGGCAAAGGATTATGGAAGGATTGAATTGCCGGAATGTTTTGATTGTGAGCGCCAGTCCGATGGCCAGAGATCTAGGAAAGTATCTCTCGCAAAACCCGCATCTGGGATTTGCAGTGAAAGGGTATCTGGACCGCCGGCAAGATGGCACATCCTCGCAGCATCCGGAACGCCGGAGCGCACGAAACGATTTGAAAATCCTGGGAAGTATTCGAGACTTTGCGCGTGTCGCCCGCAGCAATTTCATCGATGAAATCTTTATCGCCTCCCCGGAAAACCGGGATCTGGTGAAGCATTTGATTTTCGAGGCTCGGCGTAGCGGTATTGACGCCCGGGTTGTCCCGGATCTCTACGACGGGCTGGCCTCGGCGGCTCCGATCGAGTATCTCGGGCACATCCCGATTATGTCGTTGTGTCATCAATCCGTTCCGACAGTGGGACTAGGGATGAAGAGAATTATCGACATCCTGGTCGCGATGGTAGCTCTCGTCCTCCTCTCCCCTGGTTTGCTGCTGGTGGCGCTCTTGGTGAAGATCAGTTCGCCCGGCCCCATCCTGTACCGTTCGACGAGAGTCGGCAAAAAAGGAAGAAATTTCATCTGCTACAAATTCCGCACGATGGTGGCGAACGCGGAAGAATTGAGAGACTCGCTGCATCATCTTAACGAGCGCGAAGATATCTTATTCAAGATCTCGAATGATCCCAGGATGACCCCCCTGGGGCGCTTTTTGCGCAAATATAGCATCGATGAGTTGCCCCAGTTTCTGAACGTCTTAAAGGGTGACATGAGCTTGGTGGGACCACGGCCGCCGGTCCCCAGCGAATACCGGCAATATGCTCTCGAACATCTGCGACGCCTGGACGTTCTTCCTGGGATTACGGGCCTGTGGCAGGTTGCCGCACGCAAGAATCCGTCATTCCAAAGCTACATCGCGCTCGACACCCAGTACGTGAACAACTGGAGCGTGTGGCTTGATTGCAAGATCCTCCTTAGAACGATCGCCGTGGTGTTAGCCGGGACCGGGCAATAGCCGCTGACCGGCAAAATCACGATCGTTGAATTAAGACAGTTTCCGCCTTGGCGATGTCCCCGAATGCACGTTGAAATAGCGAGAAAAATATGACGGCACCTGGATTCGAGCAGACGCAAGAAGTCTTTCTTGACGCCCACGTCTCAAACGACGCGAGTATTGATCGGAAGGGAAAACGCGTCCAGGTCGGCGGAGCCACCGTGGATTCCGTGACTTTTGCGGAGGCGATTCAACTGATCGGGCAGCGTCTCCGGAGCAACGCGCCTCCCGCCTACGCGGTCACGCCCAATGCGCAGCATGTTGTGATGCTGCACTCGGACCCCAAGCTGAAAGCAATTTACGATGAAGCTACCTTTGTTCTAGCCGACGGCATGTCCCTCCTGGTAGCGGCTCGACTCCTGGGACATCGGCTGCCAGAAAGAGTCACTGGCGTCGACTTGTTTCAGGCGCTGTGTTCTGAGTCAGCCGAGCTCGGATTCCGGATTTTCCTTCTGGGAGGGTTGCCGGGCGCAGCGAAAAAAGCTGCCGAAGTACTTAAGGCGCGGAACGCTGCCGTCAATATCGTCGGAACTTACTGTCCTCCGCTGGGTTTTGAGAATGACCCGGTCGAAACGCAACGAACTCTGGAGCAAGTGCGGGCTTCTCAGCCGGATCTATTGTTTGTCGGCCTTGGCGTCCCGAAGCAAGAGTATTGGATCCATAAGAACTATCGCAGCCTCGACGTACGCCTGAGCATAGGCGTCGGCGGCTCTTTTGATATGGTCGCGGGTATCACACCACGCGCGCCCAAGTGGTTGCAAAACGCTGGCCTGGAGTGGCTCTTTCGACTATCAGCGGAGCCGCGCCGTTTGTGGAAGCGCTACCTGATAGGAAATCTGCGCTTTCTAGAAATTGTCGGACGCCAGTGGTTAAGCGCGGAGAAATAGTCTCGACTGGAAAATCCGCCGAATAACGGCGCGTTCAAATCAGCGTTCGGATGAGCAATCTGGACGGCAAGGCCATGATTCACCGATTTCCCCGCAGCAATCGGTCGCCGGACAACCTGGCTACCGAATCGCGTCAAGCGCTCTTCCTGTGGGCGCATCTGAAACATTCTTGAACCGACGGAGCATCTAATGAACACACCTATGAGCATACAGCCGCGAAAGAATGAACTTGCTGCGAACGCGAACCATCGTCTGCTGTTGGGCAGCCCAACGCACGAGTCTCAACAGCCGTTGACGTTACAAGACGTCCTCAGGGTTTTGAAGCGCCGCCGCAGGGCCGCGTTGATATTTGCCGGTGCAGTGTTGGGCCTGGTGGTTCTCTATCTGGCTTTTGCAACCCGCCGTTATGCGGGAGAGGCCACGCTGGAGTTCGACAAGCAGAACGCCGACATGCTAGCGGTCAACGCGGGCACCGCAGGAGCCAGCGACACGCTCGACTACAACATCACTTTGCAGACCCAGGCCGATATTCTGGAGTCGGACACGTTGGCGCTGCAAGTAATCAAGGAACTGAACCTCGAGCAAACGGAAGATTACAAGTCGAAGTGGAGCCTATTGGATCTACCGAACAAGATCGTAGGCCTTTTCGAACCAGCGGAGCCTTCGGAAGCCGATCTGCCGCTGGAGCAGACGACCGGGCGCAGAGTTTCGATACTGAAAAAGTTCCACAACAATCTCAAGGTTGAAGTTGTGGCCGGCTCGCGGATGATTAAAATCACGTTCCTCAGCACCGACCGCTATCTGGCATCGGCGGGCGCCAACAAATTGCTGAACGATTACATCGACTACAGTTTCCAAACGCGGTACAACGCCACCACGCAGGCTACCGGCTGGCTCAGCAAGCAGTTGGCGGATCTTAAGACGCAAATGCAAGCGGACCAGGCGCGTGCGGCCAAGCTGCAGCGGGAAGCTGAGATTTACGGAGTTGGCTTGGACAAACACAACGCAACGCTCAGTCATTTGGAAGCCTTGGACTCGTCTCTCACGACCGCACTCGCGACTCGCATCGTCAAGGAGGCCGCGTACCGCGCTATGCAGGCTGGCGATCCAGAAGTTGTGGCCGGCCTTGCAAACAGCTCCAGCGTAGGAGTAGCCAACGGCGGCGGGCCTTCTCCGAACGAACTTCTCACGATCCAGACGTTGCGCCGGCAAGAGTCGGACTCCAAGGCAGCCCTTGCGCAACTGATGGAGAAATACGGCTCCCGCAACCCGCGGGTTATCGAGGCCACCCAGCAACTCCAGTCCGTGCAAGCATCCATCAAGGAAGAGTCTGCTCGCCTGGCCCAACGCGCGAAGAGCGACTTGGACATCGCGGCTCGCACCGAAGGCATGGCCCGGAAGGTATTTCAAGAGCAGAAGGTGCTGGCTGAGAATTTAAGCGACAAGACCATCCAATACGAAATCGCGGCCAACGAGGCGGCTTCTTCTCAACAATTGTACGAAGGGCTGTCGACAAAATTGAAAGAAGCGGGCGTGATGGGCAGCCTGCAAGCCACCAACTCCCACATTGTCGACCCGGCTCGAATCCCCGACAAGCCGGCAAGACCCCGGTTGCTGTTGGTGATTGCCGCCGGCCTGGCGTTTGCGCTATTTGGCGGAGTTTGTACGGCCGTCCTGGTGGAAGCCGTCGACGACACCGTTACCACCCTCAACGACATTGGGAACATAACAGGTCTTCCGGTGCTGGGATTTATTCCCCGATACAAGTCTCTCCCCGCAGCCAGAAACGTGAAGCGCCTTCGCGGGAGCGGCTCGATCGTGCCGTCGGAGGTACCGCGCCCGCGCTTGCTCGTGGAGCGGGACCCCATGATCGGAGAGTGTTTCCGGGCAGTTCGGACCGCCGTGCTCGGGTCAGGCAAGGAGCAGAAATCGCAGGTGATTGTGGTTTCCAGCCCGTTGCCGGGCGAAGGGAAGACCACCACAGCCTTGAATCTGGCATTGGTCCTGGCGCAAAAAGGGTCGAAAGTATTGTTGGTAGACGCCGACATGCGCCGTTCCACTCTCGAAAAAGAGCTCAAGCTGGAGAATGGTCGCCTGGAAGGGCTAAGCACCGCATTGAAGACGGGAACCGACGACTCCGGAATCACCCATTCTCCAATTCACAAGAACTTGTATTTCCTGGGGCCCGGCCCGCAACCGCAATATCCAGCGGACCTCATGGGCTCGCCTCAAATGACCATGTGTCTCGACAGATGGCGAAAGGAATATGATTTTGTCATCATCGACACCCCACCGATCCTGCTGGTGACCGACACGGTAGTGCTGGCACCGGAAGTGGACGGCATCGTTGTGGTCGCCCGGCACGGGATCACCAGCCGCGACGCGCTGATCAGGACCTCCGACCTCTTGACGTCGGGTGGCGGCAAGGTTCTTGGTGTTCTCCTGAATGCCATCGAGAAAACATCCGACGGTTACTACGGTTACTATGGCCACCAAGGCTATTTCCAAACGCCAGATTCAATAGGGAGCCGGCAATGATTAAGAACAAACTCGCAGTCTTGGCAGTCTTTATCGTTCTCTGTGCCCTGGTAGCGCCAGCGCAGACTCCCGTATCGACAAATCACGACCAGACGGGCTCTCCAGCCAGCGAGTCGAAAACCGCTCTCAGGCTCGGGCCGGGAGATCTGGTTCACGTCACCGTTTACGAAATGCCTGAGCTCGAACAGCGCTTTCGGGTCTCGGAGCAAGGTACCGTGACGCTCGCCTTGATCGGCGAACTAAAAGTAACCGGCCTGACGGCAAACGAGCTCGGCAAACAGATCGCGACGAAGTTGCAGGAGGGTGACTTTGCAAGGCGCCCGAACGTAACCGTGATGGTTGACGAGTACACCACCCAGGGCGTGGCCGTGATCGGCGAAGTCAACAGGCCGGGCCTTATCCCGATCTACTCGGCGCGCAGCGTTTTGGACATTTTGTCCGCGGCGGGGGGCCTGACGGTCTCCGCCAGCACCGAGATTCTGATTCGGCGCCAGGGGCAAACCGGCGATCCGGAAAGAATCCAGCTCGGCAGAGACAGACAATCCTTAAGCGGACCGATGGTGGAAGTGAATCCGGGAGACCAAGTCGTGGTGCCCACTGCAGGCATCGTCTATGTCCTGGGCGATCTCAATCGTCCCGGTGGATATGTCATGAGCGAAAATGGTAAAATCTCTTTGCTGCAGGCGATTACCATGGCCGGTGGGGCAACACGGACCGCTTCCGAAAATCACACCCGGCTCCTGCGTCCAACGGCCAACGGGTACGAAGAAAAGACCATAGCCCTCAAGGACATCATGATGGGCAAGCAGAAAGATATCGAGCTGCAGGCTAAAGATGTCATCTATGTCCCATTCAGCAACCTGAAACACGCCCTGCTGGGAACTCAACAGATCCTGGGCTCTGCTTCGTCGGCAGCGGTCTTCCGATTCTGATCCCGGCCCGGTAATCCGCGGGTACCTCGGTCCGACCCTTTGCAACGTTGCAACGCTTGAACGCATCCATCGAGACGTCGGCCTAAGCCGCCAGGACGCGCGCAAGGAGGCCTTATCACTACGCTCACCATGAAGAACGGCATTATGTCGTTCTTGGAAGACAAGATCACTCTCCCCGACAGTGTGGATAGACTCGCCTCCAGGTTCAATGCGGCCCGTCCCTATCGCCACTTAGTGATCGACAACATGTTCCCTGACAAGCTGCTAGACCAGCTTGTCACGGAAATACCCCCCATGACTGACGATCATTGGGTCCATGAAGATGACGATCACCTGCAGAAGTATGGTTTGCGCTCGGCTGTGGAACTCGGCGAGACCGGTTATCAGCTGACCTCATTTCTGCACTCCGCGGGCTTTCTCTATTTCCTCTCTGAGCTTACGGGCATCTGGCAACTCCTCCCGGATCCGTACCTACAGGGAAGCGGCTATCACATGATTCCGCCTGGCGGAAAATTCGATGTCCATTCGGATCGCAATACCGCCTACGAGACCGGTTTGACGCGGCGGCTCTCGATGATCATCTACCTGAACAAGAATTGGAAGCACGAGTACGGCGGCCAGTTCGAGCTGTGGAATTCCGATGGAACCCGCCAGGAAGCCATCGTCGAACCGCTATTCAATCGCACCATACTTTTTGAGATCGCCGAACCAAACTTTCACGGCGTTCCCCACACCGTGGCCTGCCCAAATGGTCGAAGCAGGAATTCTTTTTTGGTGTACTACCACACCGCCGGGGCCAGTGGCCAAACGAACGAGGCTCCCCATACCTCGATCTACGCGCCTAGCTTTTACCGCCAGAATGAATCGACGGTCCGCAAGCTGGTTAAAGACATCACGCCGCCCATCGTCCTTCGTGCGCTTAAGAGTGTCAGCGGCCGAAAAAAGTAAAGCGGCGATTGCCGAACTCCCGGTGCTGGCGATCCCGCCGGCGTTCTATTCCGATAGCGAGGGTTTTTGCCGGCCAAGGCGTTTCTCAACTTCGTTCGAATAGCATTTCTGGATGAAATCGGCCATCCTTCGCCGGAAGACCTCTGTACTGAACGATTCCGAGTGTTTTCTAATGTGCTGAGGTGCAAACCTATCTTGATTTTCTTCAAAATGCAGGATCGCTTTGCACAGTGAGTCCGCAGTTTGCTCGCAGAAGAAAGTGCCCGTCGGCGAGAGCCCGGAGTCGTCGCCTACCACGGTTTCCAATACGCCTCCCTTTCCGTAAGCGATGATAGGTAAGCCAAACGCTTGCGCCTCCACCGGTGCGATTCCAAAATCGTCGTCTGCGGCGAACAAAAACGCCTTGGCTCGAGCATAGAGAGACGTAAGCCTGGTGTCGTCCACTCTTCCTAAAATCTCGACGGTAGAACCAGCCACGGCTTTGAGTTTTTGTTCCTCGGGACCGGCACCGGCAATCACCAGCTTTTTCTTCAGCCGGTTGCAGGCTTCGATGAGTAACTCTGTCCGCTTTCCGGGCACCAGTCTCCCCACGGAAAGGTAATAATCTTCGCGATGCGGATCCACGTATCCCTTGCTGATGTCCACGGGCGGATAAATCGTGGTGCTTGTTCGGCGATAATACGTTTGGATGCGCTGAGCGACATAGTTAGAATTGGCTATGAACGCGTCCACGCGCTGGGCGGAATTGAAATCCCACTCGCGTAAATAACTGGCGCCCAACGCGAAAAATGGCCTGACCAACCAGGGCAATCTCTTGCGCCAGGCGGAATACTGGTCCCACAGGAAACGAACAGGTGTATGGCAGTAATGGACGTGCACTGCATTCTGATCGACAATCACCCCTTTTGCTGCAGGCCCTCCCGAGCTGATAATGAGATCGTAGCCGCTGACGTCCAGCGACTGGGCCGCCAACGGATATAGGGGCATGACGTGCTGGTAATAGCGTTTTGCTCCTGGAATCCGATCCAGAAAGGTGGACTGAATCTTTCTCCCTTGCATCGCCTTGGAAAGGTGCTTATCGGATTTCATCAACACGAAGAAGTCGGCCTGGGGATAAATCTCCGCCAAAACATCGATGACGCGTTCTCCGCCGCCGCTCATTACAAACCAAGGATGCACGATCGCGATTCGCATGGACGGAGGACAGGATACATGAAAGCACCACAGCATCAACGAAAATGGAGGGGCTTGCCAAGACTTCCGCGAACATAAGATGAGCACCGTCATTATCTTCCGGAACGAGTTGCTCCCGATCAGTGAGACGTTTATTGAAGCTCAGGTTCAATCGTTGAAGAGTTTTCAACCTCGATACGTCGGTTTGGTTCCCGCGAGCCGCAGTCTGCCGCTGCCGGCAAACACTATCTTCCTATGTGGCCGGCGCTCCCGTTTTTCCCGGTTGCTTGCGGCAGCCTATAAGTCTGTGGCGTATCCACGGCGGGCCTATTCCCAGGTTCGCAAAGTTGGAGCGAGTTTGCTGCATGCGCATTTTGCCCTGGATGGTGCCACGGTTTTGCCGCTGGTCTCCCATTTGGGTATCCCGCTTCTTGTGACCCTGCACGGATATGACGTGACCACCAGCGACGCAACGTTTCGCAAGACCATTGGCGGCCGCCTGTACCTGGCTAGGCGTAAACAGCTGTGGAATAAGGCCTCACTCTTTCTTTGCGTATCCCAGTTTATTCGGAACAAAGCCGTCGAAGCCGGCTTTCCCGAACCGAAACTTCTGGTTCACTACATAGGAATCGACCGGCGCTTGTTTGACTACGTCCCGAGTCAGACCGACAGAAAATCCGTTCTATTTGTTGCGCGTCTCGTTGAAAAAAAAGGTTGCTCCTATCTTCTAGAGGCGATGGCCGGCGTGCAAAAACGTCATCCGGACGCAGAACTCATCGTAGTCGGGAGCGGGCCGCAAAGCTCTTCGCTGGCAGAGCAGGCGAAAAAGCTCTCGCTCCGTTGCAGATTCCTGGGCGCTCAGCCGCAGAGTACGATTCATCGCCTGCTTCAATCGGCAAGGGTCTTCTGCGTCCCGAGCGTAACGGCGTCGACTGGCGACAGCGAAGGTCTGGGAATGGTATTTGCGGAGGCGCAAGCCATGGGAGTGCCGGTCGTGAGTTTTCAGCACGGCGGCATACCGGAAGTGGTCCGCCACGGCGAAACCGGTCTCCTCGCGCCTGAGCGCGACACTGCGACCCTGGCGCAACATATCGAGCGGCTCATCACCGACGACCAACTCTGGGAGCAATACAGCCGCGCGGGAGTCGCCTGGGTCCAGCGTCAGTTCGATCTTGAAGAACAAACCAGGAAACTGGAGGAAATATACAAGATGGTGAGTGAGCGCTCTGGGAGGAGCCATTGAGGACCATCGTCGTATACCGGAGCGCTCTGTTGCCGTCCATGCAGACGTTCATACCGTTTCAGGCCGAAGCTATCCGGGAATACCTCGTCAGATACGTCGGCCTCGAGGCAGTATCCAAGGGAGTTTCTCTACCGAGGGACCCGGTGTTCTTGGCCACGGACAGATCGCTGGGATCTCGGGTGCTCAAGAACATTTTCAAACTTACGGGGTTCGCACCGGCTTTTCACCAAAAAGTGGCCTCCTTGCGTCCGTGCCTTATACACGCCCACTTCGTCATGGACGGAATCCATGCCCTGCCCCTGGCGACGTCTCTCAACGTGCCTCTCATTGTCACTCTCCATGGCCATCTTCCCACCAGTGGTGGCAAGACAGTCGCCCTCAATTCTGTCGATGGTCTGGCTTTTAATATCCGCAAGCACGATCTTTGGCGTCGGTGTTCCTTGTTTATTTGCGTGTCGGAATTCATTCGCCAGAAAGCTCTCGAACTTGGATATCCGGAAGAGAAATTACAGTTGCACTACATCGGAACGGATTTGGCGCAATTCAGTCCAGGAAACGGTAAACGAGACCCCAACCTCATCCTTTTTGTGGGGCGCTTCGTCGAGAAGAAGGGCTGCAAATATTTACTCCGCGCCATGGTCAAGGTGCAGAAGCAAATTCCCACCGCCCGCCTGGTTATCGTTGGGGAAGGCCCGGAACGTGCCGCGCTGGAGCAGGAAGCGGCGGCTCTGAAGATAAACGCACACTTTACCGGCGAAGCTTCCATCCCGACCGTTCTTTCCTGGCTGCACAAGGCGCGGGTTTTTTGCGCGCCCAGCGTAACAGCCGCGAATGGAGACATCGAAGGCCTCGGCATGGTTTTTGCGGAAGCCCAGGCCACAGGTCTTCCCGTCGTCAGCTTTCGCCACGGCGGGATTCCGGAAGTTGTTCTTCACGGCAAGACCGGTCTACTAGCCCCGGAGCGGGATCACGAAACCCTGGCTGACTATCTCGTCCGATATCTCACGGATGATTCATTCTGGAACGAATGCAGCGCTAACACCATTCCCTGGATCAGACAGCGGTTCGACCTCCAGAAGCAGACCCAGGAGCTGGAGCAAATTTATTCTTCTCTCGTACCAGAAGCCTCCATGCCACCAGCCAATTCATGGCGCCGAGAGATCCATCCGTCATCAGACTTGCCCATGCCGCTCCAAGCCAGGAGTAACGAGGAATCAAGTAAAGGTTGATGGAGAAATTGAAAGCCGCCGCAATGAACTGGGATATCAGTCTGAATTTCTGATGGCCGGCTCCAGCGATCGCATCGCCCGCGCTCAAGTGGAAGCTGCGGAAGAACGGAATCAGGCACAGCCACCGCAACGCACTGACGCTTTGCGCGAAACTCTTTCCCACCAGATGCGGAATCAGCGGAGCGGTCAAGAACATTCCCAGGGCGGCCAGCACGCCGAGCACTGACGTTCGCTTCAAGAGTCTACGAGCATACGGAACCGTGCTCCTCATTCCCTCCGTGCCCAGCCGGAAGAACTTCGGAAACGCCGCGGAATAGATAGAGACCATCGGCATCGTGCAGATGTTCACGACGCGATACGCCATCGTATAAACACCGTTTGCCGCCATCATGCCGAAGTGCCCGAGCAGCACCTTGTCGATGTCGTTGTAGATGGTTGTCGTCGAAGCGGAAACCGAGTAGATGAATCCATCTCCGGCACGCTTGGCGAAAAGCCCCAAAGAAAACTTGGGCGCCCCGAAATTGACCGATACCGCCGTAAACGCAAAAAGCGCCGCCATCGTCGAGACTGTGAGCGCCGCCCAAGCCCATTGCCGGGATGTCGCGTGGTGCAGCGCTAACAGCATTCCGATGGCAATCAGCAGCCGCAACAGGTTTACAGTCATGTTGAGCGTTGCGGTAATCTTCATCTTCTCAAAGGTTTGAAACACTTGCCCGGAGCAGCTCGTCAGTTGCTGCCACACGCAATCCCCGATCGCCACCAGCACCAGAATCGAAGCACTCGCCGCTCCCACCATCCAGTGCCCTGTCAGGTGTACCGCCAGCACCAGCGCACTTCCCAGTCCTAACGTCGAAATCAGAATATTTCCCCAGTAGGCCGGAAACTTGCTGTGGTCCGGGCTTACGTGCTGCAAAAAGACCAACCCCGATCCCAGCGAGCTGTATTGGCTTACGATCGAGACGAAAGCCGTAGCCGCCGCATAAATCCCGTACTCGGTACTCCCCAGGAGCCGCGCAAGCACGATGAAATACCCGGCTTGTAGGACAAAGGACAAGCCCTGCCCCATAAACAACCAGGCTGCATTTTTAGCGAGTGTGCTTTCCTGGAAGCGTTGCCAGTACCGTTTCACGGAAGAAGCTTGCCTAAGAGGTTTTCGTAGTTTTTACGAGCGACGCACCAACTGAAATTCTTCTGAAACCCCGCCAAACCCTGCGCCCCGATCTCCTCCCGGAGAGGTCGATTCAACACTAGCTTTTCGAGAGCGTCCGCAAGCTGTCCCGCTGACCCGGGATCCACAAGTAGGCCTCCACCCTCTCGAAATATCTCCGGTATTCCGCCAGTGCGCGTAGCCACCACCGGGACCGCGCAAGCCATGGCTTCAATGTTTACCAGCCCAAATGGCTCCTGCCACGCAGAAGCGCAACAAAATACGTCCGCCTCCCGAAACCTCTGCGCCAGCTCCTTCCCTGCTACGTATCCCGCGAAAACAACATTGGAGGGAGCGGTTTTATGAAGCTCTCGTATGTACGGAGTTGGTTTGCTGCCGCCAAAAGCCGACGCACCCGCCACCACCCCCTGAGCGCGGATATTCCTTTCCTGCAGCAACCTCATAGCTTGCAAAAAAATGTGAACGCCCTTCTCGGGAACCAAGCGGGAAGCGAACAATATCGTGCAGGTCTCTCCCTGCTTACGCTCGCTCAGAGGGAAAAACATCTTGTCGTCGGCCCCGTTGTACAGCACCACGCATTGCCGCAGATGAGGCCACTTGGAGTGCGCTTCGTTTTTCAGAAACTCGCTGACAAATACGTTCATGTCGGCCGCCAAGGCTCTCATGATATAGCCCTTCCATTGCACAAGGAACGAATTATGCATTTGCAGGACCAGCTTGGCGTTTCTAGTTCGGAGGAACGGCTGCAAGGCCACGGCAAAATCGGGCCGATTGTGGATCCACACGACGTCCTTTTCGCGGACTTCCCGAAGGCTTGGATTGAGTATCCATCGCAAGAGCCTGGAGCGCAGCGGCCAGGGCAACTTGTGGCGAGTTCGCCGTTGAAATGTTCTGTACCCTGCCAACCCGGGGTTGCGGATTACACGTTCCGCAGGAATCCCCCAAGTATCATCCGCGTCGGGGCATATCACCTTGGAAGTCGCGTCGTAACGGACGATGTTTGCCACCCACCGTGAGATGGCTCCGCCCTCAAACTCAGAAAACTTTTCCGCCTCATCCAGTACGTGATAGACGGTGATGTTGCTCATGCGACAGATGCAAGAGGGATTGCCGCTTGGGGAACCACCGGGGGCCGAGCCAGACGGCTCAGACCGATATACGCCATGACGAACAGCATGGTGGTCATCTCGTTGATGTTGAGGATGTAAGACTCGTCGAGGTTTGCCAGCACCACCAACAGGAGCAGGCCGGCGTACCAATCCACCCACATAGGCCGGTCGGGTTTAAAGCACGCAAAGGCATTCCGCAGCGCGATAAATAACGAAGCGAGAAACACACCCAGCCCGACGGCACCGATCTGCAGCCAAATATTCAAGTAACCGCTATGGGCGTGAGGCACGCCAAATCCCACCGAACTGATGACGTTGCCCGACTCCCCTGAAAGACCGCGCCAGAATCCGCCATACCCATAGCCGAGCAACGGGCGTTTAGAAATCGACGTCAACACCGCACTCCAAATTCTCGTTCGCCCGCTAAACGTCGCATCTTTCCCGAGAGATCCAGTGAGCAGGTCCAAATTCTGGTACAGAACAAAACTTACAAATAGAACGGCCGAAGCGGCCAGGAGCACCAGAAACACCTGATCGATTCGCTTGAAGCGGCCCAAGTAACGCGCCGCAAACACGTAAGCCATATAGATAAGACAAATAACCCAAGCGGTTTTGGACTGCGACTCAAAAATCAGCAGCAACCCGAGCAGGATATAGATGACCCTGCCCAACTGCATGGGGAGGGTGGTTGGTCGTAAGTGAAAAGCCGGCGTCAGCAGAAAAATCATGAACACGCCCAAGTCGTTCTTGTGCCCGAAAACGCCTTTCCACTCCCCAGCAAAGCCCAACCCATAGCGGGGCGCCAAAAAGACCGTCAGGACGCTCAGGATAGCGGCGGCATATCCGACAAAAAAGACCAAACGCATTTGCTGCTCCGGCAGATACCGCTCCGCAAGGTACATTCCGAAAACGACCGTAAGGAGCAGGTAGATTCCTCTCCGCAAGCTCTCGAACGGCTCCGGGGCCCACGCCGCAGACACGATCGCCAAGAGCGGAATGGCCGCGAGGATCTTGAAGTTGATCAGGTCGGCGAGAACTTCTCGCACTTTCGGGATCATCATTACCAGGCATAGGACCCAGATTCCGATTTGCTCCACGCGATCCAGCGTAGCGGTCTCAGACGTGATACTCGTGGTGTATTCGCCCATATGGGCCGGGTCATTGGGGTGCAGAAAGCCACCCTTGGTCGCGAAGAACAACAGAGGAATGAGCAGGATCCACGAGCTTACGAAGTGCCAGATCGGCTGCTTCTCGTAGTAATACCATGAGTTGGTTGCGACGCTAGTTGACATGCTTCCGTCTCTCCACTTGGTTTCCTGCTCAAAACGCGCCCGTTGCTCCCCGGCTTGCGCTTACGCCGAGTGCATTTGAGCTTTCGAGCCTTGTCGCACCCGGTAAAGAACATTTCCCAGGTAGCGCCGTCCTTCGTAAGGCACCAGCGAATACCCTAGAAACATCGCCAGCGCTTTCGGCGTAGGCGATCCGTTAAACAAAGATTCCTTCAACAATCCCAACCACACCTTGAACCCCGCCTTTTGGCGCCTGGCCCGGTGGACGCAGAACTTGGCCAGGAACGACGAGTAGGCCTTGGCGGTCATGAGCTGCCGATTGGCCCGCGCCCACTCAAAACAAGGCTTCCACCCCAGCTTGCTGGTGATATTGGCCTGACTCTCCATCCAGTAGACGCTTAGCGGCTCTTCGACAATCTTAAAGGTCACGTCAGGATGAGCCAGCGACCTTAGGAACCAGTCAATATCCTGCAGGCCAGGCAAGACAGCCCAAGGCACCGCTAGGAACAGCTCTCGGGAACAGAAAAACGCCGAGGTTTGAAACCCTTGCCGCGGCCCGCCAAACAGATACTCGCTCATCGGCTCATCTTGCCGCGGAAACCGGGTCGGTATGATCGAATCCTGCCCCCCGGCCCGTAGAATGATGCCGCAGACCACGAACGCATACCGGGTCGGGCAGGCCTCGGCGGCCGCCAGCTGCTTCTCTATCTTGCCCGGAAGCCATTCGTCGTCGTCATCCAGAAGAGCAACCCACTCGCCAAAGGCCTGCTGAGCGCCAATGTTACGCGCCTGAGACCCCCCAACGCTCTCCGCCAGGGCCACTACGCGTACCCGGGGGTCCGCGATCTGCTCCAGGGCATGGAGGGTAGCCGGGTCCGGTCCGTCGACCACAACCACGGCTTCAATGTCTGTAAATGTCTGATTCAGAACGCTTTGCACGGCCCTACAAACCAATTCAGGCCGGTTACGGGAGGGAATGACCGCACTGACTTTGGGCATCTTCATCCCTCTTTAGAAGGCGGCTAGCTGGACCGAAAGGGCAGTGCCCGGGGACGGAAACAAACAGCACTTCGTGTACCCAGTATAGGGCTAGATCGCCCGCATTACAAGATGGACCAGTCGACTATGGGGAAGGAATCTAGCTAATCGAGGACTCTCGCTGCCCACCCCTACGGAGGTTAGTATGGGGTGATTACGAGCCCCTTGTGACTGGATCCTGGACGTCCAACGAGCGCAATTCGATAAAACTAGGTGCGCAAGAGCCGGGCCAGCTCCGTCCAAAAATGGTCAATTTGCTCTCGAACAACAAGCGGATGAAATGTCTGTGCTCGCGCCAGACCGCGCTGAGCCATCGAGGCTCGAAGATGGTCATTGGCAAGCACGGTCTTCAGAACTCCGGACATGTCCTTCACATCGAGGGGATCAAAGTACTCGGGCGCGCTTCCCCCAACTTCCGGTAGGGACGTCGTCGAGGACGAGATGACCGGAGTGCCGGAAGCCATAGCCTCCAGAACGGGGATCCCAAAGCCTTCCATCAAGCTGGGAATAAACAACACCTTGGCCTTTCTGTATAGCTCTTGCAGTTCGAGTTCCGAGAGGTAGGGCATGAAGCGAACCCTATCCTTCACGCCGAGTTCACCCAACCGCCCTTCCAAGCGAGCCGCATTGGCCTTGGAGATACCGACGATCTTCAGATCGGCCGGTGTCGCTGCGGTGTCGCGAACATATCCGGCGTAGGTCTGCAACCCGCGATCCAGATTCTTATGCGGCGAGGCGGCGGTGACCATCAAAATGTAGTTGTCTCTGTTCTGCGCAGCTATCGCCTTGTCCTGGAGGTACCACGATTCCGCGATGGTATTCGGCAGGACGGTGACTCGGGCCTTCGGGAAGCGGCTCAAAATTTGCCGACGAGAGTACTCGGAAACTGTTATGACGATAAAAGCTCGCCGAACCGACGCCGAAATGAGCGCACTCCAGTATTTCAGCTGCAAACGGAAACGCCGTCCTACATTCGGATACTTCTCGAACGAGATGAGGTCATGAACTACCAGCAGCAGTTTTGTGCGTTTCGGAATGAGCAGGGGAGCGGTATTGAAGGGCGCGACAAACACGTCGGGCTTTTGCGAAAAGAGCAACCGGGGCAATGAGGACTGCTGCCACAGAAGGTATTCCGAAAAACCTGCTTGTATGATCGGCAGTGTAGGCTTCTGGTTTCCCCCCGGGGCGAGCCCAGTAAAGTGTTGCAGGTGGGGTCCTAGAAGATTCCGAAGATGGGCACCCTTGCCAATGTGCTGCTCGGGAGCAACGACGGCCTGCGCGTCGTATGCAACACGGAGCGGATAGGCTTCTGAACCTGACGCGCTCACAGGCCGATTTGCAGGCATATTTTCCTTGGCCATGGCCCTCTTGACGGCGCGCAAGCTGACACGCGCGGACTTCAAAATCCCGCGGATAGCGTCGGACGATCGGAGTCCAGGCCCGTGGGTTCCGGCTTGACAAACCGTGGGGACGCGCCGGTTCTGCGCTCAGTCTTCGATTGGTCCTGTTCGATTCAACCGGAAAAGGCAAGCGGCACGGAGTTCCGGCAGTGTAGAGTAAGACTATTCGGATTACAAGATCGTCCAAAATCCCTGCGGGATTGCCAGCCCAATATTTGGCGAATGGAATGGCTTTGGTACATATTTGTAGTTGAGCGAGGTGCTGTGCTATGCGGCCATTCCCAACTCCGCAGTCTGCTTTTATTGAAACCATACAGTTGCACGCCTCCTCGAAGTTCGTGTTCACTTTCTCGCTGCTGACCATGTTGTTTTCCGCCTGCTGGCCGTCCGCGGTGCGCGCTCAAGGAGATATCCTTCGCAAGATACGCAGCGAACATCCGCGCCTGATCCTCACTGCACCCGATTGGGAGAAGCTCCGCTCAGCCGCCAAGAACGATCCCGTCAAGGCCAGTTGGCTGGAGGACCTGCGTCGCGCCGCCGAGGCCCAAATGCAGCGGCCAAGAACCAGGTATCGCCTGGACAACAACCAACTGCTTTTCAAGAGCCGGGAAGCCCTAACCCAGCTGTCGATTTTTGGCGCCATGTACCGCCTTACCGGCGAGAAGCGCTACACCCAGGCCGCCAAAGACGAACTGCTTGCGGTCACTTCTTTTCCTGACTGGAATCCCGCGCACTTTCTGGATGTCGGCGAAATGACCGCGGCAGTCGCAATCGGCTACGACTGGATATACGACGCCCTCGACTCCGGGGAACGCAAGAACATCGAAGCCGCAATTGTCAGGCTCGGCTTGCAACCAGGCCTCAAAGCCTATGACAAACCCGACTGGTGGACGCAAAACCCAAACAACTGGAACATCGTCTGCCACGGGGGCCTCGCGCTGGGAGCCCTGACGGTCGCCGAAGTCGCTCCTGATATCGCAGAGAAAACCATCGAATTTGCGCTGCGCGATGTCCCGTACGCTATGCGTACTTGGGGACCGGATGGAGCCTGGCCAGAAGGCCTCGAGTATTGGGCCTACACCTCTCAGTACAACGTCTTGCTGATAGCTTCCTTGCAGTCCGCTTTGGGCAGCGACTTCGGCTTGCTCGCCATCCCCGGATTTTCCCGGGCCGGATTCTTCCCCATATATGACACCGGGCCCAGTGGAACCACGTTCAACTTTGCCGACGCTCAGCCAGAAGCTCACCCCGAACGTGCTCCCCAGATGTTTTGGCTGGCTCGCTCCTTCCATCAGCCCGGGTTTGCTACCTTTGAGCTGGCGCACGTCAACCCAACGAATGTCAGCATCTGGGATCTCCTCTACGCCGGGGTCGACCCGCTTCCTTCCCAGCAGACAACGGCTGCCTCCTTACCATTATTTGCCGTCTTCCACGGGGTTCAGGATGTCGGCGTGGCCAGGTCGTCTTGGGACGATCCCGCGGCGGCCTGGGTGGCGCTGAAGGGGGGAGACAATGGCGCCGGGCACGCTCATTTGGACTTGGGATCCTTCGTGTACGAAACCTTGGGCCAGCGCTGGGCGGTCGACCCTGGGCGCGACGATTACAGTCTGCCCGGCTATTTTGCAAAGGAAAGGTGGCGCTACTTTCGCACCAGCACTCGTGGCCACAACACGCTGGTGGTGGACAATCAGAACCAACCCATCGAGGCCAAGTCCAAAATCACCGATTCCGGCCAGGAGAATGGGCAAAACTATTTTTTCGTGATCGACCTGAGCCAGGCGTACAACATCGGCCGCGTGCAAAGAAGGATCGAGCTGATCCAAGGTCAGGACTTGAAAATCACCGATGACATCGAAGCGACCTCCCCGCACGACATCGTATGGAACATGATCACGCCGGCGAATATAGAGGTCAGAGGGCCAATAGCCATTTTGTCGCAAAGCGGGCGCACGCTGTCGGTCCGCATTCTTTCTCCAGCGGACGGCCACTTCCAAGTCCAACCGGCAGCCGGACCGCCCCCCGAGGCCCAATCAGGGAACTTGAAGCGCCTAACTCTTGGTCTGGTGTCGGTAAAGACCGCCCACATCGTAGTGCAGCTCGGGAGCACAGACAAAAGCCCCGAAAAGTAAGAGAGCAGGAGTCGAAGCCCGCATCCGGCAAGCTCGGCTTTCCTCAGTTCAGTCTTTTTACTGGCCCGAGGTCGGACTTCGCAGCAAATTTCCCAATTGTTCCCTTCTACTGACTGTTCACGTCAGCAAAATGTACCGGAGCACCGGTAAGCTATCGGCTAGCTCCACAACCCCATTTCCTTCAACACTTTCGGCAACTGCCATCCCAGCCCGAGATGGCATTTTAATTGCTCCCCGCTAACGTCTTAGTCTCCGATTGTCCCTTTTGTGCTCATTTGAAAGGTGTTGAATGAACAGCCTTGCTCGCCGCCTGTTCGTACCTGTAGTACTGTGTTTCGCCTTCGTGGCGATCTTCACGCAGTTTGCTCCTCCCGCCAGGTCCCAGGCGAACGTTACCGGTCAGTGGCAGACCTTGCCCACTACCATGCCTATTAACCCGGTTCATTCTGCGCTCTTGAAGACAGGCAAGGTTCTGATCGTTTCCGGCTCCGGAAATGTTGCGGCCAACAAGGATTTTGAAGCGGCTATCTGGGATCCCCAGACTGATACGGTTACCACCCAGCCGATTGCTTGGGACATGTTCTGCGACGGAATGGTGGTCCTCCCGGATGGACGGCCTTTTATCCTGGGTGGCACCCTCCAATACGATCCCTTTTTCGGAGAGCAACGTACGGCCATATATAATGCGGCAACCGGGGCATTCACGGATGCGCAAAGTATGGCGCACGGCCGTTGGTACCCCACCGGCACGGTACTGGGCGATGGCCGCGTCATGGTGTTCTCGGGCCTCTCGGAAACCGGCGGTACCAACACGACAGTGGAGATCTACACTGTGGGTTCTGGATGGAGCGCGGAAACCGCAGCCCCTTGGACCCCTCCGCTGTATCCTCGCCTGCACGTACTCCCGAACGGCACGGTTTTCTACTCTGGCTCTGGAACTGACTCCGCTCTTTTCACTCCTTCCACCAATTCCTGGGTTCATCCCATTGCCAACACGAACTTCAGCACCCATCGGACCTACGGTTCCTCTGTCCTTCTACCTCTGACCCCTGCGAATGGATTCAAGCCTCGCGTCATGATCCTCGGGGGCTCCAACCCCTCCACCGCGACGACGGAAATCATCGACCTCTCGGTCGCTACCCCGCAGTGGGTTTTTGGCCCCAGTATGTCCCAGCCCCGGATCGAAATGAACGCCACCCTTCTGCCCAACGGCAAGGTTCTGGCGCTCGGCGGTTCCTTGAACGACGAAGACACCACTACCGCTAGCCTCAATGCCGACCTCTACGATCCGAACGCCAATACCTTTAGCTCCGCGGGCACCGAAGCCTTTGCGCGGTTGTACCACTCGGTGAGCTTGCTTCTGCCTGACGGCACTGTGTGGGTTGCTGGCGGCAATCCAACGCGGGGTACGTACGAAAAACACATGGAAATCTATTCTCCCGCGTACCTCTTCAACTCCAATGGCACTTTGGCACCGCGGCCCACCATCACCAGCCTGTCCTCGTCAGTCCTCGGCTACGGTGGCGCCTTTACGATAAACACTCCAGACGCTGCCAACGTTTCTTCCGTCGTCTTGATGCGCAATGGCGCCGTCACTCATGCCTTTAACATGGACCAGCGGCTTGTTGGGCTTTCGTTCACAGCGGGTTCGGGCGTCCTGAATGTGACCGCCCCGGCCAATGGCAACCTCGCACCGCCGGGCTACTACATGGTGTTCATTTTGAATGCTGCCGGCGTGCCTTCCCTCGCCAGCATGGTTCAGCTGTCCCCGGCACCCGGCGATGTACCTCCCACCGGCACGATCACCAGCCCAGCCTCGAACGTCACCATCAACATGGGTCAATCCGTGTCCTATTCGGGTACCGGCACCGATCCCGACGGTACGATTACTGCTTTTTCGTGGTCTCTCAATGGCGGCAATCCCAGCACCAGCAATCTTGCCAATCCCGGCGCGGTGACCTATCCGACGGCGGGCATCTACAACGCTACTCTGACCGTGACCGACAACGCCGGGCTCACCGACCCCAATCCGCCCACCCGCACGATCACCGTCAACCAATTGCCCGACTTTTCTCTCTCCGTGTCTCCTTCTTCCACGACGGTTACCCAGGGCAGCAGCGCCACCTACACCGTCACCAGTACTGCCGTCGTCGGTTTCACCGGCACGGTGTCGTCCTTCACGGTCAGCGGATTGCCCACTGGCGCATCCGCCTCCTTCAATCCCACTTCCATCCCGGCCTCCGGTACCACCACCATGACGATTTCAACGCTCGGCAGCACACCAGCCGGCGGCTACTCATTGACGGTTGGGGCTACCAGCGGAGCACTCAGCCATACCGCTACCACCGCTCTCGCTGTTAGCCAGAGCGGCGGCAGCAGCTCGATTAACTTTGCTTCTGGCTTTTCCTCCTCCACGGGGCTGCAGTTCAACGGGCATACCAAACTGAACGGCTCGCGTCTCCAGCTCACGGACAACTCTGGTCCTGACGAAGCCGCCAGCGCTTTCTGGACCACGCCGGTCAATGTGCAGACATTTACCAACAATTTCACCTTCCAGTTGACCAACCCGGCCGCCGACGGTTTCACCTTCACCATCCAAAACGCGGGTCCGGGCGCTTTGGGCCAAGCGGGCGGCCTGCTCGGTTATGCCGGGGCAACGAAGATTACGCCTAGCGTGGCGGTGAAATTTGATCTAGCTAACAACGCTGGGGAAGGCAACAACTCGACCGGATTGTACACCGATGGGGCGGCGCCTAACGTCCCCGCGACTACTTTCGGCGGCGGCGTAAACCTGCACAGCGGAGATATCCTCCAGGTGCAAATGACTTACGACGGCACCACGCTGTCCATGACCGTCACCGATACCAAGGTCCCCGCTGATACCTTCACGATCTCGTTCCCGATCAACATCCCGGCCACGGTAGGGAGCAATACCGCCCTGGTGGGCTTCACTGGTGGCACCGGCGCCCTGACTGCAACCCAGGAGATCCTGACCTGGACGTATGGCACTTCAACCCCGGCGCCGACCCCAGTCATTTCGCCGGCGACGGGTTCCTTTAGTTCCCCACAGGCCGTTTCCATGACCGACAGCGCGCCTGGCGCAACCATTTTTTACACTTTGGATGGCACCATGCCAACCACGTCGTCCACACAATTTACCACCCCGTTCACCGTTACCGGAACTACGACCGTGACCGCCATCGCTACCGCTCCCACCTTCTCCCAGAGCGCTCCAGCGACATCCGTCATCACCATTCAGGGCGGCGGTAGTACCCCGATCAACTTCAGTTCCGGCTTCTCGACAACGGGAATGCAGTTCAACGGGAGCACCGTCCTCAATGGCACCCGTCTGCAGCTCACCAACGCCGCCGCCACCAAGCAAGCGGCCAGTGCCTTCTGGACAACTCCGGTCAACATCCAGTCCTTCACTAACAACTTCACTTTCCAACTGACCAGCCCCGCCGCCGATGGTTTCACGTTCACTATCCAGAACGCCGGTCCTACCGCATTAGGCGGAAACGGCGGACTCCTTGGTTACGCGGGCGTCACCAAGATCACCCCCAGCGTCGCGGTGAAATTCGACCTGGCCAACAACGCCGGCGAAGGCAATAACTCCACGGGGCTGTACACCGATGGCGCTGCGCCTAGCGTCCCTGCCACCACTCTGGGCGGAGGTGTCAACCTGCACAGCGGCGACATCTTCCGGGTGCAAATGACTTACGACGGCACCACCCTGACCATGACCATCACCGACACTGGGGTGCCCACCGACACCTTCACGATATCCTTTCCCATCAACATTCCGGGGACCGTGGGAGGCAACACCGCGTTGGTGGGCTTCACCGGCGGGACTGGCGGGTTGAGCGCAACCCAGGAGATCCTTACCTGGACGTATAGCACCTCCGGCAGCGGCGGCACGCCGGATTTCGCCATCTCCTCCTCTCCTGTGTCTCAGACCGTGATGGCGGGCGGCTCGACCACCTACAACGTAGCCATTGCCGCTGTGGCCGGGTTCACCGGGACGGTGACGCTCAGTGCCAGCGGGCTGCCAGCGGACGCTACAGCGAGTTTCAATCCCGCAACGGTCACCACGAGTGGAACCTCCACGATGACGGTGACCACCAGCGGCGCCTCGACCACCGGCAGCTCGCCGCTGACCATCACCGGCACCAGCGGCGCCTTGACTCATTCCGCCAGCTCCACCCTGGTGATAACGACCGGGCCCGATTTCTCCGTTTCCGCGTCGCCTGCGTCTCAAACGGTAACCGCAGGCAACTCCACGACATACACAGTGACCATCGGCGCGCTCGGCGGATTCGCCGGAGCGGTGACGCTAAGCGCCAGTGGCTTACCTGCGGGCGCGTCGGCGAGTTTCAATCCCACGACGGTCACCACAAGCGGAACCTCCACAATGACCGTGACCACGAGCACCACCACGCCTGCGGCCACGTCCACTCTGACGGTCACCGGCACTAGCGGTGCCTTAACTCATTCCGCGACCACCAGCTTGGTTGTTACCGCCGCGCCTGTTCCCGACTTCTCCATCGGGGCCGCCCCTGCCTCACAAACAGTGGCTGCGGGTAACTCCACGACATACACCGTGACCATCGGTGCCCTGAACGGATTCACCGGAACGGTCACGCTGAGTGCCAGCGGATTGCCTACGGGCGCCTCCGCGAGTTTCAATCCGACAACGATCACCGCAAGCGGAAGCTCCACGATGACCGTGACCACTGGCACCACTACGCCTGCGGCCACTTCTACGCTGACAGTCACCGGCACCAGCGGCGCCCTGACTCATTCCGCGACCACCAGCTTGGTCGTTACCGCCGCGCCTGTTCCCGACTTCACCATTGGGGCCTCCCCAGGCACGCAAACGGTAACTGCAGGCACCTCCACGACATACACCGTAACGATCGGCGCGCTCAATGGATTCACGGGAACCGTGACGTTGAGTGCCACTGGATTGCCTACAGGTGCCTCCGCGAGCTTCAATCCGACAACGGTCACCACCAGTGGAACCTCCACGATGACCGTGACCACCAGCACCACCACGCCTGCGGCCACGTCTACACTGACCGTAACCGGCACTAGCGGCGCCCTGACTCATTCCGCGACCACCAGTCTGGTCGTCACTGCAGCGCCAGTTCCCGACTTCACCATCGGGGCCTCCCCAGGCACGCAAACGGTAACCGCGGGCAACTCCACGACATACACCGTGACCATAGGCGCGCTGAATGGATTTGCCGGAACCGTGACACTAAGTGCGAGTGGCCTACCCACGGGTGCCTCGGCGAGTTTCAATCCGACAACGGTCACCACCAGTGGAACCTCCACGATGACCGTGACCACCAGCACTACGACTCCTGCAGCTACGTCCACCCTGACCGTCACCAGCACC
>Ga0210403_10000358_pt1 | contig 49408 bp, 42 predicted proteins | sample IncBWC19MmetaG_FD_150863 | JGI IMG/M metagenome (GOLD analysis project Ga0210403, IMG submission 150863) | Forest soil microbial communities from Barre Woods Harvard Forest LTER site, Petersham, Massachusetts, United States - Inc-BW-C-19-M | ecosystem: Environmental > Terrestrial > Soil >...
GACGACAACGTCCTGCGCGAATTCCGCGCCTACCTCACGAAACACAACGTGAAGTACACCGAAGTCGAGTTCTCCGACAACCTCGACTGGATCAAGCGCAAGATCAAACAGGAAGTCTTCATGTCCGCTTACGGCACCCAGGAGGGCGACAAGGTCCTCCTCGCCGCCGATCCCCAAGTCCAAAAGGCCGTAGACTCGATCCCCCAGGCTCGCGCCCTATACGAAAACGCCCGCAAAGTAGTAGCCCAGCGCAACGGTTCCAGCCACGACCAACCGTAGCGGCCACCGCTTGCCCTGAGCACATGCGAAGGGTCAGGCCACCAGCCTTTGTAGTGGCCGACCTTCAGGTCGGTTCTTCCGCCACCCTGTCTTCCATGACAAATCAATTTTTCCGCCCCGTTGGAATCTTCGCCAATCCTCTGCTAACATTTAAAAGGTTGCTACTCGTGGGCGAGTAGCTCAGCTGGGAGAGCGCATCGTTCGCAACGATGAGGTCGCCGGTTCGATCCCGGTCTCGTCCACCAAATTCACACAACTCATCCTTAAACGTTGCCACCTAATCATGTCGCTCTCTATTTCGCGGTAGCACGCGAAGAAACACACCGATGTTTCCTAGAGGACAGGAAAAGCAATGAGCGGCGGCATGAAGATTGCGATTACCGGAGAGGTGTCGCTTGTCATTCCGCTCGCGCTGGCGATCGGCGCCTGGGCCGTTCGGCGGATAATTCTTCAACAGCTTCTCCGCGAACTTCTGGATATTCTTCTCACTGCCTTCGAGATTTAGATTGAGATCGACCGCGTTCGACACGGCGCCGCGCCACACCAGTTTTTTCTCTGTTGCCGCGTACATGTCCAGGTCAAGCTCACCGGCGTGGATGGACGCCTCTGCAATCGTGGCCAATCCGCCGCCCCACCCCGGGCCGTAGCCCCAGCCGTCGCGATACGCCATCCACGCTGTCTGCCTGCTGAGGGCCGTCTGGTAACCGATGTAGAGGTCGGCGTGGTCCGAATCTGTTTTGAGCAGGCCTTTTTTGGCCAGCTCGGAGTCAATCACCTTGGTGATTTGCCGAGTGGTGGCGTAGTCGACCTGCTGCACGCTCTTGATGTCTACCCACTTATAGCTGTTGAATTTGGAGAAATCCGTGTCTTGGTCGAAGTTGTAGCTTACGTCTTGGGCAGCGGCAGGACCTGCTGCAAACCCCAAAAGCAGCGGTAGCAGCAAAACGATTCTCTTCATCCCAGCTCTTCCTGGGACCGGGCAGTCACCATGATGCGCCGTCCGCCGCAAATTTGGAACGGTAATTTTTCCGCGTGGCCCGGGTAAGAATCAGCTCTTTCCGAATCCTTCTCAACCCACAAAGGAATTCGGCTTATCCCGTAATCTCAATTTAAAATAACGCGGAGGGTGCCGGGTGCCCCAGACACCCGGCAGCAGGCGACTCAAATAAGGAGCAGATGGCATGACCGATGAAGGCAGGCAGACGACGGCGCGTCCCATTTTCAGCTCAATCTCGGCACAACTCTTCGTTGCCGACATCCAGCGTTCCTGTGATTTCTATACAAGCAAGCTCGGTTTCGCCGTCGAATTCATCTATGGCGATCCGCCATTCTACGCGCAGGTCGTCCGCGACAATGCACGGCTCGCGTTGCGGCTGGTCTTCGAACCCGTATTCGTCGGCGACCTCCGAAAGCGCGAGCACCTGCTCTCCGCTTCCATCACGGTCGGCACCGCAAACGAAATCAAACAACTGTTTCTCAATTATCAGACTGCGGGTGTCTTCTTCCATCAGGAGCTGAAACGGGAGCCATGGGACGCCGAAACCTTCATACTCTCGGACCCAGATGAGAATCTCATCCTCTTCGCTGGCCCGGCAGCCGACAGAACTTCTCCCATTTAATATTGAGAAACCACGGCCAGGGGCGATTTCTGACCTATATCCGCCGACATATCTTCTCTCTGTTTTATAATGGGCGATCAGTCGCGGGCGGAGAAGTTACTCAGGTGCCTGTGTTCTCGGGAAGAACCCAGTAAAGTGCTTCATCAAGATCACGAAATATCCGGACACCTTTTTCGCCAGACACCTCACGAAACATGGCAAACATCCTTGCGAATCCGAATACCAGGTCGTTGTTCACCAGGATGGCCCGGCGTGAATCGGGAGAGAATATGGATCTTTGGGCAAGCCTACGCACATCATCAGGCCCGAATTCGAGCTTAGTGATGTGGGTGCAGTCTACCAATTCAGAAAAGTTGGGGTCAAACTCAGGGTCCTTCAGGAGTTTCTCTTGATGCGCCAGTCCGTCGGCTATGGTGAAGACGCCTGAGAGAGTACTCATCACCAGTCGTTTATTTTTCTCGATTCTGAAATAGGCTGGCATCACAAACTTTCTTCATCGGTGAGACAAGGAACAAACAAGGGCACTGGGCGTCCTGTCCTCTTTCAGTCGCGCTATCGAATCCTAGATGTCGTGATCCGCCAGGCTGCGGCTCACAAACTTTTTCCCGAGCATCACCGCCTGCACAGCAGCAAATAGGTCGCCCTCAGCATCCGACTTAACAACGTAGCCGTGCCCCCCCGCACCGATCGCCGCCCGCACGATATCTGGATCAACCTGCTGGCTCAAAAAAACAATTTTCGATTCGACTGAGATCTTACGTATTTCTCGTGCCGCTCCAATCCCATTCAGCTTTGGGAGCCCGATGTCCAACAGAATCAGATCAGGCTGCAGTTCCTTCGCCCGCAGAACCGCTTCAACTCCGTCGGCCGCATAGCCAACAACCTGCAATCTTGGATACTTTCGGAACTTCGCAAGCACCGCGTTGCGCCAATCGGCGAAATCATCCACCAAAAGAACTCGAATCACGGACTGATTGTTGATGGCCTCTCCAGTCTGATGTTCAATACCAAGTTGACGAACCTTGGTTATTGAACCGATTGATGAAGGAATAGCATGGCATCGGAGAACGATGCCGTCGTTGCCCTAAAGCAACCTTGAACTTGACCAAGCGCAATCAGGGAAACACCAACGGCGGGGACAGACAAATTAACTTAACGCGCAGTTACACCAGATGCAAGAGCAGGCGCTCCTGCGACCGGACCAGAACTTCACCTCGCCGTTTGACGATGGCACGGTCGCGCTGCCACTCGCTCATCAGCCGGCTTGCGGTAAACGGCGTAACGTTCGACGCGTTCGCCAATTCCTCGTTTGTAATTTGAAGGGCGATACCCCCTTCAACCTTCTGCCCGACGGTTCGGATAAGAGTAACAAGTACTTGCGCAACCCGCTGCCGGGCGGTGCGGCAAGCTAAACCCATGTGGGCCGTGAGATTCCAAGCCAGGTAGTCTGACGCCGTTAACAGCGCGTTCTCCAGCAGCTTGGGATACTGCGACACGAAGCCCCGGACAGTCGCGCGATTCCACACCAACACCGTGCTGTCCGTCACTGTTTCTGTGCTCAAGAGATAAGATGAAGGGCTCGACAGCACCGCCCGGCCTCCGAACAGGTCTCCTGGTCCAATCCACTGAAAGAGAAGCTTCCTTCCCTCACCCGTAACAAAGAAAAATCTGACGAGTCCCTTCGTCAACAGGAAAAGCTGTTCGGCAGGGTGGCCCTGGTTTGTGATCACAGATTTGGCGGTGAAACGGCGTTGTGTTGCGGCTCCCAATATCGCCTTGCGCTGGCCGGGAATCAAACCATCCAAAAATTGTGATCTCAAGCTGACGGACACGGTAGCAATCCCTGCGGCAGGCATACGCATGTCTCCCTGAGAGGACGTGGGACTAAGCCCAAAGTTGCGAACTGCAAGAGGAAGAGGATCCGGTCGACCCGGAGAACAAAATTGGCCTAGAAGGGCCATTTCCTGGGGTCAGTGGTGGTGCGTGCCGGATCCTCCCGGAGGTTGCAGTTGGGCGAAGTATGCGGCTGTCGGACCCCCTCGGCTACTGTCAAAAGTACGCAGGGCGCAACAATTGACTCTCGGCTCGGACAACGGTCCCGGCCCCGCCGCGGTGTCACGCGATCGGCTGAACTCATTGCCTCCGCCAGGCTGGCGCCTCAAAGGGATCCGCGAAATACTGTGTTTCGTGGACGACCTTGCTGTTGCGGAACTTCATAATGCTCACCGTGTATGCCGAGCGCCCCTGGTACGTGATTGTGTACTCCGTGATCCAGAGATTTCCGTTTCCAAGAATCCGTTTGACCTGAAAGCCGGACGGCTTCCCTGGATGATGACTCCGCAACGCCTGCAAATTGCTTCGCTCGAGGATTCGCTCCCCCGACTGGGGATAATCACAAATGGCATCGTCCGCATAATCATCGTGTTCCGCGTTTACATCACCCGCAGCCGACGTCTGCCAGTGCGCATTCAGGGCCGCCCGGATTTGTTCCTCTTGAATGGACTGCTATAACTTCGGTTTCGAAACAGTACCACCCATGGTCGCTCCTCCTCTTTGGCTCGATGTATCATACTCACGGAAGTACGCGTGACGCCCCCGCGTCTGGTGGTGCGAGTGCGGACTCAGAGAAGCGGACGCCCCATGCTGCCTGTCATGCCTTTCTTTTTTGCAGCTTGCTTTGCGCGCTTGCTCTCTTCAAGTTCCGTTCAAGATGCTCCCTCAGAAGTCTCCGCGCGTGAAATGTGCGCCCCTTAACGGCGCTCACGGTCAAGCCAAGACGCCGAGCGGTCTCCGCGCTGGTCAGGCCTTGCATCTCGCGGTGCAGAACGACGACCCTCAAGTTCTTTCGAAGCCGTCGAATTGCCTGAAGCAAGGCCGCGCTTCGTTCGCTTTCGCAGAGGATTTCTTCTGGTGTGGATCTGCCATCAGCAATCTCCACGCCACCCTCACTTTGCGCAACGTCCACCCTCTTTTCGTGAAGCGGCTCTCGCGTGCGGCGCTGGCGCAGCAGCATCAACGCTTCGTTGATGACTATCCGGGTGAGCCAGGTCGAAAAAGCAGAGTCTTCGCGAAACCTTTGCAGATCCACGAGCACCCGCTGAAAGGCGCGCTGCACCGCATCTTCCGCGTCCTGCTGATTGCGAAGGATGCGGAAGGCCGTGCAATAGGCTTTGCGCTGATGACGCTTGTAGAGTTCTCCGAAGGCGTCGTCGTGTCCGGACTTAGCCCTCGCGACGAGTGAATGTTCGTCGCGGATTCCCTGATTGCCGGCGGCCAGGGGCACGCCCTTGACCGCGGTTATCCCCGGCTGAAGCTCTGGAGCGAACATAGATTCCTCCCGCCTACTTTCAATTCTGGCGCTACCAGCGCCCAACGTGATTAAGCCAGCAGAACGGGAAGGAAACAATTGAACGAAGGTATCGACAATACCATCGTATCGGGATGCAGAGCGCGCACGAAAATACGCACCCTTTCTTCTTCGCAGTTATCCAATGGACGAGGAAACAAACGGTGAACCCGGCATGAAGTGAGGGCCGAACAATGCTTTCGAAGTGACTTAACCCAGGTCGTGAAAACTCGCTCAGGCTTTTGCCAAGGATTGGCCGAGCTTACCGGCTATCTTTACCAGATCGGCCAGCGAATCGGCCCTCATCTTTTGCATGACTTTGCCTCGATGAGCCTTGACCGTGATCTCGCTGATGCCGAGCTCACCCCCAACCTGCTTGTTCAATCGACCGGAGACGACCATGGCCATGACCTCTCGTTCGCGTGGCGAAAGAGACGCGTAACGGTCCCGGAGTTCTTTGATCTCCGCCTGCTGGCCAAGAGCAACGCGGCTGCGTTCGAGGGCTTGCCGGACGGCGGTTAGCAGCACATCGTCCTTGAAAGGCTTTGTGAGGAATTCGACGGCGCCTGCCTTCATGGCCTGTACTGTTTTTGGAACATCGCCGTGCCCAGTAATGAAAATGATGGGTACATCAGGGTGTTCGGCCGCAACATGTTTCTGCAATTCAAGGCCATTCAGGCCCGGCATGGAAATATCGAGTACCAGGCAGCTTGGAACGGGCTTTCGAGGATGGGAGAGAAAGCGCTTCGCTGACGAGAAAGTCTCCGGGTGCCAGCCTTCGGAACGGATGAGCAACTCCAGGGACTCACGCACGGAGATATCGTCGTCTACAACAAACACAACGGACGTGGCGTTCGACATAAAAAACGACCCCAGTTCATGACCTGTCGCCTCAGTTGAATGCATCATACCCTCCAAGCCGCGGGAATGCGGAGGTTTTTTAATCCAACCCGAGCGCCGCATTAAGTGCTCCAAGGAGGGCTGTGTCGCTGAACGGTTTATAGAGGAATCCCGCAGCCCCTTGCTCAACCGCTCGCCTGCGAGTCGTCTCGTCTTTCCGGGCGGTTATGAAAACGATCGGAATCTTATACCCGCGATTCCGTAGTTCCTGCTGGAGATCAAGCCCAGTCATCCCAGGCATGGCGACGTCCAATACCAGGCAATTCATTTGACTAAGGTTGTTGGCCGCGAGGAACTCCTCTGCGGATGAGAAAACTTTACTACGAAAGCCAAGCTCGCCCAGCAAGTCCGGCAGTGACTCGCGGACAGACTCATCATCGTCAACAACAGCGACCAACTGCACGTGGATAAACGCCTCCCCCGTCTGGGGACTTCTTTGAATGAGAATGAGGATCGGGAGGTCCCGCGTCTATTAGACTTAAGTATTGGTACTACACGGAATGGAAAACAGAAAGGTTGCGCCGGGGCCATCGTTCCGGATTGCCCAAAGGCGGCCTTGATGGCTTTCGATGATGGAGCGGCTGACAGACAGCCCAATCCCCATGCCGTCACCTTTCGTAGTGCTGAAGGCTTCAAATAGCTTCTGTTCAATTTCGGGGTCTATCCCGACTCCCGAATCTTTGACGCTCAGACGCACACCCTCTTCGTCGCAAGCTGTCTGGATCAGCAGATCCCTCGGACGATCGTTAACGATACTCATGGCATCCGAGCCATTATGTATCAGGTTCAAAATGACCTGCTGAATCTGGACCCGATCCCCCAAAACGGATGGCAGATCGGCGTCAAGGTCCGACTGCAGAATGACCCTATTTCGTTCCAGATCACTCACGGATAGCGCGACCACCTCTTTGGCTGCCTCATTCAAATCGAACACTTCGAAGGGAGCGTTCTTTTTGCTGAATAGCGCGCGCAGCCGAGTGATCACTTCCGATGCGCGATTGCCGTCGCGAATGGTCCGCCTGGCCGTTTCGCGCGCACCATCTACATTTGGAGGATGGGCGTCCAGCATACGAAGGCACGTACTAGCGTTGGTGACAATACCGGATAGCGGCTGATTGACCTCATGCGCGATCGATGCCGTCAAGGTGCTTAGTGTCGTTACCCGCGCCATATAGGCAAGCTCCGATCGCGTCTCGTTGAGAGCTTCCTCGGCCACCCGGCGCTCCGTGACATCTTCGGAGAGTGCCATTAGAAACCCCGGCAACTGCTCCGTGCCCGGCACAACAGAAACGCTGTTACGCGCCCATACCGTGCTGCCATTTTTTCGCCGGTACTGTTTTTCAATCTGAAATTGTCGGCGCTTTCCTTGCAAAAGCTCCTGGATGAGCGCCAGGTTGCGAGTACGGTCCTCCTCAATAGTAATATCGAGAAAGCTTAGTTGTCCGAGTTCCTCTTCCGTGTATCCCAGCATTTTCTCGAACACGGGGTTCGCCGCGAAAATGCGGCCGCTCAACTCTGCCAAAACAACACCGATCGCCGAGTTCTCAAACACCGACCGCCACCGCTCCTCGCTCCGCGCGAGTTTCGCGTGGATATCAAGCAAAGCCATTTCGTTTCGCTTGCGCTCGGTAATATCGCGCAGATAGCCGGTGAACGACGGAGGTCCATCCTGCAGGATACGCGTGATTGCCAGTTCGACGGGTATTTCCCTTCCATCGGCACATAGGGCGGTCATCTCGATGCGCCGGCCCAGCACTCGGGACTCGCCCGTGGCCAGGTGACGCGCGAATCCGGCGCCGTGCCTCTCACGGAGTGACGGCGGGACGATGACGTCGGCCAGATGCTTGCCCAGGACGTTCTGCCGGTCGTATCCAAAGGTTCGTTCAGCCGCGGGGTTGAATTCCGTAATGCGACCTTCGTGGTCCATGGCCACAATGCAGTCAAGGGAAGAGTCCAGAATCGCCGCCTTATGCGCTTCACTGCGCTTAAGTTCCCTTTCTTCCCTCTGAAATTTCTCTTCTACAAATTCGCGTTCGGCAATTTCCTTCCTGAGCAGTTCGTTGGTGGAGGCAAGCTCCGCGGTTCGTTGCGCCACCCGCTGATCGAGTTCGCCGGCGACCTGCTTTTGTGTGCTCAGGAGGCTGGATTCCTGCAGCCCGATGGCGGCCTGGTTCGCCGCAATGTTCAAAACGAGTCTCTCGGTTAGCTGCGGGAAGTCAGCTCTTTCGGAACCTGCCACGATGACGCCAATTTCTCCATGCACCCCCAGATGCAAAGGTACCAACGCAATCGCGGGCTTTCCGAAAAAATCCTGCACAACCGCCGGCATTTTTTGAGGATCATTTTCCAACCACGGTTGGAGCATCTCGCCGGCTTCTTCCGTTCGAGGCTTGGACTCCCAGGTTGATCCAACTCGCAGAGTTTCGGTAAATCCGGTGCGGGTTGACGATCTTAGCCGTGCATAGATGAAATCGAGGTTCAACATGCTCACCAGAGCATCGAGCGAATTGCCGATAATCTGTGAGGGGGCGCCGCCAGTCCAGGTGGCAGGCAGGGCTAGCACGCCCACCAAATCGTTGATACAGCGTCGAAGGTGCTTGATTTCCCCGGAGGAACTTTCGGGCTCAGCTGGCATGCTAGCTTCCTGTTGAGGTTGAAGTGCCCCGTGCAGCTCTTCGTTCGCTGAACTCTCGAAGGAATTCACCCGGAGGTACGAAGAATGGATTTCGTTGGAGCATTCCGCCAATGATGATCATCGGATGCGTGCGCATGATGTCGATCACGGTGTCCCCGCCAAATTTTCCAAGATGGTAGGTGCAAATCACCGCGTCGTCGTGATGCTCCCATACATGATTTACCCGCGATTCGAACTCAATCAGATCCTTGGTGTAAGATTTCCCTTCGGCCGCCCAGTCCATTCGGCAAACGATACGGCTCAGGGGAAATCCTCCCGGAGCATTGCCACTGGCGATTCGCTCGAATGCCTGCAGCATTCGCTCCTTATCAAACTGGCCATCGCGGAGGTAAGTTTCGGTATTGGTTCGAAGCTCTAATTGGCCGCTGCTTTCCGCTGCCGCTGGATCGATCCCTGCCTCAACCAGCCGCTTCAAGTGTTCGTTGCGTTGGTTCGCGTTGACGACGTGAACAGCCTTGTGACCACATTCGAATCCGCCCTTAATGAAAGGGAGCAGCACTCGGTATTCTTCCTCTTCGCTGTTGAAGAATGCACAGACATGACGGGTTTCCGCGAGTTGTGAACCCGCAAACGAGATGGAGGCCGGGGTCTTCATGGCTCAATCCCTCACCCAGGGGGAATCCACCCAAAGGGTGGGCCTACACACTATCGCGGTCAGGGGGGATTGTTCAACCACTACGGAGAACAATGCTCAGAGCCTCTCGTCAGAATGCGAGTTGGTACTGGTTCCGCAGGATGAGGAGAGAAGCGATCATCTGCCGGCAGATCTCAGTGATAGCCTGCGAGTTCGGGGAGCTGTGGTCCTCGAAGGTTTGTTGTAATTGCCGGATGGAATCATCGGTGACGCGCACGGGTGCGTCCTCTTCGCGCGCCATCCAGGCGGCAATGTGCATAAGCTCATCGCTATATTCGTTCAGAAAATGCTCCAGCGCCTGATTTTGGTGCTGGGTCAATTCGGAACCGCTCGCTCGTCGCCCACGATGGGAGACAAGGCTGAGCTCCAGCAGGTAGATCGAGCGCATCGCCGGCTGAGCCCTCTGAATCCGCTCACACTCGGCAGCGTCTTTCTGGCGCCGATGGCGAAACTCAAACTCAAACCGCGCGGCATCGATCTGCGATTCCAGGCCGGCGAAGTTGTCATTGATCTGGCTGCGGAGCCGGCTGATCTGTGAAATGGCAACGGCGCTATCGCGGACCACCGGACAAACTCCGAGCTGTGCCAGCATGCGTACGTTCCGCACCAGCAGCTTCTGCAGCTGCTCCGCATCGCTCTTCGTCCCGAAGCGGTCAAAGATAAAGCCCATGGCAAGAATGCCTACAAACACGCCAATTACTTTATCGCGCGCGATCGTAAGGTCGGTCTGGATTTGAAAATCCTGCAGGTTGACAAAGTAAAAGGCCAGCGCCATCTGCACGCCAAAAAAGGAAAGCCGCGGGCTGGAGGTGGCGAACCAGGCCGCGATCGCGGTCGCCACCGCAAAAAATACCGCAAACCCGAAGACGCTGTCGATACCGGGAAGGATCAAAATCTGCGCCGAGATCCCCAGGATCAGCCCTCCAGCTACAAATCCGGCAAGGCGGAGAAACTGCGCCTGGAGCGAATTCCCAATGGTGCTCAGCGCCGTCACGATGCAAGTAAGCACGCTGGTGCTGATGCCGGGCCAGTCGAGCGCGTTGTAGAGAATGTAACAGACGCTCGCGGCCAGGCACCCGGATAGAGCGAAGCGTAGATATTCCGGGTTCTGGAATGCATCAGGCAGAAACAGAGCGCGCCACCAGTCTTGCCCTGGCGCTTTCTGCGAACCGCCGACGATCTCCTCGTGTTGCAAGACTTCGGGGATGAGTGCAACGATTCGTTCCATCTCTTGAAGCATGGGCAAGCCAGCGGACGGCTGCCCCTCGAGCACGAGAGGAGATGCGGAAATTCCCCCAGACTCGCGAAGCTCCGTTCGGATTGCTCCGAGCCTCTCGGCAAGTGCGCGTAGACGGACCGCGTCGTCCTCGTCGGGCCGCCGTGGAGTGTCTTTGAGACTCGCGGCAAGATCAATAAGCCGGCCCGTCAGCGAAATCAGTGCGCTTCGCTGCGCCCGCTTGGTCGGGTCCACGCCTTGGCGTTGCAACGCCGTTCTGAGCCGGCCAGTGCCGATCAGATGGTATTGAAGAACTCTGGTGCGGATCGACCTCGCTGGGGCATGGAGACCGGCAATGCTTTCCGCCACCTGTTCCACAGCGAGTAACATATCGTCGACCGATGTGATGAGAGGATCGGAGCGATCGAAGATGCGGTAAATCGCCTCGGTTGCCACGGCGGCGCCGGCACCTATGGCGACAGCCAGGATGGGCCAGAGAGTGCCCTCCACCTGGTCTTGGCTCGGTAAGGTGCGGTCCCATACCGGCAGGGCAACGCCGATCGGAACGGCGAAAGCCACAGCGGCTGCGTAGTTAGGCACGGTGCGAATAACGAAAAAGACCAGATACAGGCTTCCGATGACCCAGTAGAAATGAGTAATGGGATATCCACGGAACAACATCATCCCGAGCAGGGTGTAGAGGCTCGCGAGGACGAATCCGAGGACGATCAGTCGCCCCCCGCGCCAAGTAGCCGCGAGATTTTCGCGAGCCATGAGAATGGAAAATAATCCACCGAGGAACGCGTAAGGAATGCGGAAGGTCACGGCGATAATCATCACCAGCGTAGCTGCGATCGTCATGCGGACGACCGTGCTCACGCGTCCGGGATACGCGGCAATTTCCCACCGGATGAATTCTTGAAACCAGGTCCAAAAGGCGATTCGGCTGGCTGGCAGATCGCGGAGTTGCGCGGCGCGGGTCGCCATATCAAGGTTACCGTTTGTATCCGTGGATGACGACTACTGCCGATGCTCCCAGGCGAATGACATCAGAGGGCGGCGACTGGATCCGGATGCGGACGGGGTAGCGGCTGGCCAAGTGTACCCAGCTGAGCGTGCGTTGCACGTCGGGCAAGCCGGACGTGATTCGGCCCACAAGCGAAGGATCGGGTGTAACGCCGTACCCGGAACTCTCAACAACGCCTGTAAGGCGCAATCCGGGATCAGACATTACGTAAACGTCCGCAGTCATACCCGGCTGGATATGCTTCAACTGCGTCTCGCGGAAATTCGCAAGCACCCACCAGACGCGAGTGTCGATTAACGTGAAAATCTCCTGCCCTACGTGAGCATAAGCTCCCTCGGAAATGTTCAGGCTGGTTACACGTGCGTCGAAGGGAGCGTAGACGCGGCACTGGTCGTAATTGTATTGGGCGTTATAGATTGTGGCGTCTCGCCCCTGCCGTTGGGCCACCAGGGGATCGAGGGTAAGCACGCTGGACTCCGATTGATGAAGCTGTGCTGTGCTCTGCTCTGCCGAGGCCTGGGCTTGCGCCAGGGCTGCCAGCATGGAATTGAGGTGGGCTCGATTGAGAGCCAATTGCGATTCGGCTTCGTGCACGGACTGGGAACTGGCCCGCTCTGTCGTACGCGCCTGGTCCACCTGGTCGACGGTAACGAACTGCTTGACGAGCAGGGGCTCGACGCGGTGCAGGTTATTTTCAGCGTATGTCCACTCGGCCTTGGCCCGATCCAGCGCAGCCTCAGAATGGGCGACATCGGCCTCCGCCTCGCGGATTGAGGCTTGCGCCCGATCGACGTTGGCGCTGGCGCTGCGGGTTGCCGCCCCGGAGGCGGTGACGGCGTGCACTTCGGCCCGAATGCGCCGCTGCTCATCGACGATCTGGCCTTCGAGGGCGGCCCTGTCCGACGTTGCATGGTCAAGCGCATATTTATAGGGCCGATCATCAATGTCGAAAAGCAGATCGCCTTGTTTAACCCGCTGATTGTCGGCGACATTCAGGTGCAGTATGGGCCCCTCGACAACGGGGGCGATTCCGATGTAGTTGGCAAAAATTTCGGCGTCATCGGTCTGCGGACGCCGGGTTGAGACCAGGTAGACGGCAAGCAAGCCGGCGATCGCCAGCAAAACCATGGATGCGGTGAAGACGCGGCCGTACCACTGAAGTTTTGCGATCCGATTGTCTTGCGCAGGTTGGACAGTGTCTTGGTCCGGCATCGCGTTCACCTAGCTGTAGAACAGCAGCCACAACACACACGAAAAAAAGGTCGCCGTGCTGAGATAGAAAAGTACAGGTGCAGCCAGGTGTTCGGCGATTACGGTCCGCACGATCAGGACGCGCGCGCCAGCCGCCAATACGAGACCACCGGCGGCGCAGAAGATCCACACCGGGAAAAAAGAGCCGAAGATGCTGTATTCAGGCGCGTGGGAGCAACCAGCCAGCACCAGCGCCGCCGTCAGCGATAAACCGGCGACGGGGCGATGTGAGGTCATTGGGCGTCGGTCCCGCTTCGTTGATCCGATATTCATGTCAAGCAGGCCTCATGTCCGTCGAATATTGGTCGAAATTAAGGACCGAATCTATTGGACGAAGGTATCGATCCATGCCTTCCCGCCAGGTGATCCCGTTGGCGCCTGCGCATTTTGATTGTTGAAAATCTGGCCTGTGCAGCCCGTGAAGTTGATGTCGTTCAGTACTTTGGGACCGACCGATACGTTCGTCCAATAGACTCGGTTATGCACTTATGGCTTTATAGCGGCCGAACTGGAAGAAGTCTCGATTGATCGAATACAACAAAGCATTGAATGTTCTATTTTTGCCGCTGCTCCTCGCCTTCTCCGCGGCGCAGGCTCAGGGGCAATGCGCCGGTAATGTGTCTTCTCCCGCAGCTGTCGCCGACTGTGCCGCTCGCGAAACCCCTCGCGAAGGCACGGCGATTCTCGATCCAGTTCACCCTTACACCCTGGCCGAGCTGATCGACGTTGCCGAGCATCACAATCCCACCACGCGCACGATCTGGGAGCGGGCAAAGCAGAAAGCCCGCGAACTCGGACTGGCCAAAAGCGCCTATTATCCCGAGTTAGAGGGATTAGCTGTTTTCGGCGATCAGAGATTTATAAATCCATTCCCGAAACCCCTCGCTCCCCGCGGCTACGTCATGGTCGAGATACCCATCGTCGCGCCGGAGGTCACGCTGCAATATCTCATCTTTGACTTTGGCAAACGCGAGGCTACTGTGGGATCCGCGAAAGCGGAGAGGCTCGCCGCGGGCGCGGACCTAATTCAGGTAAATCAGGCGCTGGCCTTTCGCGTTGCCAGTGCGTATTACCAGCTTACGACTGCGCAGGAAAGATTGCAGGCCGCGCAGGACACGTTGCGAACCGCACAAACAACGCAGGATGCGGCTGAAAACCGGCTGAGCAACGGGCTTGCGACTCTTCCCGATGTTCTTAACGCCCGTGCCGAAACGTCTCAGGCAGTGTTTGACGAGGAATCCGCAGACGGAGACGAAAAGATTGCGCGTGTCACGCTGACGGAAGCGGTGGGGGCCGATCCGTCTCCCAACATTGTGATCGACAGCCAGAGGAGCGCGCCGCTGCCGGAGAGCCTCACCATTTCTATCGAGGCGCTGATCGATCGCGCGATGGAGAATCGTCCCGAACTCATGGCGCAAACTCTGCGTGTCCGCTCCGCCGAGGCTCGCATTCGTGCCGCCAGGGCAGAGTACAAACCGCAGATCGTTCTTTCGGGTTCGGGAGCGCAGACCTCTGTGTGGCCCGTCCCCGATTTCGGACACCTCGGCTCCGCGAGCGAGCCCACCTGGTCCGTCGCACTCGGTGTTCATTGGCGCATCTTTGACGGAGGCGTTCGCAAGAACGAACTGTTGATCGCCGAATCGAAACGCCGGGAAGCCGAGGACGAACTTACAACGGAACATGATCGGACAACGCGCGAGGTCTGGACCGCTTATATCGCATTCCGGACGGCGTTGCGAAAGCACGACGCCGCTGTGGCGCTTCTCGAGTCCGCCAACGCCTCCTACTCGGCTTCGCTCGAAGCATACAAATACGGAGTGAAGAACCTGGTCGATGTGGTCACCGCGGAGAAACAGTTGGCGCAAGCCCGACTATCCAGTGTCTCTGCGCGATCGGAATTATTCCTGGAGGCAGTCAACCTTGAATTCTCCACTGGAAATCTGCTGAGGAATCAACCGCCGGCGACAAGACTTCAATCCCAGGACAGGCATCAATGATTTGCCCAGGCTCCAACGGCCAAGGGCAGGTCTTGTCCCTCGCCAAGAATCGTGTTCATACCAACGTATCGCCAATACCATCGTCCAATTGATTTGCTGGAGCACCTCGGGTGTAATCGCTCCATCGCAGCCGATTCAATCGGACTCGAGCGACACGGTAAAAAAAACGGGTTTGCCCGCACCGTTCGCATGTCAGGAGGAAATCCAATGAGCATTATCGATAAGGCCCTGGAAGCAAACCGCAGCTATGCAAAGAAATACGATCCAACTCTGGGGAAACGCCCGGCACCCAAGCTCGCAGTCGTAACCTGCATGGATCCGCGGCTCTCGGATCTCTCTGGAATCCTGGGCCTGCCGCAGGCCGATCTTGACGTTATCCGAACCGGCGGACCCGCGGTAACAGAAGATGTTCTCGGTGAGCTTGTTGTTTCCACCCGTATACTCGGATCCAAAGAGATTCTGCTTCTCAACCACACCGGCTGTGGGTTCACGACATTCACTGATGAGGAGCTGAATGCGAAGCTGAGCGCCTCCACCGGTGACGCGTCGCCGGCTCCCATGCGCTTTTTCTCCTTTAAGGACCCCGAGGAAAATACCCGGGAGCAGATCAAGACAGTCAGGTCGCATCCCTGGATCGCGAAAGATGTCCCCGTGCGCGGCTTGATTTTCGACGTGGATACCGGTCTCCTCCGGGAAGTGCAGCCAATTGCAAAGCACACTGCTGCCTGAACTTGCAGAGCCCCTCACATCTCGCTAACGAAGTCCGGCGGCTATCACGAGCCAGCTTGCCAAGTGACGCGGCAGAGCTGGCCAGATATCTCATCGGAAAAACCATTGTGCGCAAGACCCCGCGTAGCAGGATTAGCGGCCGCATTGTCGAGACAGAGGCCTATCCACCGGGCGATCGAAGTGGGCATGCTTTTCGTGGACGAACGGCCAGCAACCAATGCCTGTTTCTGGACAAGGGGTTTGCCTATGTCTACTTCATCTATGGGACGTCCTACATGCTCAACGTATCGGCGGAAGAACCGGGAGTTGGTGCTGGCGTCCTCTTGCGCGCCATTGAGCCTCTGGAAGGAATCAACGTAATGAAACGGCTACGCAAAACCGACAAACTCATAGACTTGGCGAGAGGGCCGGGACGCCTTGCAGCTGCATTGCAAATCGACAAGCGGTTGGACGGAGTTGACCTGTGCTCCGACGGTCCGCTTTGGCTTGGGACCGCGGTTCGAGAGACTGCGCACGTTGGAACAGCCGTGCGCATCGGCATCACGCATGAGGTGGATCGGCCGCTGCGTTTCTTTGAAGCGGGCAGCCCGTTCGTTAGCGGCCCTCGCAAGCACCTAAAGAGTCGTTAGGCGTGCATCGACTCGATTGGAATTCGCAATAGTTCGCTGGCGGTTCCCAATCACACAAATCGGCAGCGAATAGGAGAATCACAATGAATCCGACACTCAACCACGATCTCGATCTGCGTTGCATCAATACAGCCCGAATTCTCTCGATCGACATGAGCGAGAAAGCCCGCTCGGGCCACCCCGGATTGCCCATCGGCGCCGCCCCGATGGCCTACACTCTCTGGGACCGGTTTTTGCGGCACAATCCCGCAAATCCCCGGTGGGCCAATCGCGACCGTTTCGTCCTCTCCGCTGGTCATGGATCGGAGCTGCTTTACTCATTGCTTCATCTGACCGGATACAACTTCAGCCTCGATGACCTCCGGAATTTTCGCCAGTGGGGCAGCAAAACAACCGGCCATCCGGAATATGACCCGGACCTTGGAGTGGAAGCAACCACAGGCCCACTAGGACAGGGCATCGCTATGGCCGTCGGAATGGCCGTAGCCGAAGGCCATCTCGCAGCTCGTTTTAACCGGGATGGGTTCCCGGTAGTCGATCACTTCACCTTCGTGCTGGCCGGCGATGGAGATCTTATGGAAGGAATCTCGTCTGAAGCGGCATCCCTGGCAGGAACGCTTCAGCTCGGAAAACTTATTTGTCTGTACGACAACAATCACGTTTCGCTGGACGCGACCACCGACCACGTTTTCACCGAAGACACCTGCGGCCGCTTCCGGTCGTTCGGATGGCATGTAATTTCTCTTCCGGACGGAAATGACCTCGAAGCAATCGACCTTGCCATTCGGCAGGCTATGGGTGAAAAGCAGAGGCCGTCACTGATCGCCGTACGAACTCACATCGGGTACGGGAGCCCGCTGCACGACTCGCCAAAAGTTCATGGCGAACCTATGGGACCTGAGAACGCGCGCGCGACGAAACAAAACCTTGGATGGCCGGACTTGCCGCCTTTCAGCGTTCCTGCCGATGTTCAGGCTCATTTTCGTGAGGCCATTCCGCGCGGAACCGCGCTGGAAAAAGCATGGACCGACATGTTCGAACGCTACTCTGAGCAGTACCCCGATTTGAGTCATCAACTCAAGAACATGCGGGACGGAGTTTTCCCTGACAACTGGGATTCAGGCCTTCCATTGTTCTCGCCCAGCGAAGGATCAATCGCGACCCGCGAAGCTTCGGGCAAGACAATGAATGCCATCGCCGCGGCGCTGCCGGGGTTTCTTGGCGGCGCTGCCGACCTTGCCGGCTCAAATCGCACGACGTTGAAGGGTCTCGGCGATTTGGGCTTCGGCGACAATCAGGGCAGGAACATTCACTTCGGCGTTCGCGAACATGCCATGGCAGCAATGGTAAATGGAATGGCGTTGCACGGCGGCTTGATCCCCTTCGGTTCAACATTTTTCACCTTCTCCGATTACATGCGGCCTTCTTTACGCCTGGCGGCCCTGATGGGGGTTCACAGCACTTTCATCTTCACCCACGACAGCATAGGTCTCGGTCAGGATGGACCGACACATCAACCCGTCGAGCACCTGACCAGTTTGCGCGCAATGCCGGGGCTGACGGTCTTCCGCCCTGCGGACGCCAACGAGACTGCATCAGCCTAGCGCGTGGCGATGGGAATCCCCGGTCCGGTGGTATTCGTCTTGACTCGCCAAGCCTTGCCTGTCCTGGATCCAAAACTGTTCGCCGTCAGCGCCGGGGTCGCGAAAGGCGCTTATGTTCTGCTGGATGCGCCCGAGCCCGACCTTGTACTAGCCGCGACCGGATCGGAAGTCCACCTGGCGCTGGACGCCGCGCAGGCCCTCGCTAAATCAGGCACCAAAGCCCGTGTCGTATCCATGCCATCGTGGGAGCTGTTTGCAAAACAACCCGTCGAGTACCGCGATTCCGTTCTGCCCCTCAGCATCCCCACGCTGGCAATTGAGGCCGGCGCGACGCTTGGCTGGTACAAATGGGTAGGCCGAACCGGCGATATCATCGGACTGGATCACTTCGGGGCCTCCGCGCCCGGCGAAGTAGTTATGGCCAAACTGGGATTCACCGTCGACAACGTGGTCCACCGCGCGCTGCAACTTCTGCACCGGGATAATGCGTCGGCCACAGCAGTAGCGTGATTCCTGTGTTCATTCTGTGTCCTCGGATCACGGAATGAACGGCGGGTTCTTACCGTCGGACATCTTAACCCATCAATTGACCTTCGCCGCTCGCGACCGCAGGGCGTCCCTCGTGTCGCTCGAATTCTCCAGAGATTTCTGCGGCTTGGGCGGTGAAATCTTTTCGCCTGCCCCGAAAACATGGGGATAAGCCCTTCTACAAGCGTCGGGTGGGTGAGTATCGCGTCGCGCAGCGCGGTATACGGCAACCCGGCGAGCATCGCAACCTGCACCGTCCCCAGCACCTCACCCGCGCCAATTCCCACCTGCCGGGTGCCCTAGGCTCCGCCTTTTGGTGCCTGGGTCTTGGGGTTGTTTTTCCTCCCTTGCTAACTCACTTTGATCCTCGCCGATTCCGTTTATCACCCTTAAAAAGCCCCCAATTACACCGCGCTGCTTACACGAATGCGGTTCACGCGCGACTAGTAAAACCGGCGACCGTCAGCGCCCTACTTTCCCCGCAGCATCGGATAAAACTGTACCCAGGTCATATCCGTCTTCGCGACGTAGGCCGCGTGGCAGCCGGCGCATTCGCTGGCCGAAGCTTCCGCGGATGCCTCGGCATACGGCTCGGGATGATGCCCAAAATTGAAAAAGCCCCAGCCATTGGTCTTCGCGAATCTTTTGCTGTCTTTCACAGTCACATCCATGCCGTTGTACACTCCGTTGAAATAGCCGCGCCCCGATGGCTCCGAGCGCGATCCATCCGGAAACGTCGGGTCAAGCACCCGCGTCAGCTCCTTCACGATCACGGTTCCTTCGGGAAAAGAGCCGGTCTTCAAATACACATCCAGATTTCTCTCCTCCACGTAAACGTGATGGTATTCCGGGAACCCCGCCTTTCCATTGTTCAGCCCGTTCGGCGTCAACGGAGCCCCCACAAAAACCCACCGCCGGTAACCGGTGGGCAGCTTCAACTTGCCATCGGCATCAAATACCGGCCCCGTGGGTTGCGCCTTAACGGCCGCAGCTCTTGTGTTCGACAGTAACGCGCCCCCCGCGATCAATCCAACTCCCACGACGATAACTAACAAACATTTTTTCATCGAACTTTCTCCTTTCAACCGCCTTCAAGAGCCACTTCACCCGACACTTGTCGGCTCACTTCGAGGAAAGAAGCGGATAGCCCTGCACATAGATCCAGTCCGTCGTCTGCGCGGGTATGTGGCAACCCAGACAGTCTTTCTTGTAGTCGGTCGCCACCTGTTTGTCGGGCGCGTCCGCTGTGAACAGCGCCCATCCCCATCCATCGCCCCATAGCGCATTGCCGGGATACCGCCCTTTGCCGTCTTTGATCAGCACAAACCACACCTTCGTTCCCGTGGCCCAATGCGCGTCGCCCGTCGTCAATTGCGCGTGCTCGCTTCCGAACACCTCTTTCACCAGCACGGTTCCGTCCGCGAATTTCCCGTTCTTGCGGTAATACTCCGCCGCGCCGGGCGACGCATAGGTGAAGTGCACCTGGTCGCCCTTCGGATTCTGGACTGCATAGGCGCCGAGTACCTGGAAGTGGTCCCGGTAGTCGCTGGGCTTACGGATGTTCCCGGCCTTATCGACAAGGTCGAATCCGTTATAACTGCTGTAGCTTTGCGGCTTGACTTGTTGAAAGCCGGCAAGAACAAGCAGGACGAGGAGAAATGCGGGAAGACGAATGCTCATTGCGATCCTTCCTTCCAGCGAGTCCGCCTGCTAGCGCGGAATACGCTGGCAAAACGTAAAGTTTTTCTGTGCAGTGAACGCAGCGAACCACTTCCACAAATGCGTATCCATCCGGATCGAACCGTTTTTCACACGAAGAATGTGACGCGAGCGTCAAACTTTTGTCGTGCAAGTGTCCGCGTGCCGCCAGAGTGACAGCCCGCACTCCACTAAACACGCGAATGTTCTCTCCCCGTGGAGGCTAATTAACCTTCGCTGCCCGCGAACGCACGGAGTCCCGCGCGTCGCTCGGATTCTCCGCAGCCTGCTGCGGCGGCGAAATCTTTTCCGCCTGCCCCAAAAACAGCGGGATGAGCCCCTCTACAAGCGTCGGGTGAATAAGTATCGCGTCGCGCAGCGCCGTATACGGCAATCCGGCTAGCATCGCAACCTGCACCGTCCCCAGCACCTCGCCGGCGCCAACTCCCACCTGCGTGAACCCGAGGATGCGATCGCCGTCCGCCTCAACCAGCGCTTTTATGAAGCCACGCGTCTCGGCCATCGTCGTCGCCCGCATCACCGCCTCCATCGGAACCTTAAACAACCTGTACGCAATCCCTGTTTCTTTCGCTTCTTTCTCGCCCAAGCCGACGCGTGCGAATTCCGGGTCCGTGAACACGCAGAACGGCACCAGCCGCCCCGTCGTCACGCGCTTCCCTCCGGTGATGCTGGCATGCACCACGCGGAAATCGTCCGCGCTCACATGAGTGAACTGCGGGCTGCCCGCCACCTCGCCGATCGCCCAAACATCCGGCGCTGTCGTCGCTAGATGCTCATCCACCTGGATGTATCCGTTCGCGGTAAGCTTCACTCCCGTCTGTTCCAGACCAATGCCCTCCGTGTTTGGCACGCGGCCCGCCGCAATCAACAAATGACTGCCTCCAATGGTTTTCTTTTTCCCGCCCCGTTCAATAACCACTTTCACCGATCGCCCGGACTGGCCCGAGACACGCTTCACGAGTGCATTCAGTTCGAACTTGACACCCTCTTCTTCCAGAATTCGTTGCAACTCTTCCGTCACGTCATCGTCTTCGCGATGCAGCACGCGCGCGTTGCGCTCGATTACCGTCACCTTGCTTCCAAACCGCCGCATCGCCTGCGCGAACTCCACGCCGATGTAGCCGCCACCAAGCACAACCAGGTGTTTCGGCACCTCGTCCAGCTCTAGCGTCTCGATATGCGTAAGCGGTTTCGCTTCCGCCAGTCCCGGAACCATTTCCATCGCCGCGTGGGTACCCGTATTGATAATCACGCTGGCCCCGCGCAGTTGGCGGACTTTCCCTCCCGGCAGCGTCACCTCCAGCGTCTTCGGCGCCACAAAACACCCGGTCCCGAGAATAAATTCCGCCCCGGTCTTCTTGTAATTCCCCAGATAAGCCTCATTCCAGAAGCTCACCATCCTGCGTTTCCTTCCCCGCACCGCCGTCATGTCCACCTTAAAGGGTTTTCGCGCAATGCCGAATTCCTCGCTCCTGCGAAAGTACGACGCAATCTTCGCGCTGTGAATGACGTTCTTGCTTGGCAGGCAAGCGATGTTCGGGCACGATCCTCCCACATACCTGCGCTCGACGACCGCAACCCGTTTTCCTTCGGATGCGAACGTCCACGCAGCAATCGTCGCGCCCGTTCCACCACCCAGAATCACCAGGTCGTAATCTTCTAACGCAGGCCTTTCCGCCTGCCTGTTTGATGAAGCGTTGTTCTTCTTCATACACCGCTTCCCTTCTCGGCACACTCCGTCTGTGCTCGCGAACCTGCTACTTCTGTGTCACCAGATGATCGGAATTCAGCGGCGCCGTCCCGAAATTGTAGCTGAACCGTTTGCACCATACCGACACCGATCGGTATTTCGTCAGGTCCACATCCGGCCCCAGCGCATAGTTCTGATCCCCGATATTCCCCTTCATCACACCGAGATCGATGTAGCCCGCTTGCAGCACGCTGGGACTATCAACCGCATCCGCCGCCGCAACCATATAGATGTGCACGTCCGGCCCATTCGATGTTTTGAAACTTGTCAGGCGAAGCAGCCGGCTGCCATCTCCTTCGTGGTAAATGGTTGCCGTCCCCTCCGTCGGGTGAAACACGCTGTGAAACGTTCCCGTCTCCACCGGTTGTGGCGCGGCCCCGCCTGTTGAGACCGGCAACGCCTCATTCACGCTTTTGTTGACGACGATCCGCTCCGGCCGGAATTCGTACCACGCAACAACCAATCCAATCACCACCACGGGGATAACAATCTTCCACTTTTTCATTTTCGTTTCTCCTTAACTGAGTGCCCCGCACGTCCACATACGTGTTGGTCGCTAAGTTCCCCATCCACCGCCGCCTAACACCTGAACTTGAGGGTGCCCCATCCTTCGCGCCTTTCGCGAACTCTGCGCCATCCCGCGAAGTTTGCGGGATGAACGGTGGGCTCTTACGATCGGATACCTGAACACTTCTTATCTTTATTCCCGTTTCTTTTTCATTCTTCGTGTCAAAGCCATCCGTCTCGCCAATCTCAAATTCTCTCCTGTACTAGACTCCCTTCACCTTCGCCTGCCGCTGTGGAACTTCGTCCGCGTTCAACGCTTCCACAACCGCGCGCAACCATATCGCCACTGCCGTCGCTCCCGGATCCGCATGCCCAATCACGCGGTCACCCAGATAGCTCGATCTTCCCAACCGTGGTTTCATCTGCGCCGTCGCTTCGGCGCCGCGCTTCGCCGCTTCCACCGCTGCCCGCAAGATTTCCTGCGAAGCGTTCGTTCCGCCATTTTTCAACGTCACCATGAAAGAATGTAACGCGTCCAGCATCGTTCGGTCGCCGGGCTTCGCTCCGCCCAACTCTCTGATTGCTCTCCCGCCTTCTTCAATCGCGTTCGCCCATTGCGCCAGGCTAGCCCAGCCGGATTTCTCCAAAACATTGCCGCCGCGCAGAAAAAATACACCGTAGAGGGGCCCCGACGATCCGCCCAACGCGCTCCGCAGCGTTTGCCCCAGCGCCTTCAGCGTCGCGGGCGCTTCGTCGAGCGGATAGGAGTCCACCGACTCCTGCACAACCATCGCCGCGCGCTTCATACTCGCGCCCAGATCGCCGTCGCCCACAATGCGATCCATTTCCGTCAATTCACCTTCCGCCTCGATCAATGCTGTGCAGGCAGCTTCAATCGCTCGTTTTATTTTCCGGCCCGTTTCCGTTTGAGCATTCTTCGTGGCAGCAGACCTGCTGCCAGCCGCCGCTCTCGCCGCCAATTGTGCTTCCACCCTGCCCGGTCGCTGCTTCGACACGTTCGGCCACGCAGGGGCCGAAGTCGGCGCGTCCAGCCAGCGCAACGCCGCATCATCCACGCCGAGCACCGAAATCGATATTCCCGCCATGTCCAGCGACGACAACAGCGTCCCCGCATACAGCCGCTCGACGGTGTATCCCTTCTTTTCCAAAATCGCCATCGCATGCCTGGCCACAATCGCCAGCTCCATCGCCGTCGTCGCGCCAAGATTGTTGATCATCACCACCACGCGCCGCTCGTTTCCGAAATTCTCGTGCTTCAGAATCTGGTTCAGCAGCGTCTCGGTCAGCTCATCCGCGGGCTGAATTCGCGTGCGCGTTACCCCGGGCTCTCCGTGAATGCCTAGCCCCAATTCCATTTCGTCCTCGGCCAGTTCAAAGCTCGGCTTTCCAACCGCCGGCGAAGTCCCCGCGGAAAACGAAACACCCATCGTCGCCAGCGACTTGATCGCGCCTCTCCCGATCGCCGCAACCTCTACCAGGCTCTTTCCCTCCGCAGCCGCGGCTCCCACCAGTTTGTGAACGAAGATCGTTCCGGCCAGCCCGCGTGCGCCCGCAAATTGCGTTTTGTTGTCCAGCGCCACGTCGTCATCAACAATAATCATTTCAACGGGAATTCCCTCCGAACGCGCCATCTCCGCCGCCAAACCAAAATTCAGCCGGTCGCCCGTATAATTCTTGACCACCAGCAGCGCCCCCGGCTTGCCCGCCACCGCCTTAATCGCCGCGTGAACCGAATCCGTATCCGGCCAAGTGAACACTTCCCCCGCGACACCCGCGCTCAACATGCCTTCCCCAACATAACCCGCGTGCGCCGGCTCATGCCCGCTGCCTCCGCCGGAGATGATGGCCACCTGCTTGTCGCGAATCCGATCCGCATCCGCGCGCACCAAGACCTTGTGCCCGGCCAATCGCGCCAGTCCAGGACTCAGCACCGCCAGCCCTTCCAACATCTCCTCCACTGCATTTTCCGGACGGTTAATGAATTTTTTCATGGCCAATTCCCCTCTCTGGCATCGCTACAACCGCAGCCCACGAACGCCGCCACACAGTTGCCATTACACGCCGATGACCCGCAGCAGCGCTCCGGCCAACCCGCCTCCGATTAGCGGCCCAATCACCGGAATAACCGCGTAGCCCCAGTCCGCTCCACCCTTGCCTGCAATTGGCAGCGCCGCATGTGCCAATCGCGGCCCCAAATCGCGCGCAGGATTGATCGCATAGCCCGTCGTTCCGCCCAACGAGAGTCCAATTCCCCACACCAACGCGCCAACAAGATACGGTCCAAGTCCCGCCGCCGGCCCTCCGGCAGCCACCGCCTTTGAAAAAATCGCACCCACCACGAACACCAGCACAAACGTTCCAATAATCTCGCTGATCAGGTTCGCCGCGAAGTTGCGGATCGCCGGCCCCGTACAAAAAACCGCCAGCTTAAGCCCCTGGTCCGGCGTCTCTTTCCAGTGCGGCAGGTATTGCAGCCACACCAGCGTCGCGCCCACAAACGCGCCCGCCATCTGCGCCACAATGTAAGGAGCAAGTTTTTCAAACTGGCCCGACGACACCGCGAAACCCAGCGTCACCGCGGGATTCAGATGCGCGTCGCTGCTTCCGCACGCGATGGCCACAAAAACTCCCGCCATCACTGCCAGCGCCCACCCGGTCGTAATCACCATCCAGCCCGCGCCCTCCGCTTTCGACCGCTTCAGCAGCACGCCCGCCACCACGCCGTCCCCCAAAAGTATCAAGATCAACGTGCCCATGAACTCGCCGAAACATTTTGCCAGCATCGAGTGTCTCCTGGATTAAATGGGACTCAGCTAACCCAATCGAACGAGCGGGTTACTGCCTTCTTCCAAAGGCCATACAACTCTTCGCGCTTCCCGTTCTGCAGATTCGGCTTCCACGTTCGGTCCACGGCCCAGTTCGCGCGCAAATCCTTTAGGTCCTTAAAATAGCCGACCGCCAACCCAGCCGCATACGCCGCGCCCAGCGCCGTCGTCGCATCCTTCGTCACCGGCCGCACCACCGGCCGGTCCAGAATGTCCGCCTGGAATTGCATCAGCAGTTCATCGCTCACCATGCCGCCGTCCGTCCGCAACACATCCAGGCTGATCCCCGAATCTTTTTCCATCGCTTCCAGCACGTCCCGCGTCTGATACGCCGTGGATTCCAGTACCGCCCGCGCAATATGTCCCTTGTTGGCATACCGTGTTAAGCCGGCAATCACGCCGCGCGCGCTGTCCTTCCAGTAAGGGGCATATAACCCGGAAAACGCGGGAACAAAATAAACGCCGCCGTTGTCGTTCACCGTCCGCGCCAGCTTCTCGATGTCCGAGCTCTTTTGAATCAGGCCCAGGTTGTCGCGCACCCATTGCACCAGCGCCCCGGTGATCGCGATGCTTCCTTCCAAAGCGTAGTGCGCAGGCTGGTCGCCGAACTTGTATCCCATCGTGGTCAGAAGCCCGGATTTCGAATCCACTTTCCGTGTGCCGGTGTTCATCAGCAAAAAACAGCCCGTTCCGTAAGTATTCTTCGCCTCGCCCGCTTCAAAGCACGTCTGCCCCACCAGCGCCGCTTGCTGGTCGCCCAGGATTCCAGAAATCGGCACGTCTTTGATCGACGGCTCATTCGCAACCCCATACTTTTCGCTGCTCGACCGAATCTTGGGCAGCATCGCCGCCGGAATTCCAAAGGCCTCCAGCATTCCCTTGTCCCAATCTAGCGTCTCCAGGTTCATCAACTGCGTCCGGCTGGCGTTCGTCACGTCGGTGATGTGAACGCCTCCCTGCGGCCCACCAGTCAGATTCCACAACAAGAACGTGTCCATGTTTCCAAAAATCGCGTCGCCAGACTGCGCCATCTCCCGCACACCCTTCACGTTTTCCAGAATCCACCGGATCTTCAATCCGCTGAAATACGTAGTCAACGGCAATCCGGTCTTTGCGCGAAAGCGATCCTGCCCGCCGGATTTCGCCAGTTCACTCACGTAGTCCGCCACCCGCGTGTCCTGCCACACCAGCGCGTTCGCCAGCGCTTTGCCGGTCTTGCGGTTCCAAACCACGGTCGTCTCGCGCTGGTTGGTAATGCCGATCGCTGCCAGGTCCTGCGGTTTCAAATTCCCGCTGGCCATCGCCCCCGCAATCACCTCGCGCGTCCGTTGCCACACTTCATCCGGGTTGTGCTCCACCCACCCGGGATTCGGATAAATCTGTTCGTGTTCCTTCTGTGACACGGAAATGACGCGGCCACCTCTGTCAAACACGATGAATCGCGAACTCGTCGTTCCCTGGTCGATCGCACCAATATAGTTAGCCACTGGACTCCTCCTCAGATTGCGATTCGTTCCGCGCTGTCAGTGCGCCGCCGAACCCGTGCCCGAGCTCACTCCGGAAGCACCCGCCTTCGCCGACGGCCGGTTGCGCGACAGCCCCGCCGAGTCCAGCAAGTGATTGATCTTTTCCACGTACTGCTGAACCGCCGCGCTCTCCGTCGCGCTGTCCCATTTCAATTCCGCTGCCATCAGCGAGCCAACCACCGGCGCTGCCTCAATCGCGTCCCGCCAGGCATGCAACTGCATCCCGATGCGCCGCGCCAGCACGTCCTCAATTGTCGCGGCCATCTCATTCCGGACCGCATACACCACTTCCGCCCCCATCGCCGGAAACCCGGGGATCAATGGTTTCAGCAGTGCAGGATTTTCCCGCGCCCCCGCAAGCACCTTTTCCGCCGCCGTTCCGAATTTCGCCGTCAGATGCCGCGCCGTCGCTTCCGAAAGTCCGTGCTGGTGCGCCAGCTTGTCGCGATAGTCTTCCGTGAATCCCTCTCCGCCATAGAGCACGTGATTGCGTGTCAGCGATTCCGTCTGGTTCACACCCAAGGATTTTTGCACCTGGTGAATCGTATCCTCCGCCATCGCGCGGTGCGTCGTCCATTTGCCGCCCATAATGCTGATCAGCCCGCTGGCTGCGTCGACTTCGATCACATCGTCGCGCGCCAGTTTCTTCGTGTCCACATCCCCTTCCGAACCCACCAGCGGCCGCGCGCCTGCAAAGCCGCTCACGATCTCGTCCGGCGTAACCGGCCGCGCCAGATACTGATTCAGTGTCCGCAGCATGTACTCAACGTCCGCCTTCGTAACCACCAGCTCCGCATCAATAGACACCTCTTCGTCCGTAGTTCCCACCAGCAGCCGGTCATTCCATGGCACCGCGAACAGCACGCGCCCATCCTCTGTTTTCGGAACCAGCAGCGCGTCCTTCGTTGGAAAAACTTCCAATGGCAAAAGAATGTGCGCCCCCTTGCTCGGCCGCATGCGCTTCCCCACACTCGGCGTCGCCAGTTGTCGCACAATGTCCGCAACCGGCCCCGTGGCGTTCACAATTACCGTGGCGTCAACCGTGAACGTCTGCCCGGTAAACTGCTCCTTCACCACCACGCCGGAAAGTCTCTGATTCGCGTCTCTACGGAAATCCGTCACTCTCGCGTGGTTCAGCGCGTTTCCCCCGGCCACGGTAAAGCTCTGCACCAGCATCATGTTGTACCGTGCGTCGTCAAACTGCCCGTCCGCATACGCCACGCCGCCAACCAGCCCTTTCTGATTCAACTCCGGCATCCTCTTCAGCGTTTCTTCCAGCGAAAGAAATTTGCTCGGCGAAATCCGCCCCTCTCCCGCCAGCCAGTCGTAAATCTTCAGCCCGATATCCAGGTACGCGACGTCGATCCACCGGTAGCTCGGCACCAAGAATTCCAGCACCCGCGTCAGGTGCGGCGCATTCTCCAGCATCCGCACGCGCTCGTGCAGCGCCCGCACCAGCACGTGATACTCCTGCAGGTCCGCGCCTTTAATCGCCTCTTCCAGGTAACGCACGCCGCCGTGAATAATCTTCGTTGCCGCGCTGGAGGTTGCCCCCGCATAATCGCCCGCCTCCACCAGCACCGTCTGTATACCGCGTAACTGCGCATCCAGCGCGCAAGCGGCGCCTGTCGCCCCGCCGCCAATGATGCACAGATCAAACTTCTGCCCCGCGATATTCTTCAACTCTTCGGTTCTGGACTTCATGGGCGCTCCCACCAATCAGAAATTTACTTTTGTACGGAATCCCAGCACCGGCGCGTTCGGCAAAGCCCCATTCGCGCCCACATCGACGTAGTATTGAAACACAGGCTGCACGTACCAGTAAGGCGTCACCTGCAGCGAATAGTTCAGCTCCACCGCTTTTTCCGAACCCAGCGGCGGCCCGCCCAGCAGCGTGCCGAAATTCGAAAACGAATCGCTAATCTTGCTGTACACCAGCGCCACGCCCACTCGGTCTTTCTTCCGGCTGGCAAACGGCGCGTTGAACCGCCCGCCGACCGTCACCTGCACGTTTTCGCGCGCCACGTCGCCCGGACTGTAGTCAAAGCCCACGGTAACATCCAGCCCGCGGTTCGAACCCGCGTCCGTCCGAAATACCGCCTGGCTCGCCATCCCGTAAATCAGGTAGTTGCCGCTGCTCATTACCCCGGCGGCATCGGGAAATTTCCCGCCATTGTAGATCCCGCCGAATTTGTAGCTGCCGGGATAAACTTTCGTGGCCGCCGCTCCGGCCGCTCCGCTTGTGCCGTCATCCGGCGGATGCAACAGATAACCCGCCTCAAACAGGAAATTCGCCGAATTCTTAATCTCGAAATTCGTGCCGGTTGGGTCCTGGTGATACGGATTGCGGTTTCCGGACATCACCGACGACTTCACGTAGAAACTCCGCCTCGGCGCAAACCGCACTTCCACACCCGGCGTGCCGGCAGGATTGAACGACTCAAAGATCGAAGGGAACAGGTTCCCAAACGCATAACCCATCGGCTCAATCAACCACGAGCCGCCATAATCCTGATTGCCGTAAAAATCCAAACCGGCCAACTGTCCTGCCCTGATGCGCAGTCTGTCGCTGAAAAAAAGCTGCTGCACCCAGAAAGAGTCCAGGCGCGTGGTGTGCGCGCTGACCAGGTCGCTCGGATTCGCCAGCGTTCCAATCTTCGCGCCCAGGTTGGCGCCAGACTGCCACAGCCCCGTCGCATGGATACTCAATCCCTGCCACGAAATCAGCCGGTCGAAATTCAGGTCCATCGTCCCGCGAATTCTCATCCACCCAGCCTGCGCTTGCTCCAGGCCTCCCGTCGGGTTCGCTTCCATGTCGCTGATGTAGAAAAAGTCGAACGTCAGGCCCTTCTCGGCCAGCGCTGTCCGCTCTCCTCCCCAGTCCCCAAATAGGTGCTGCCGCGACGGCAGCCCGAACAGCGAAGCATTCTGCTCCTGCGACGGAGTGTTCTGCGCCCACGCCTGAGGGAAACAGATCAGCGCCAGCGCAAACACGAAGGCAACTCTTCGCATCCGTGCGCACGCCTTCACGCAACGCCTCACGCGTTTTTTCAAATCTCCGGAAAGGTTCAGTGATGTTTTGCTGGATACTACGGAAAAAGCGGGAAAATCGTTTGTGTTTCGCATGGTGACCCCGAACAATGCGCTCGCCATGCCAAGTTCAAGCGGCAGGCAGCGCCCTGCTCAACTTGCACTTCGATGCAAATTTCAGCTCAAGGACACAATATTTTTTAATTCTTGCGGAGTCCTCACCACCCTGGCGCTCTCCATCTTCCAATTTTCAGAGATTTCGCATGTGAAGCAAGCCCGCACCAAGCCCTGATGCGTGTCATCCATGCAACACAGTGAAGGACAAAATGGGGAGTTGCGGGTATATACCTTAACAACCTGCCAGCCCGCGGACTTCTTCAGCCGCGGCCAGCCAAACCCAGCCTCAGCTACATTGCCATCTTGCCGGTCGGCGGCATTAAATCCCACGCGCGCCAAAACGCCTGCATCTCTTCCGGCGTTCCCAGCGACACGCGTATGTATTTGTCCAGAACAGGATACTTCGGCCCGATCAGGATGTGATTCTTCTTCAGGTGCTCGATCACTTCGTCCGGCGGCCGCATCGGATTCACCATCACAAAATTCGTCTGCGAATCAATCGCTCGCAGCATCCGCTCGTTCACCTGGTTCAGGAATTCCTGCCGGTCGTCCGTGTTCCGCTTGATGCCCAGTCGCACGTACTCCGCGTCGTCCAACGCCGCCAATGCCGCGCGCGCTGAAACCACGCTCACGCTCCAGTTGGGAAATCCCGCCGGCAGCCGCTTTGCCATCTCCGGCGAAGCCACGGCGTAGCCAATCCGCATCCCAGCCAAACCATAAATTTTCGAAAAAGTTCGCGAAACAATCAGCCGCGGGTCGTCGTAATGCCGATCCAGAAACGATTCGTACGTCGCATTCGGCGTAACAAAGTGGTGGTACGCCTCGTCGATCAGCACCGTCACTTCCGCGGGCAGCTTCGCGATGAACGCCTCGATATCTTTCCGCGGCGTAATCGTCCCCGTGGGATTATTCGGATTCACAATGTACACCAATCCCGTCGCCGTCCGTGTCGCCTCCAGCATTGCTTCCAGATCGTGCTCGTATCGCTTGTTCAGCGGAACGCTCGCCACTTCCACGCCCGCCGCCTGCGCCAGTCTTCCCAGCGACGGAAACGTCGGCACCGCCTGCACCAGCTTTTTGCCCGGCTTCAAATACGCCAGCGCCGCCATCGCCAGAATTTCGCCCGACCCGCACGCCAGCACAATCTGCTCCGGCTTCACCTTGTGCATCGCCGCCAGTTTCGCCGTCAGCGTGTCATACTCCGTCCGCGGATAACGATTGCCGCTCGTCACCGATTCCCGTAGCACCGCCAGCACCTTTTCCGACGGCCCATACGGATTCTCATTGCGATAAAGAAGGATCGGATCGTCCGCCGTCGCCACCCGCGGCCCCTCAGCCTCAGTCACGCGTGCAAGCCCGCGAAACGCCGGCGCCGCAGCTCCCACAAACGCCCCCACACCAATCTGTCGAAGCAGTTTTCTACGCGAAACAGGCATAAGGCCCCCTCGATTCCATCGCCGCTCGTCGCCCGTCAAAAGCAGACGACCTCGTCATCGGCCCGTATTTTACTGTGTTGCGCTAGCGAAGGGTTAGCGTTACCTGTTGGCTGTGCGTCAACCCGCCACTGATGGCGGTAATGGTCAGCGTAAACGTGCCGGTCGGCGACTTCCGGTTGGTGTTCACCGTCAGCTTTGAGGTTCCCAGCCCACTGATCGATGCGGGATTGAAGCTGGCGCTTGCCCGCCGCGGCAGCCCGCTGACGCTCAACGTCACCGAGCCCGTGAATCCGCTTCCCGGCGTCACTGTAACGCTGTAAAGCGCATTCGCGCCCCGCGACACGGTCATGCTTGCCGGTGTAACGCTCACGGAAAAGTCTCCGCTCACCACCAGCGTCACATTCGCCGTATGGGTCAGCGCACCGCTTACAGCGGTAATCGTCAGCGGATAACTTCCCGGCGGCGTCGAACCGCTCGTCGAAACGCTCAGCGTGCTCGACCCCGACGTCGCAATCGACGCTGGATTAAACGTGCCGGTTGCGCCAGCCGGCAATCCGCTCACGCTAAGCGAAACGCTTCCCGAAAAGCCGCTGCTCGCGCTGACTGTTGCCGTGTACGAAATCCCGCCGCCCTGCGTTACTGTCCGCGAGGCGGGTGTTGCGGAGAGCGAAAAGTCCGGCTGCACCGTAATCGTTCGCGTCGGCGGGTTCGGATCCGTCAATCCCGCGTTGTCCGTCACCGTCAACGTCGTCACAAACGTGCCCGGCGTCGAGTAGATCACGCTTCCCGGATTCGCCAGATTGCTCGTGCTGGGGCTCCCGCCCGGAAACGACCACGAATACGCGCTGATCGTCCCATCCGGATCGCTGCCCGTGCCCGTATAGGTCACCGACTGCCCCGCCGAAATCGTCACATCCGTACTCGGGCTCGTAATCGTTCCTGTCGGGGGAGTGTCGTTCGCCGCCAGCGAAAGCTGCACGATCGTCGCCACTGACGGCACACCTGCACTGTTCAGAATAAACAGCATGTAATATCCCGGTGGCGCTATATTTCCATTCGGCGGACCGGTCACATTCAAAACGCCCGCGCTGGCTGTATACGAAAGCCCCACGTAGCGCTGGTCCATGTCAAACGCGTGCGTTACGGCGCCATTGCGCATCAGCACCACGTTCGCGATCGAAGCCGCATCCGGCGTCTGCACCTGAAACGCTCCGCCATAGCCAATCACGTTTGAAGAAACGTTGCTGATCGTCGGCCGCGTCGCCGGCGTGCCATCCGCGTTCAATAAATATTGCGGCGTATAAACTTCCATATGCGGCTCATATGTCCCGCGCGCCGGATTCCCACCCGCCACCCACACCGTGCCGTCGGGCATCAGCAAGCTCACCGAGTGATACAGTCGCGCATACACCAGCGCCCCCGCCGAACTGAAGCTATTGCTGACCGGGTCGTACAGATCAGCATTCAAGCTGGCCGTGTTCGTGTCCTCATCGTTCAACGAACCGCCCAAGGCCAGAATCTGCCCGCTCGGCAATATCGTAGCGTTCATCTCAATGCGCGGCTGCGACATATTGGGCCCGTTCACCCACTTCGGCGTGGCCGCGGAAAGATCAATCAGCTCGGTCGTGTTGGTCGAAGGATTCCCCCCGCCCAGGATGATCACCTTTGGTGAATAATTGTTCGCCGGTGTCAGCGGCAGAAGCACCGACGATCCATAGGTCCGCGTCCCGCTGTAATTTGTAAACGCAACATTGGTCGTCCAGGTATGCGTCGAAGGATTGAAAATGCTCGAGCCCGTCGTCGCCCCCGAATAAAACACATTTCCATTCGGCAGCACATGCATCCGCGGATAAAGTGGCGGCGTCCACGGAGCGGCAAACGCCGCGCTCCACCCGGAACTCGCACTGTAAAATTCCACGGAAGTATTCGTTCCGCCCGTCTCATTCAACCCGGAAAAAATCATCGCCCGCCCGTCGCCCAGCACTGTACCTGTCGGATACCACCGCCCGTGCGCCATCGATTGCTGGTTGGTGAACGTGTTCGTCGCCGGATCGTACGTCGCCGTTTTCAGCTCGCCGTGAAAGGGGTCATATTGCAGCGTCCCGCCCATCACGAACGGCCGCCCATCAGGCAATACCACCATGCCGTTGCAGAACATGTCCCACGCCACCGGCTGCGTCGTAATCGTACCCGCCTGAGGATCCCAAAGCGCCGCCTGATAATTCGTGTTCCCCGCCACGTTTCCCGACCCCGAAACTATCAGCACTTTCCCGTTGTACAGCAGTGCCGTGTGCACCGGATTAATCGGCATCGTATACGACAGCGTCCGCCACTGGCCCGGCCCAGCCTGCGCAAATCCACCCGGCGCGCACATCGCCAAACCAACTAGCACCAGACATGCCAGTACGGGTATACGGCAGCTCAATACGTTCATTTTCGTTTTCTCCCAAGCGACTGCGTGCGGGGACAAACGGGGCCTTGGTGGTATGTCTGCAATCGAGTTTCCAGGAGAAGCCCGCAAAGCGGCTATACCCTGCTGTTTCTAAATAACTTATTGTAGCCTGGAAGGAGCACACCCCAGCATTCGGCAGACGAATGCAAACGATTGGGAAACTAAGGAAGTTTCCTGCTAAATACCAGTCTCCCTCGGCTACGGACCAGTACCCACTTTTCCGGCTACCGCGATAATCAGGACTGGAGGATTACTTCCGAGTTGCCAGTAATCCACTAATTTAGGCCTTAGCGCTCAATCACGTCCCACAAGCCGATATACCGGACTCTAACGTTGCGGAATCTATTTGAAAAGGGAGGACACCATGACCCCATCCAGTGCTACACAACGAGCCGGTGAGCTGAACAATCTCGACCGCATGTTACAACGTAACAAAGAATTTGCTGCTCGGCAGTCTGCTGAGGGCACACTTATGCCCTCGCTTCCGAGGGCGCTGCCAAATGTGAAGGCGATCGTCATTGGTTGCGCTGATATGCGGGTAGATCCTGCTGACATACTTGGAATCAAACCGGGCGAGGCCGTCGTGATACGCAATATCGGCGGTCGAATCACGCCTGGGCTGTTGGAAGAGTTAGGACTACTCGGGCGAATCGGTGAAGTTGCCGGAGAGATTCCTGGAGGCGGCGGGGAGTTTCACATCATCCTACTTCAGCACACCGATTGCGGCATCACTCGCCTAGTCGGCGACCCCGCCAAGCTGTCCCACTATTTTCAAATACAGGAAGGCGAACTCAAGACAAAAGCGGTCACTGATCCTTGGGCGGCAGTCACCTTCGACGTTGCTGCGCTCCGGGCAATTCCCGCATTGCCGGGCTCTTGGCTTATATCAGGCCTCGTCTACGACGTGGCAACCGGACTTGTCGAGATCGTGGTACCGCCAGCGCCGATTCGTACTGCGCAAAACTCGTGATTCACGCCCTTACATTGACTGGTCTGGCCAACTTTCGAGTAGTCGGCAAACGGGAAGTTATCGACGGACCACACTAACCGGACATGTCCCGTACCATTACCCACTTTTCCGGTTACCGCGCTAGTCAGGCTCTAGCGTATTGGCTGGCGGATATCTTCCGCACCCTTCTATAATCGATTCGTTTTGCAGAATCTCAATTGACAGCTGTGCCTCACAGACTCACACTACGCCCTTATGCGACTACCTATTCTCTGCCTCTTGGCGTGCGCTCTGTTTCCATCAGTGCCGCCAGCACAGGCTCCTGATGGTGTTCCGGTCATCAAGATCATGAAGGAAGACAGCTCGATTAAGTTCCATGTGAAGGCGTCGGTGGCGATTGACGGCACTTTCGATAAGTGGGACGCCACAGCGACTATGACCTCTCCGGACGTGGAAACAGGCGTTCTGGACATCAAGATTCAAGCAGCCAGTGTAAATACCGGAAGCGGTATGAAAGACGGAAAATTGAAGAGCAAAGACTTTTTCGACGCCGAGCACAATCCTTTGATCACCTTCCACTCCACGAAGATTGTACAGACCGGCCCCGACACCCTTGATTACGTCGGCGATTTCACGATCCGCGGAGTGACCAAACCTGAGAAGCTGACGTTTACGCTTTCCGGGCAAAAGGGGTCGGGCTCCGGCGAGATTAAAGGGGTCATGGCCTTCGACCGTAAGGATTATGGGATGAATAAAGGAATTCCGTTGGTAAAGATCGCCGACCGTGTCGAGGTGATAGTCGACTTGAAAGGAAAGCGAGTGAGTGGACCTCCGTTGCTATTCAAGCGGTAGCCACTTATCGGCGTAACTTCGGCTGAAGCTGCGTTCCTGGCAGCTACTTCTTCGCCTGTTTCTTGGCCGTCTGAGTTTGCTTTAATTGCGTTCTTGCCGCTTCTCGTTCCGTCATCAGCTTCCAGCCCAAGTAATATTTATAGATATTGCTGACGTACCCGACCGTTTCTGCCCCAACTTTTTTGGCAACTGCGTACTCGACATTTTTGAACCAGACGTTCGGATTCAGTCCCATGTCCGCCGCCAGCTGGCGGCATTGTTTGATGCGTCCCGGCCCTGCATTGTATGCGGCGAGTGTCATCAGCGTTTTATTGAGCGGGTCCATCGGGTCGTTCTTGAAGTAATCATCACGGATGAATTTGAGTAGTTTTACCCCTGCATGAATGTTGGGATCGACCGTCGTGACGTCCGGGATATTTACCGGCGAACTCGCCGCGGTCGTGGGCATCACCTGCATCACGCCGATTGCTCCTACCCCGCTTTTGGCTTCCTGATTTAGTCCAGATTCCTGATAGGCCTCAGCGGCTATAAGCATCCACGGAAATTTGTACTCACTTGCGTATTTCTGGAACAAACCCTTCAGCTGATTGAACCGCTTTACACTCTCGGTGTTCTCGTTGTTCCTGATAAAACGGCCGCTCTTCAGATAGGTGTTTGCAAGCTGAGCGAAATAAGCCGTCCCCTCGCGATGCGTACTGGCAAACTCCTCCAGCATGGCCTTGAGCTTGGGAGAGTCCTTACGCACTGCCCAGCCCGATTCCATCTTGTCGGTGACCGGGAAGTCCTCATAAATCTTCAAATCAGTAAAGACGTTCTTCCAAAGCCGCGCCGTAAAGGACGGAGTCACCGTGTATTGCACCAGTCCGGCCTGGGCCATTTCGACAAGGTCGTCGCGTTCAAGATTTCCGTCTGCGGCGATAAGGTTAATCATTGGTTTCTTAGCCGCCGAAAGCTTTTTATTGAGCTCCGCGAGATTCTCCCAGGAGATCGAGTTTTTGAAGAGGTAGACTTGCTTGCCGGAGAGGTCCTCCAGGTTCGCCAGCGGCGGGGCCTCTGGACCCGCCACCACAACATCGTGCACGCTGCTAGCCAGGGGAACGAAGTCGAAAATCTTCTTGCGCGCTTCCGTGATGTATACGGCAGCGGCAACCAGGTCCCCGTTCCCGTTCTGCAAATCGGCACCGGCCTTGCCGAAGGTAGTTGGTATCAACACGACGTTGATTTTTTCTTTTCCCGAGGTGTCTTTTGGATGCAGCTTGCGATTGAGGAACTTCTCAAAATCCACAAGCGCGTCGTAGGTCATCCCGCGTGGACGGCCATTATCGAAAAAGAAGCTGGCCCGATTGAAGGTGACCAATGCGCGTACGACACGCCGCTGATCCATTTCGTCGAGATCGCCTTTGCGTGGCGAAGTGCGAACTACCAGGTCCTGTAGGTCCGCGTTCTGATCCTGTGCAGAGCCTTGCGCAGAAGTCTGTGGGAATGCGGGTAGCGCAAAGGCGAGAACGAGGCAAATCACGGGAGCCAATTTCTTGCTCATAAAAACGTCTCCCAGCCGCAAGATACTACTACATGTGGCTAGGCCCTGGTAAGTCGCTAACCGACATGTTCGATCCAGTACCCACTTCTCCGGATACCGCGTTACTCAGGCACCAAGACTTGTCTCATTTCCACGTCCGTGGATGCTAGAGTACGGCCCAAGCAGGAGGTCGCACTTATGTCGGATTCAAGCATCTTGCGATCTGAAAAATACCATAGGAATTGCCACAGCGAGCGGCGCGCTTTTCTCCAGCGAGCAACCGCCCTTGTTGCTGGCACCGCGGCGGCAAGGTTTTTGAGCGCCCAACCTCAACAGTCGGCGAGTGCATCCGCACCCATGTTTAACGGATTCAAGATCTCGAAGGTCCAAACCACAGGTGCAGACATCAATGTGGTTTCTGGAGGCCAGGGTCCGCCGGTGCTGCTTCTGCACGGCAACCCGCAAACGCATGTAATGTGGCACAAAATCGCGGCCCCGCTGGCCGGAGAATTCACCGTGGTGGCCGCCGACTTGCGTGGATACGGCGACAGCAGCAAGCCAGCGGACGGCGAGAATCATTTTAACTATTCAAAGCGCGCCATGGCACTCGACCAGGTGGAGGTGATGAGCCACTTCGGGTTCGAGAAGTTTGCCGTAGTGGGACACGACCGCGGAGGGCGCGTTGGTCATCGTATGGCGCTCGACCACCCCGACCGGGTCACCAAGCTCGTGGTAATCGATATTGTGCCGACCTATAAGCTGTTGCACAGCGTGAACAACGAAGTTGCCACCGCCTTCTATCACTGGTTCTTTCTGATTCAGCCAGCTCCGTTCCCGGAAACCTTGATTGCAAACAACGCCGAGTTTTACCTCAAGTACATGATGTTCCGGGACATGTCGCGCAATGAAGTGCCAGCCTGGATGGGCCAAGATGCTTTCGCCGAGTATCTACGCTGTTTCCGCGACTCAGGCACGATTCATGCGAATTGCGAGGATTACCGCGCGGCCGCTTCAATCGATATGAAACACGACGAAGAGGACCTGAACCACAAGATCGTTTGCCCTATGCTTGCCTTATGGGGCGAACGTGGGGCAGTTCATCGGTTGTTCGACGTGCTTGATGCTTGGCGAGAGCGTGCTGTCAATGTGCGTGGTAAGCACTTGGCTGGAAGGCATTTCTTGCCGGAAGAAATACCGGACGAGACACTGGCAGAATTGCGGGCGTTCCTGAGTTCGTAATTCTCTCCCACTTGCCCGACTAGTCGGGTAGTCTCAATTCATTGGTTCGGGGGTGGCCGGTAGCCAATCCGTCCGTTTTCTTCGCCCGCCGATAATTCACGCATGCAAAGCTTTGACAAGTCCTTTTCGTCGCATTGGTAAATCTGGTTCATTGGCAGATCTTCCCGGCGCACAACGTAGAATCCGGTTTCCATTTTACCCGAATCCTCCACTGAATCAGTTACAATGGGACTCCCTGGCTTCGCGCGAATCCGGAATTGCCTCGCAGAAGGTTCGTAGTTTGAATATGCGAAGCACTTTTCGATGCAAGCCCGATCAACAATGTGGTTGATGAACGATAGGCGGGAATCATCTCTCGGGTTGATGGTTTCGATCACCCGTCGTCCATAAGGCAGGCCTCTTACCATCCTTTCCACCTGTTCTTCCATGTCGTTTAATGTTCCTGTATCCCGGTAAGTCCAGGCGAAGAAAATGCTTGCGCACGCGGCAAAGCCAATTAGATGCCACAACCTCGGTTTCACCGATCCAAGCACACACAGAGCCAATACGGCGGTTACTGAAGTCAATCGGGAGATAGCCAATGCAAAAGGCATCGGCTGGTTAGAGAACCAAATTACCTCTGGAATTATGGCCGCCGTGAAAACTAAGACGGCCCAAAGTTCGAGTGGGGCCCGAAATGCCCATCGGTCCGTGAATCCTTTCACGTCTCGGAAGGCGCCGTAAGCAAAGGAGATGACCCCGAAGATCAGAACTACCCACGCCAATTTCACATAATGGTCCTGGAATAAGACCATCTGATCTACGCCATTCATCAAGTAAAAGTCGTTGCTGTGATAATAGTCGACGTGCAGCTGCTTCAAGTAGTAGTGAAAACCCACGACAACCAGAAAAGCGGAAGCGAACAAGCTCCACCGTTGCCATCCGTGAAGCATTCCGGCTAATCGGAAGTAACCGGCCATTCCTATCAGGCATAAGAATCCCAATGGATGTGCCAGCAGAGCAAAAAGAGCGAGAACAGCAGCAACCACCCAGTCGGCCCGATCTCCCCGCCAGATAAGAGCCACGGCGAAAAACCCCAGGCCAAGCGACAGATAGAAATTCATGAAACCCGAATAAAACGTCCATCCATAGGCAATCATGGCGATTGCTGGCGCCAGGCACCACGGCGGTCGCCGGTTGGCAGTGCTGATTAGCGAGAAAGCTCCCCAAAAGAATAGGAGCACCGACATCACTACAAGAATTCGCTCGGCGGCAACGAGTCCGACCCATTCACCCAGTTTTTCCAAGGTGAGGTCGACCAAGATGTTGTTCCACCGAGTCTCCAGATAAAGGCCCGGAGCCTGTCCATTCGCAATTAGATGTGCCAGCCATGCATTGTAGGTGTGGCTGGGAAGATCACCCGCCTCGATTCTCCTATGCCAAAAGCAGGGCGCCAGTATCAGCGCCGAGATCACAAGCACACGCAGCGCATTGGCGCGCAAAAAATCCCAAGCTCGACGTAGCTCCACCGGCAGATACTACCACACGGGTGTTCGGTGGCCCCATGCAAGCAATTCGTGACGATGGAGGCTAGCCACCAGTCCCGAACCAAAACTCAACCCGCCTGTGCTAGCATGCTCGCGTCTTGTCACAGAAATCACAGCAGCAGAGTCTCTGGTTCTCCGTGGCGGTGCTCTTCGCCATCAACATCCTCAATTTCTACGACCGCCACGTCCCCGGAGCACTCGTCGAGCCCATGCGTAAGGAGTTCCATCTCAACGACAGCCAGATCGGCCTTCTCGGCAGCGCCTTCATCTGGATCTATGCCATTGTTGGCGTGCCCCTCGGGCGCATCGCGGATTCTGCCAGCCGCAAAAAGCTCCTGGCTTGGGGAGTCGTCATATGGACAGCGATGACGGCTTCCGCAGGCCTCGCCACCACCTACGCGACACTGTTCGTTTCACGTGTAGGCGTTGGAATCGGCGAAGCTGCTTGCGCGCCTACCGCGACGAGCTGGCTCGGCGATCTGTTTCCACAGACCAAACGCTCTCGAGTGCTCGCGCTTTTCATGCTCGGCGTCCCGGTCGGCGGCGCACTCGGTTTTTTCTTCAGCGGCCCGATAGCACAGGCGTATGGCTGGCGAACCGCAATGGTTTTTGCGGCGGTCCCCGCGTTGCTGCTGGTTCCCGCTTTGCTGATGCTCCAGGAACCGCAGCGCGGCGCCAGCGAGGGCCATCGCGCGCCACTAGTACATGGCTCGATGTGGAGTGTGTTGCGCATCCCCACGCTGTTGTGGATCATCGCCTCCGGCGCGCTGCTGAATTTCAGTATGTATGCCATCGGAACTTTCTTGCCTGCGTTTCTCAGCCGGGTCCACGGCCTGTCGCTGGCGAAATCCGGCATCGCAACGGGCATCGTTTTTCTAGCCGGAGGCGTCAGCGGGGGAACTCTTGCGGGCTTTCTAGGCGATTTTATCGTCCAGCGTCGCAAAGACGGCCGCATGCTTTGCGCCGCCGGCATGGCTCTGGCGGCCATTCCGTTTGCATGTGCGGGGATTCTTCAGCCCGCGGGCTCTTTGTTCGTGGCGATGGCGTTCCTGGCGCTGACGTACTCTGCCCTCACCACGTACTACGGGCTGGTGTACTCAGCGATACAGGATATAGTGGCCCCGAACAAGCGCGGCGCGGCGATGGCGATTTATTTTATGGCCATGTACATGTGCGGCGCGTCCCTCGGACCGCTGCTCACCGGCAAGTTGAGCGACGTGATGGCGCATCGCGCCGCGGCCCTGGCGGGTTCAGCCACGGTCACGGAAGCTTTCCGCGCCATTGGCCTTCAGCAAGCCATGCTGATTATTCCGGTACTCTGTACGGCGCTCGCGTTTGTGCTATACATGGGCTCGCGTACTATCATCACGGACATGGCGCGGCGGGAAACATTGGCCGGGGCTACTTCTGACGAAGTTGCCGGTTAGCCTTCGCGTCAGCCTTTTGTGCCGCCTTCAGGGACTTTTGTTGTGCCTTGGCCGTTCGCTTCTGGGCTTTCTGCTGTAGCTTGGCGTTTTTCTTCATCAATTTTTGTTGTTTCCTGGCTTCTTTCGAGGATTGGTGCCGATATTTCGCCACGTTCATCGGTTGACCGTGCAGCGGGATCGCCCACGAAGCAGTTAAACCCACCAGCAATACGAGAGCAAGAAAGCGTTTCATAGTAGGATTTGATTTTGCATCAAAACCCAATTCGATGCCAACACGCAGGTATCAAGTTGTCTCGACTCTCGACTCTCGCCTCAGGACAAGTCCGCTAGCCGTACATGTTCGATCCAGTACCCCTGTGACGGCGCCCCTAATCACCAGTTGGCACTAACCGGGGCCTATCCACCCATCTCAACACGCGCCAAGTTATATCGATGTTAACGACATGAATGTGTCCCTCGGTCGCGCCCGTGCATCGAATGCTCCGTAGCATCGGATATTGCTCTGCCAATCTACGGGCCACCGGGGTCTACCATGTATCGGATCTTGCCTTCAGCTGTGAATCTTGAAGACATCAAACGGGAAGCTACGAGTCTCCTTTATAGGTTGCGACAGCGGGATGAAACCGCGTTGAGAAGATACTATTCTATCGATCCCTTTGCCGGAATGTTCGAACCGAGAATTGACGAAGCGCGGTACGTGATTGCGCGCGAGTATGGTTACCCGAGTTGGCGGCGATTCATGGAGCATCTTCGTGTCGTGCCCGCAAAGAAGGTTCGCCGCGCCATGGCTGCCACAGCAAGATAGCGCGCCGTCGTTCTGAACTTTCATCTTTCACGGCGGAACTGGGAATCCGCTAGAGCCAGACAACCTGGCTAAGCTCGCGTTTCAGCCGGCAGACTCCGCGCGACTCTTCATGGGCTGCTCTGCGGGAGCGAGCGCGGATGTCGCTGCATCTTCTTTCGTGCTGGCGACCTTGTGGAGCATGAAGTCGATAATTTTTTCTTCACGGACACAGCCGACCGGTTCGGCATCGTCATAGCTACGGACAACCGGCAACCACGCGATGCCATGCTGAAGCATGGTTTCGGCGGCAACGAACGGTGAATCCTGGAGAGTGACACAGAGTGGGTTCGGCTGCAGAAAGTCAGACAGCTTGCGTTGGTTCAGCCCCTCGCGCTTGTCGGGCGGAATGACGGCGATGCGAGCGACCATTTCATAGAGGTCCTTGCGGTCCAGTTTTCCCCACAGACGGTTGTTTTCGCCAACAACGATGAGCTGTCCGGCGCTGCTTTCCCCCAGGCACCTGGTCGCATCGCCGAGGGTAGCGTCCTTGCGAAGAGGGCTGCCGGGCAGCGGGTCAAGGAAGGAAGCAAGGGGTTCACTATCCAATAAAGACTTGGCCAAAGGTAGGCGACGCCAGAGCTCGTCGGAGTTGCGAATAACTGCGCTGGCCAGCAGTTCCCGCAGCGGCCCGAAAGAACCTGCCATTTCCGAAAAGAGGGCGCTGCTGGCTTGATGCAGACGAACTACCGTCCGCGCGCGAATGCTGGTTTGATGCGGCCGGTTTTCGATCAGAGCGGTGTTGCCAAAAAAGTCGCCCTTGCCGAGGACGGCGACAATTTTTTCCGCCTCGTTCGGTCCGTCCGAGACCAAGACTTCCGCCTGCCCTTCCACCATGACGCTGAAGACCCGAGCAGGGTCTCCTTGCCTTTGAATGAAATCGCCCGGACGATAGTAGGCATGAGTGAAATTTTTCGCTCTGTCGCTGTTAAGGAAACTGAGATCCCTGGGAAAGAGCAAATCCCATGTCCAGTCCAAGGCGACCTTAAACCGGCGAGACCACGTCGGCAGTTTGAAAAGGTACACGCTTCGCCACAGGAACCAGGCAAGAAAACCAGAGATACGCATGCCAAACATTTCCGCCACGGCTTGGTAACCGCCGATCGAGCACAGTTCACCGAGAGCTCTAAAGCTAAACGGCCGGGTGGGCTGGCCTTTCAGAACTCGTACCAGGTTGAGAGCCGCTTGCCGGCCCTGCCGCTCGGCGAACTGCCCGGTGGTCAATGAGGGCTTGTTATCGTACGCGTTGGTAATTAGCGCGCAATCGCCGAGGGCCCAGACGTTGGCATGGCCTTGGACTCGCATGTCCGGCTGAGTGAGAATTCGGCCGCGCTCTTTAGGCACATCGAGGTATTGAACCAGTGGGGCGGTTGCCGTACCGATGGTGCAGACGATGGTCCCCCCGGTGAGCATTCGTCCATCGTTCAGTTCTACTCCTTCATGAGTTGCCGCGACCGCGCGCGTATTCAATATCATTGTGACGCCGGCCTTTTCCATTTTCTTCTTGGCGAATTCCGCAAGCGTCGGCGCGACCTCGGGCAAGATGTGGTCCTTAGGATGAACCAGCGAGACCACCACATCTTCCTTCCGAAAGTTGTGGTAAAAGCGGGTGCTGCTGCGAACCAGTTCGTTGATTTCTCCGGCCACTTCAACGCCGCTGAAGCCCGCTCCCACGATAATGAAGCTCAGATGCCAGCGCCGGCGCTGGGGATCGCTGGCGGCCTCGGCCTGTTCCATCTGACTGACAATGTGTTGGCGCAGGTCTATGGCATCGCGCATGACCTTGAAGGCGAAGGCATGCTCGGTCATGCCCGGGATGATGCTCAAGTTGCTTTCGGCTCCGCAGGCAATCACCACGTGATCGTAGTGCAAGCGGTTCAGCACGCCGCTGGCATCGTCGAAAGCTATCTCTGAAGCAACAAGATCGATTCTCTGGACGCGCTCCGTGCGGCAGCCAACCTTGGGGAGCATCTGCCGGAGGGGAGTAGCCGCTGCGTCAACATTGATGGACGCCCCAGCCACGTCCGCCAGGAGAGGATGGAACACCATGTGGTTCTCCGCGTTGAAAAGGAGAATCTCACACTCGGACGGGGAAAGCTTGCCGCGCAAAGTCTTTGCGAACTGCACGGCGGCAAACCCGCCTCCAACGATGACGACTCTTGTAGCGGTCACTGCTTGTGCTCTCGGTTCACGGCCTTAAGCATGTCGCTACTTTTGATGCGCTCAAGAGTCCTGCGGATCAAAGAAAAATACAAGCTCGGCAGCAAAGCCGGATAACCGCGCATCCGCCAATCAAGCGCCCGGTTAGCCGTTAATCAGGCATTAAGACTTGATGGTCATTCGCCTCCCAAACTCTATCTAGGACGAACGGCTAAAACGGGCCCGCTGCGGAAGACGGTTCGATGGCGACATGACCGCGCAGTACCGGTGTGAGATCAAGAATTCCATTGGATGGATTTTGCAGTGCCCATTCTGAACGGAGTTCGATGCGCAACAGATTGAGCCGATCCGGGTGCAAGTCAATCGGAGACGCTGCTTCCACACGCAAATACGGGTGGCCGTTGAGTGTCTGCAGTGGGTGGAAGTTTCCGTCAGCCGTGACTACGCAGCCCCCGTCCACTGAAGAACAGGGACTCTCTGCACGGGGCTCCTCGGCATGGTGCGACGATGGTTGGGCAAGACGGAGACGGAGCTGGTGGTAGGTTCCAGCGGAAATCTGGCCTGTCAGGCTTAGGGGAAGGGCCGCATCATTCAAATTGGGGTCTACACCCAGGTCGATCCATTGGGGCTGCCGAGCCCAGTCTGGAGCAAGTTCCTGCCACTCTGGCGAGTTTTCAACGGTGACGTCATCGGGATGCAGTTCGATCCCACTCAGCAAAAGATGGACGTGTGTTACCTGCCGCGAAGTAGAACAGCCGGTACACGCCTGAGCCAAGTGAGCAATGGCGTTGACGTGAGCCACCGGTTGCAACTGCGAACACGCAAGTGGTGGATTGCCGGTAATCACCATGGGCGGATTATTGGAGGAGTTGATGACACCAAGGAAGCAGGAATTACAACCCGCCACAATGAACACAAGGAAGAGGATCTCGGAACAGATCAGGAACGTCGTAATCCGAAAAATGCCAGGTTGGGAGAATTTAGAAGGAAATGGAAAGGACATACCACCCTCACAATTCAGGGGAAGGCACGCAGCACGGGCTATTCTACACCCGGCAGCAGAACAGATGTAAGCCTTGGATTCAATGCGAGTCGGGTTCGACCTGAGTGTTGCTTCGACCCATTAAGACCACCGCCGTTTACCAGGACCCATCTGTGAATCGAGAGCTTTTTAGGATATGCTTCGGCCCATGACCACCTGGTCGGCAGTCCGACGGTGGACACGAGCCGCGAGAGAGTTGATCGACGCTGGTACATTACGAGACTCGTCACCGCTTTACTTGGTGCGTGCGACTTCGGTCTGGGATAGAGCCAAAGCGGCACTCACCTGTACAATCACAAGAACAAAAAAAGGAAAACAGCCATGAGCCAGCAAGGCCGAATACTCGGCATCGGCGGTATCTTCTTCAAGTCCGCGAACCAGCAACAAATGAAGGAGTGGTACGCAAAACACCTCGGCCTCGCTGATAGCGGCCACGGTGTGATGCTGCCGTGGCGTGAAAAAGACAATCCTGAAAGCGAGCAGATGACAATCTGGAGCGTTTTCCCCGCCAACACCAAATACTTTGAACCCGGCCCAGCCTCGTTCATGGTGAACTACATCGTCGACGACCTTGATGCACTCCTCGACCGCCTGGCGAAAGAAGACGTCCGCATCGACCCCAAGCGCCAAGACGAAAGCTACGGCCGCTTCGCCTGGATATACGATTCCGACGGCAACAAAATCGAACTGTGGCAACCCCTCCAATAACAAAGATTCCATCGTTCGCCGCGAAATATCTACAAACTTCCTGGCCAGCTTGGAACCGGACAACTTTGCACTGGGACCTAGCATCCGGCACGCTAGGAGAACAAACCTGAAACTGCAAATTGATATCGAAGTACAGGGAGGATTACTGTTGGTAACAGCCAGAGGCAACCTTGCCTTCGATGCAGCCTTGCGGCTCCTCAAGCAGTGTTTGATACAGCCAAAGAGAAAGAAGTAAACAAAATTTTGGTGAACTGCCTAGGACTGAACGGAAACCTTTCCACGTCTGAGAGGTACAATCTCGGAGCAGAGCTAACCACATACCTTCGGCAGGGCGGGATAGAACCTAGGTTGGCGTTTGTTGGCAAACCACCGACAATAGACGGATTCGGCGTGCGCGTCGGCCAAAATCGAGGCGTAATCACCGAGGTATTTTCGAGCCAGCAAGAAGCGGTGAACTGGCTTGCAATTTGGCCACACTGAGCCACTTGCGAGCATTTGGAACAAGGGCAAACTCAAGACACAAAAGCGCAGCGACGGGAGAAAAACTACCAGGGCAAGCACACCAACAAGGCCGATTGGTGCCTAAAAACTGCGCGACAGCCCCCGATCAAGTCCCGGTAAGTCAGGTGGTCTCACCGCTGTGTCTCGCCCGTTGTTACGACAGTTTCCTTCACTGCCCGCCTATTGCTGCCAACCGCCACCCAGCGCCCGGTAAAGCTGCACCAAACTCTGATACTCCGTCCCGCGCGCCTGCGCCAGCACCAACTCCGACGAAAACAGCGACCTCTGCCCGTCCAGCACCTCCAGGTACGTCGTGGTGCCTCCCCGGTAACGCATGATGGACAGCCGCACCGTCTCCTGCAAGTCCGCCACAGTTAGTTCCTGTCGCACCCGAACCTCATGGTTCTTCTGATACCCGATCAGCGCATCCGAAACATCCCCAAACGCGTGCTGAATCGCCTGCTGGTAAGAGATCAGCGCCTGTTTATGCTGCGATTCGGCAAATCGCAAATTCCCACGCAGCGCACCGCCCGTGAAAATCGGCTGGCTCACCTGCGCGCCGTAGGACCAGATTCCCAACTGCGAGCTCATCAGGCTGCTGAATGCGCTGCTTCTCCCAAACGATCCGCCGCCGGAACCCGTCAGCGAAATCTGCGGGAAAAACTGCGCCTTCGCCACTCCGATTTCCGCGTTCGCTGCCACCAGGACCTGCTCCGCCTCGCGAATATCCGGCCGCCGCTCCAGCAGTGTCGAAGGCATCCCCGGCGGCACCTCCGGCGGCAGCACCTGCTCCACCAGCGTGTGCCCGCGCGGCACCCCTTGCGGATAATTTCCCAGCAGTATAGAGATCGCATTCTCTTCCTGCGCGATCTGCCGCTCCAGGTCCGGAATCTGCGCGTTTGCCGTATCCAGCACTTGCTGCGCCTGCAGAACTTCCAGCTTCGTGGCCACGCCATGTTCTACGCGAAACTTCGTCAGCTTCACCGAATCTTCCTGCGTCGTCACCGTTTCCTTCGTGATCTGCAACTGCAAATCCAGCTGCAGCAGCGCGAAGTAATCGCTCGCCACGTCGCTCACCAGCGTCAGGATCACCGTCTGTTGCGCGTCCTGCGTCGCCAGCAACTGGGCGCGCGATGCCTCGGTTGCGCGCCGCAGCTTGCCGAAAAAGTCCAACTGAAACGCGGCGTCGGCCGTCAACGTCAAAAAGTTAGAAGTACTTTGAAAGTTGTGTTCTTTCCCGCCGCTGAAATCGCCGTTCCCCGCCACCTGTGGAAACAGATTCGAGCGCGTTATCTGGACCTGCGCGCGCCCCGCATTGATGCGTTCCGTCGCCAGCTGCAAATCGTAATTCTGTTTCAGCGCCGTCCGGATCAGCTCCTGCAGCGTAGGATCCTGAAACACCTGCCACCACGGCAAATCCGCGTAGGAAGCCACCTGCGGCTGCACCTGCGCCTGCGGCCCGTCTTTCAACTCGCGGTATTCCGTCGGAGTCTGCACCGCCGGCCGCTTGTAGTTCGGCCCGACCTTGCAGCCCATTCCAAATCCGGAAATCACGATTGCAATCAGCAATGGCGACAACTTCTTCATAGGCCTCTCCCAGGCTCCTCCCGCGCTGTGTCTGCCGAAGTTCATCTCAATCCCCCGGCGCCGGAGCAGGCTCGGCGGGCAAACTTCCTGTGGCTCTCTCTTTGTCTGCGCCCGACCATTTTTCAACCATATAGAAAATCGCCGGAATAAAGAAAATTCCCAACGCGCTGGCGGCGCACATCCCGCCGATAACCGTTGTTCCCATGATCTGTCTCGCCACGGAACCCGCGCCGCTCGCCGTCCACAGCGGCACGCAACCCAGGATGAACGCAAACGACGTCATCAAAATCGGCCGCAGGCGCAGCCTGGCTCCTTCCAGCGCCGCGTCCGCCAACGGCTTCCCCTTCTCGAATTGTTCCTTCGCGAACTCCACGATCAAAATCGCATTCTTGGCAGCCAAACCGATGAGCATCACCAGCCCGATCTGCGAGTACACGTCGCTCTCCATCTGTACCAGGTATGGCGGCAGAAATACGCTCTGCAAGAAGCGGCGCAAGTACAAAACGGCGAAGGCGCCGAAAATCGCTACTGGCGTGCTAAGTAAAACGCTGAACGGCAACGACCAACTTTCATACAGCGCTGCCAGGATCAGGAAAACGAACAAAAGAGAAAGTCCGAAAATCACCGACGCCGGTACACCTTCACGGGCCTTTTGTTCCTGAAACGACATCCCCGAGTAGTCGAAACCCATTTCCCGCGGCATGGTCTGTTTGAAGACTTCTTCCAGCGCCGCAGTGGCTTGATCCGCGCTATAACCAGGCGCGGCGCTGCCATTCAACTGCGCAGAACGGTACTCGTTGAAGCGCAGCAGAAATTCCGGGCCGAGGCGAGGTTTCATCGTCACCAGAGTCGAAAGCGGAACATTTTGTCCTTTGTTGTTGCGAACGTAGAATTGGCCGACGTTCTCAGCCCTTGCGCGATCCTCGCCTTCCGCCTCAATGTACACCTGCCACTGCCGGCCGAAGCGATTGAAATAGTTGATGAAATAGCCGCCCATGAAGGCCTGGATGGTCTTGTACACATCGCTGAGGTTCACGCCTTGCTTCAAAACTTTGTCGCGGTCCACATCGGCAAATTGCTGCGGCACGTTTGGCAAGTAAGTCGTGCTCAGGCTGGCGATTTCCGGCCGCTTTCGGGCAGCTTCCATAAAGGTGCCCAGGTTTTTCGTCAGGAACTGAATATCGCTGCCTGAACGGTCTTCCAGCATGAACGAAAAGCCT
>Ga0210403_10000359_pt1 | contig 49403 bp, 47 predicted proteins | sample IncBWC19MmetaG_FD_150863 | JGI IMG/M metagenome (GOLD analysis project Ga0210403, IMG submission 150863) | Forest soil microbial communities from Barre Woods Harvard Forest LTER site, Petersham, Massachusetts, United States - Inc-BW-C-19-M | ecosystem: Environmental > Terrestrial > Soil >...
AAGGGCCAAGAAAAGCTCCTAGCTTAATGGTATCAATCCAAAAAAGAACTGTTTTGTGGAGATTTGGAAACTAAAAGCAGCTATGGAAAACACAAGAACGACGTAACTCGTTTAGAATCTGGAGCGGCCGATGGGAATCGAACCTTCAAATCATAATTCTTAGAACTTCATTCAAGCGGCTAGCGATAGACCAAAGTGGTATGCACGCATGGCGCAATCCGGTCCCCCGGCACCACCCACGCGTGTGCGAAGACAGACTCAAAAATATGACTTTCTTGAAAGAATCGAAAATCCTTGTGACCGGGTCTGGTAACGCAAGAGATTTTGGCTTCCACTTTCGCAGCAACCCAATTCCAATCGCTAAGGTGACCGTGCGTGGTTACGGCCTCCTCAACGGCCTATCAGAGGGGGGCATACCGTCACTTGCGGTGCATCCCGGAGACATTTACAGCCAGTCGCGTGTGGGGAAGCAAGAGAATTCACTCGAAGAGGCAAGCCAGAGAGCTGATTGACAGCTTAAAGTCTTCACTGATGTGCAGATTGCGCCAAAGGGCGATGTGGGCTTGCCAGTTCCATTTTCGCCGACGAAGAAACAAACCGCGCTCGCAAGCTTAAGGGCTTGAAGGGAGGCTATAGACAGTATGCTGAAAGGATACTCGTCCCAGCGAGTTACTCGCTCACGTAGCAGCTTGACGCTCTTGAGTCGTGCTATCAGCGGCTCCGATCCCCATTATCTCATCCCAGAGTCCAGTGCGTTCAGTGGCAGCGTCCCTGGCGTGATCCGAGGGCCTGTCAGCGCCCGGTTAACAGGCGGCGCCGGGAGCGCGGGAAGAGCGGTGCCTTCGGCACCGGGAGTTGGACGGACACGTCACCCCCAGGTTGGGCGCTGCAGGGCAACCTTCGGTTGCTGTACGGAAACTATCGAGAAATCAGCGACCTATGAAATTCCTTTCGCTCCGGAACACCGCTCGCCGTTAGCTTTTTGAAAATAAAAGAGAGCAGGGTTTACTTACGCTGGGTCAATGTGGCTTCAAGAATTCGAATGTTCCATGTAGGGGCCCCGCGGCACGTATGAAATCACGGTCCACGAGAAGACCGGACGCTTGAACTGGTCCCCCTTCGGGGCCGACCAGCTCAAAACTCCGAATCGTCTTACCTGAACTATCGAGCTGCAAGACCTGAGATCCCGAAGCCACCCAAAGTGTTTTCGTCTCAGCGTCAAACGTTCCAGCGGTCAACACCTGACTCCCTCCGAGGACCCCCTTTTCTTTATTCGCTTCGTATGTCTTTTTGGCCTGTGCAGTGGTTTGGTCCAATGAAGCACTTTCTGGATGCCATTCGGCTGCGAGCTTTCCCTTACGTGTGTACTTCCTGACCGTCGGTGTGAGCAGGAAGCGAAAGACGTAATAAATGTTGTCGTCGTCATCTACGACGATACTTCCAGCATTAAGTACCGCGTTCAAGCCAGGGACATCGTCAACCTTTGCGGGCTCACCGATATGTCCAAGCAGTGTTCCTTGATGATCAAAGACAGAGATTAAACCGTCTTTCGGCAACCCGCTGACAAGAATCCTGCCGTCGCTCAAAACGCCCACGGATTCCGGCCTATCGGACGGAAAGGAATTGAGCAGCTTTCCGTCGAGGGAAAAAGTCTTGATTAAACCGTCTGCGTCTACAACAATCGCGTTTCCATCTCGGTCAACGGCAAGGTCCTTTGGGAAACGCAGGTCTGTGGGGGCCGATCCACCGCTGAAAATCATATGCATGGACGACCCGGAGTAATCCGATATCCATATCGAGCTGGGAGGCTTCACCGATCGAGTCAGGGTGTAAAGTTTGTTCCCAGGCCCCTTTTTTATGGTCTGCGTTCCATGTGTGGCCTCAAAAAGGATTTGCTTATCCGCCCGCAGCTCAACCTGGGCATTGGCGGTCATAGACAGAATAGACAGGAGCAGAATACACGCGAGGTAAATAGTCCCACAGAAACCACGGACGTCGGGTCTTGCGATTAACCGATTCATGGTGTCGTCCTTTTGCGATTATCCGCAGACCAGCGCCACCCGCAGTCAGCAATTGCGCTCGCGTAAACGCCGGAAATGGATTCGGGGAATCCAAGAGCTGTTCCGCCAGGGGCACGCTCGAAACGGTAAGGATGTAGATGGCGATGACTCGGAGTGTGGCTGGCTTTCCCTCCACCGAAGCTACCATCCAGAACTCGTCCACCAGAGAATTTCATCATTGCGATAAACTCTGAAGATACTGATGGACGGAGGTTGATAGATGCGATTGTCTAATGAATCCGTCAAACCATACGCGAAATCTCTCTCGCCAGTTACGTGGTTCCCGCTGAGAAAACTCCGTTAATGTGGCACCCTGAATTACTTTCGGCCAGAGAACTACGGATTTCCACTCTGTGCTGTTCGTCAGTTTTGGTTCAATTGCGAATCGAGTTCGTAAGAACTCTAACGCCGCACCCCAGCCATCAGAGTAGACGGAGCAGGTCATGAAGTAGGGAATCTTGTTGGCGACCGCGAACAACAAAAACCAATCATCTCCGAACGCGCCTTCGTTCGTCGTATATTCCGCCACGAGTACGATGTTGTCAGGTTTGAGCTGCCACAGTAAGTGTCCGCGCTCATCCCGGTATTCCAAAACGTTTTCCGAAACACCAAAAGTCGCCCGGCCCTTTTTTGAACCATCAACACCCAGTTCGGCGATAGCCAGCAAGTACGGCCCGCTTTGGTCGTAAATGGACTCGCAATGCACTATTGAACCCGGCGCGAATTCCCAAACTTCATCTGTGGGGTCGTAGTCGGTCATTGGCAACACTCGGTAAGTGCCGTCTGCTAGCGGCACGGCCTCCGTTGGGCGCAAACAGGTTGTGGCTTCTTCCAGAAGTCGAATGTAAATCGCAGTCGTTGTAGTGGGGGCCTGAGGCATATGTGACCATTTGTATCGCATGCAAGGAAATCCGTCTAGACGGCGATTAGCTTCGGTCTTGGGCAGCTGCGGGGAGCTAGCTCCCGCAAATCGGAGATGTGAAGTAAAACTTCATCCGACCTCGTTCGCAACCTTCTTGAGTACGGGGCCGTGCTAAAGACAACAGGGCCGCGCCGCGTTGGATGACGCAAGAAGCTCACGTTCGGGCTCTTCTTGAGGTTCCCAGCCTACGAAGATGACCCAACCGCTGGGGCAAGTCTCGCGCTGCTGTCGCACTACCAGACGCGCATGGATGTGATCCAATTGGGACTGTAGGAGCAGGGTTCCGGCGTCCAGTTCGTGAGCGGCGACTGTGTGAACCTGCGAACGCCTGACAGTGCAGTTGGCTTTGGAAGAATACCGGCAGGCGCATCCGGAAGGATACGGCTAAGAAGTCGAAGATTGGGCGCTGCGCGGTTTTAAAGCTATAATCCGCCGCACGCATGGCGGTTTTTCCGGGCACAAAGTTAGGGCCATACGAAAATATGAGACTGCACAAGACCGCTGTAACTTTCACCTCGTTCCTGGCCCTCACCGTAGTGCTGTTTTCTGAGGGGATCGCCCAGAGCATCGCTCAGACGAACTCCCATCCCGCCCGCGCGGCCGAGCGAACCGAGGCGCCGGGATTTTCAGACGCGGGCAAGGCTGCGCTGTCAAGCCAGCTGAGCAACGCTGTCATTCGCGGCGACGCGCCGGGTGTCGTGGCCCTCGTCGTCGGCCGCGACAACGTGCTCTACGCAGGCGCAGCCGGCAAGCTCGACGTTGCGCACGATATTAGGATGCCTGTGAACGCTATTTTTTCGATCGCGTCCATGACCAAGCCGGTGACGTCGGTAGCCGTCATGATGCTTTTCGAAGAGGGTAAGCTCAAGCTCGACGATTCAGTGTCGAAATACCTGCCGGGCTTCGACAACCTGCAGGTCATTACGAAGTTCAACGAGAGGGACGCAACCTACGAAACGCGGCCTGCGAAACGACCGATGACGATCCGCCATCTGCTGACGCATACCTCCGGCATCGGCTACGGATTCGCGAACCCGATCGAGTACCGGCTAACGGAAGCCACGAAAAAAGACGAGTGGGAACTGCCGCTCCTAAACGATCCTGGCGACAAATGGAACTACGGCCCCAGCACCGCACTGCTCGGCAAGATCGTCGAGAGAATCACCGGCGAGTCGCTTGAAGCCTGCTTCCAGAAACGCATCTTCCAGCCGCTGGGCATGACGGATACGTCTTACGCCGTGCCGCCCGCCCAACAGCCGCGCCTGGCCACGAAGTACACCCGCTTATACGGCCTCTTGCAGGCTCAGCCGGGGAGAACAATTCCATCAACGCCGACGCCCCCGTTCCACGGCGACGGCGGCCTCTACTCCACAGCTCAGGATTACGGCAAGTTCATGCAGATGCTGCTCAACGGCGGGCGCCTGGGGCCCGCGAGAGTCCTGAGCGAGAGCTCGGTGAAGATGATGGGCGAGAACAACATCGGGTCGATCTTCGTGGAGCTGCAACCCGGCGCCGACATTCAGCTGACCAAACCGTTTCCGCTCGGCGCTGGCCACGATAAATTCGGCCTCGGTTTTCAGATCGCGTCCGGCGATCCGCAGCACGCAAGATTCCGCAGCCCGGGCAGCATGAGCTGGGCTGGTCTCTTCAACACCGAGTTCTGGATCGATCCAGTGAAGCACATCGGCGGCGTCATAATGATGCAGGTGCTGCCGTTCTACGACGACGGCGCTCTCCGCACGCTGCGAGACTTCGAGGAGTTGGTGTACCACAATCCTCGGTAGCGATGCATCGGAGCCACCGCAAATGGGTCTAGCTAAATCCTGGTAAGTCGTATGTTCTGCCCCGAATGCGGAGCCGAGTACCGTACTGGATTTACCCGCTGCTCCGACTGTGACGTGGATTTCGTGCAAGAACTTTCTGAATCGGATACACGCGTGCGGAAGGCAAAACGTGAATGGACTACAACACCTTCCACAATCAAATCTGTGTACCGGGAGGGTCGCAAGACTGTTCACTGGTGGGCTTTATACAAACGCCAAACGGGCACTTGGCCTAGGTCTTCAATCGTCATCAACTGGGTTGTGATTCTGTTTGGGGGAGGATTCCTCATCTGGCGGACTGCCGAACGCGATTTGTCGCGCTGGCAGTTCCTAGGCAATTTTTTGTTGCTTAATTTACCGTATGGGGTTGTCGAGAACTGGGCGAAGAGAAGAGTGAAACTAAATCATCTGCGAAATAGAAAACGTCTAGCAAAGCAACTTGTCCGGTAGCGTTTACCCGGTGCTGCTCCAACCCCGTTGCGACTTGGCCGGAGCTCATGGAAGACCTATTGTTTTCTATGAATCTGGATCGGGCGGCCCGAGCAGGAGAGAACCGCACCCGCCGCGACCGCGTTGTCACTCGGCTTTTCGGTGCTGACTGCGAATCTCCGTCATTTTCAGAAAATCCCCGGCCTCACGGTCATGCAATTCTAGCTGCAGAACAACGGGCCCTCGCCCTGCTTGTACAGTGCAACCGCACATCTCATAGCACCCGAAGGATTTATGCCGCGACCTTGATGTCGCGATCCGTTCGTGTCGGGCCCCCGGCAGCACCCACGCGTGTAAGCGCCTCTTCCCCGAAAAATGTCGCGAGGCGGCTAAAAGTTCCCGGACCAGTCTGAATTTCTCAACCTGGTCCCGGCTTGGAAGTTCAGGAATTCTTGGGAGCTTGGGCCTCGCTGAAGGCCAACTGCGAACGGCGGCGCCAGAAGTAGCGCGCCGGGAAATAAATCAGCACCGCCCACAAAACCAGGAGCGGGCCGTGGCCTGCCATGAACAATAGGATGGAGGAGAGGCTGTCGAGAGCATCGTTCAAACCACCGGTCGCGGCGCTGCGAAGTTTCGCTCCAATCGTCTCGGCAGTCGAGGTGCGTTCCTCCCGCAGGGAGAAGAAAACGTTGGCGAAAGAAACGCGGCTTCCGGATGCAGAGCGCTCCGCTTCGATGCGCTCAATTTCGCCGCGCAGTATCGCCACCTGGCGTTCGAGGGAACCAAAATCGCTGAATTTGTCGTTGCGATTCTTCAGAATTCGCTGGATGCGCTGCTCTTCGTTCTGCGCGTTCACCAGGCGCGCTTCGAGTTCGCTGTGCTGCTGGGTGATTTCGTCGGCAGCTTCTTCCTCATGTTCCACCAGGCCGATCCCTTTCAGTTCAGTGAGAGCGGAGCGATATTCCGACGAAGGGACGCGCAGCGTCGCGGAAAGGATGCCCCCCGTCGGCTCCCCCACCATGCGCAGTTTGGCCACGTAGCCATGGTGGCGCTCAAGAATTTCTTCCAGGCTGGCGCGCGAATGGGCGAACTCCCGCGTCGCCACAGTTAACGCCGCGGAATAGGCGACCTGCGGCTCGCGGAACGCGCTCGCGGAATCTAACGGTGCCGACGAATAGAGTTTGGATGGCACTCCAGCGGGCATAGCCGCGCTGAGTTCTTTTGTGTTATCAATCAGAGATCGCATTCCGTCTTCCGGAGGGAATTCGCTGCTTGTGGTCGCGCGAGCCGGCGCGGAAGTACCACTACTCTGGTGTGCGGGCGCAACATTCTGCTTTGGTACGGACAAGAACAAGAATAGGAGAAAGACTCCGGCGGCGACGCAAGCCGCCAACACCAATCGGGGACGGGCCGAAAAAGCTTCACGGATTCGAACGACGATGGATCGCAGACGGTCTTCCATGGAAATGCCTCCTGTCGCTTCACAGTTAGAACGGGGAGGCCCCGATTTCTTGCAGCACACTTAGGAGAAACTTTGGCGCCAGGGAAAAGATAACCCAGAGACGCAGAGGGCTCAGAGATATCGCAGAGAGACGGAGATCAGGTGCCGATTGAGGAACGCAGGGCATTGGCGAGGGATTGGGTGAAGCGCTGTACGTCAGGTCGAACGCATCGCCGTCAGCGAAACGAAAGCGCGATATTCTCGTTCGTTTGGACGCGTCGGCTACCGTCGCCGACATGGATCTACCTGGTTTCCGGCTACATCCTCCCAAGGGTGAAACGAAACGCTTTTGGGCGATCACTGTCCGGGCTAACTGGCGAGACCATCATCGCGGCGTTGTGAGCCAGCACGCCGACAGGCTCCTCAAACGCCTTTACGAAGAGATTATCTCGACTATCATTGAGGCATTGCCACGGAAGGATTGCCTTGGAACTTATTGCCGCTGAAGGAGAACCAACCATGCCGATGAAGAATCCACCCCGTCCAGGCGGCTTTGTGAGGCGCCAGTGTATCGAACCGCTAGGCTTGACCATCACTCAAGCCGCCGCTGCCCTCGGTGTCACTCGCACCACTCTCTCCGAGCTCGTCAACGGAAAACGCGGCATCTCTCCTGAAATGGTCGTCCGCATCTCCAAAGTTTTCGGCGGCAGCCCCGAATCCTGGCTCACCCAGCAGGCCCACTACGACCTCGCCCACCTCCGCACCACCCACTTCAAACTCAAACGCCTGCAATTCGCTTGATCGCCCCCGTAAACGCACTCGTCCCAATCCTCAATTCCGGCCAGCTGCGCGACTGGCTCCCGAAAAACTCCATTCATCGGTTTTGAACCGAGTTTAAGATTGTTACTTAACTCTCTGGGCCAATCTCGGTTTCTTGAATGTCGCTGATTTCAAGGGCGTTTTCCGCGGATAGGGTTTTCGGGAGTCACAATATTGTTAACCCCAATCAGTCACTGCTGGGCGCATCCGTCACCGAAAACTCCGCCGAAGTTCTTTAGCAGTTTGCGAAAAAATCCAGAACCGGAGTCGTCACGGGCCTTATGTCGGAGCTGAAAGCCCCGCGCCTACAAACCCCGGCTCGCAGAGGCGAGGAGGGTTTTCGCTTGGGCTAGCTCGGGGCGATCGGAGTGGACGCCGTCGCAATTCTTCAGCAGTTGGGTGTAGTAGGTGCTCGCTTTCTCTTTTTGCTTGACCTGCGTGGCGGCTTGCGCTGCGCCGTAGAGACCGTTGAAGCGATTGGGGTCGGTGCGCAGGGAAATCTCGTACTCGATCAACGCTTCTTGCGGACGCTGCAGGTCGAGCAGCATGTCGGCCAGCATTTCACGGGCGGGCAGTTCGGTTTCGGCTTTGCCGACTTTGTCCTGGTTGTCGGCAACGGCGCGCAGCTGGCGAACCGCATCGTCGGAGTTGCCCGCAGCGTAAGCGGCCCAGGCTTGCACCTGTTGGTGCTCATCCTTCAGGCCGTCGGCGATGTAGGGCCGAGGACCTTTGCGCGTGGCTTCGAGCAGTTCGTCGTAATGCTTCAGCGTGTCTTGCGCGGCGGCTGCATCGTGAAGGTGGCCGGCAGCAACGGCGCGTCCCCAGTAGGTGACTAGCTGAACGTCGGACGGGGCGCCGGCGATGGGCTGTAGGGCTAGCGCTTCTTTCCACTGTCTGCGCTCGAGAGCGTACTTGGCGGGCCCTTCCGCCTGGCGCACCAGCAAATAATTCTGAAATTCGGGATCCATTTGTTCGGGGCGAATCGCTGCGATCTGCTCGATGCTCGCTTTGGCGCTGGCGTCGTCGCCAATTTGCATGTACGCGTATTCGAGGAAGTCCATGGAATGCACTTTGTGGTGCATCACGTGATGATGCGCGGCCATGCTATCGGCGACGCGAATGGCTGTGAGGTTGGAGTTGATGTCGTCCTGCCAAAGACCTAAGCGCGCGAAGATGTGCGAAGGCATGTGCACGGCGTGAGGTGAAGACGGCGCGATACTGGCATATTTGCGCGCGGCGGGAAGCGCGAGACCGGCCATCGCAGGATTGTCGCAGCTGTGGATGATGTAGTGCGCGATACCCGGATGATTCAATTGCTCGTCGTAGAGCTTGTTGAGAATGGCAACAGCGGCTTTGGCGTTGGTGAGATTGGAGTCGCGGTCGGGACGCGAGGCGAGAAGCGAGAGCGCGTAGAAGGTGGCGGCTTCGTGGTCGTTGGGATTGCGTTCGTGGACGTCTTGCATCGCTTTGGCGTAAGCGTCGGCGCGCTGATTGTGGTCGAGTTTATCGGTGTCAGAGTAGAAGACGGAGAGCGCCCGGATGTAGTCGCGTTCGCGGGCGGTCGGCGGATTGAGGGAGCCGGCTTTAGCAAGAAGTTCGGCGCCTTGGGCCAGGTCGGCTTTGGTGGGGCGATTCCAGAGCTCGTGGTAGAAGGTCATCGCTTGTCCCCAGTAAGCCATTGCGCAGCGCGGATCTTTTTTGGCGACCTCCTCGAATTGCGCGTCGGCTACTTCGTACTCAAAGGAGTGCAGAAAGGCGACGCCGCGCTCGAATTGGGACTGCACTGCGGGAGCACAGGAAGTGGCGAAGGAGACGGTGCCGAGTTTTTCGTCGCCGTCGTGATGGTGTTGTGGCTCCTGAGCGGAGAGCGAAAGTGGTGCCAGCGACAGAGTGCCGATGAGAGCGAGAAGCGCGAATTCTGCAGCTTTCATGATGACTCCAATGTGAAGCTTGGAAAGCGTAGTCAGGGCAAGAGCGGATGTCAATGCGCAGCCGCCATTGGCGAAGGGCGGGCCGCGGAATTCTCGACAAATGTTTTACCCAACGCGAACAACAGGCGACAGCCCTGCAAGGGCTATCAATGCAGGAGAACCCACCAAAGCGCCATCGATGACAAAGATTGGGCCAGGTCTCCAGAATTCTTCGCGACACACCCTACTCTCGCACATCGGGCTCATGCCATCGCCAATGACGGAGGTATCCCCGCTGAGCGCTTGACCGACATTCTCAAAGAGGCCGGGATACCTCTCTCCCCGCCCAAAGGCGGTAGAAACGGGTAAGAATTCTTGACGAGATTAAGCTCAAGTCCCGGTCATGTCGCCTTACCGGCGACCACTGGCGCGAACTGATGACACACACCAGGACTGCCTTGTGCGTCCCTTCTGTGGCTGCGGGATTTCACACCCTCCGCGTTCAGTGCTTACGCAATTCGCTTCGGGAAATGACCTTTGGAGTACATCTCGAACATCCGCCGGATTGTGGTAGCCTCGCTCTCGACTATTTCGAGCTTAAATCCCACCGGCTCTCGCTGGCTTCGGTAGCCAAATACGCGGCCGCCAGTGTAGCGCGCTTTCAGCGCACAACCCTGCATTCCACGGTGAGTTTTCAGGCCCAGGTCACAGGATACACACTGTCGATCAGCCCATGGACGCCAAAGAGAATTTCCTCCTGAGAACTTTCCGAGTCAACACCCTGGGATACGGCGACAGGCCGGACGCCGGCGAATGTCAAGCGCTCGTACAGGTTCAGCGCGTCGGCCAGCTTCCGCTGCTCGGGCGCCTCGCCTGGTGCACACCCCCGTCCACGCTAGCTGGCTCAATCAGATTTAGATTTACTTCTCCGTGGTCCAGCGGAAGGTACTCACGCCCAACGACTTTAAATCGCTCGATGAGCTCGAACAGCGGCTGCTAGTCTTCGAGCGGCGATACCAGGAAACCGCTTCCCCCTTCCAATGGACCTTCACTCGCAAAGACCTGACAACTCTCTTGGCGAAAGATCGAAAACAAGCGGTTGCCTTCCTCAGCCTGACGCCCATCCAAATACGTCACCGCAATTCCGAGCATGAGCATTGGGCTAGCTCCAGCAACCAAGCATACAGTCCCATGGTGGCGAAAGGTGCGCCATTTGCTGGTAGCAATATACGAAAACAATCAGGGCTGCCAACACTAGGATGAACGGGCCTCGAGCTCTCTGAAAAGGCAGGTATTTTCCACGGCTGAGAGCAATAGCAATCGCGACGCTCAAAAACATTGCAGCCGGAAAGTAGTAGTAATAATAAGTGATGCTGCGAGGAATCACTGCCCATTGCAGCAAACTCGTAAAGTAAAGGAGTACAACCAATCCTTCCGGCAGGGTGATGCGCTTCCATAGTCGTGCTATGCAGACGGCAATCGCCAACACTCCCATCCACATGACCACTGGATTCCCTATTAGGTAGGAATAACCACGCATTGGCGTGGTCTGGAAGGGCCAACGGTACCAAGGAGAGTAGAGTGCACGGTTCCCGAGAACTCCCTTGCTCATGTTCCACATCGCGAGGTGGATCCGAACAACCTCGGCCAATGAGAACGGCGTGTGTGTGGACTTCAGAACGGGTATGAACGCGAGCGTGTAGAAAATCAGCGGCACTGCAAAGAGGGAGAAAACCAAGAAGACTAGGCCACTGGCTTGGAGGTGCTTGGCGGGAACGTAGAGCTCTTCCGTCATTTTACGACGCTGAATCGTATGCCACGTCAGCAGCACGATCACCACCAACCAGATTACAGACAGCGACACCGCCGCCGTCCACTTGCACGCGGCCGCCAGGCCAAAAGTTATCCCAGAAAATACCAGCAACACGCGCCGCACGCCAAGACCAATGTCACCTTGGAGAGCTGCCGTGAAGCTCGTCAAGCCTAACAAGACAAACATGAACATCGGGACGTCCAGTGAGGCATTGCGAGACATCACATAAATGAAGTTATTGAAGAGTGTTAAGAGGGCCGCAGTAAGAGCCAGTGTGTGGTCCTTCAATATCAGGCAGGTCCAGAGAAACACCACCGATACGCTCAGGGCACCACATACCATTCCTGCTAGGCGCCAGCCGAGAGGATTGTCGCCAGCCAGTGCCATTCCTTCGGCGATCAGAAACTTGCCAAGTGGAGGGTGTTCTGGGTTCAAAATCCCCCTGTGTGAGAGGATTGATTTAGCTCCGTCAATATATATCTGTTCATCGAATACGGGAACACAGGAGCGATTGACTCCCGCTACAAACAGGCCGAAGCTGAAAACAAAGAGCAAAGCGAAGGTGCGAATAATCCGTGGCCAGCGAGGCAGCATTTTGCCAGATAATGGTTCGTCAGCATCACGCTGCATGTAGACTCCCAGCAATATGGTGAGCAACCTTCGCGAGCATAGCAGAAGCGCACATACTGATTCAATCGGACGGATTATCTGATAAACGCCCGGTGCGTACTCTTCCGGTTCCGTTCCAATAACGCCAGAGACATGAACCAGCTGCCCAACCTACAGGCGTTCACCTATGCTGGAAGGCTCAGCTACGCGGTTCGCCGTTGGATGGTGAACTGATCTGGTATCGACCAAGGCTCTCGGGAATCATCGGATGGGCAATGTTGGTGGCCCCGAGTTCAGGCGGAATTCGAGTGACCTTGTATACGAGCTGCCGTGCAAGGGGGGCCGTACGATCGCGGGAGGGTTCCTGTAAAGGTTCAGCCATCTGATCAAAACTAACCCGAGAACGGCAACGAGGTCATAGAGTCCTGCTGCTATCAGTAATTGTGACAAGCCTTTCCTGTTAATCCTCTCGAGTCTGCTGAATTCAAAGCCTCCCGGTCTCTGTGGTTCCAGTGAGGCGATACCGCCAAAGTCCGATCAGCCCGAGCGTGGTAATTACAACGTAGCCTGCCGCCTGGGCAACTAGAATGTAGGCGATCGCTTCTGTTTGCGTATAGTTGAAGGGCGTCAGCACCGTAACTGCCGCGAACTGAAAAATACCCACGGCTCCCGGTGTGGAGGGCAAGGCGTTCCCGATTGCCAACCCTGTTGATAGCAGCACAGCCACCGAGAACAGGAGGTGCATTCCGAGCGCACGCGCCAGAATTACGGCTGCGGCCGCGTCCAGTGTCCAGACGATTGTTGTGGCTCCGCAGACCTGAAACAAACGCAAGGGATCCCGAAGCGCGATCAACGCCAGGGTTACACTCTCAGCAATCCCGTGCAATCGGTCTTTTGTTCTTCCGCTCACGGGAAGACGTGTGACCAATCCTGTCCGGGCCCGATCGACCCGGGGCAACAGTAAGAAAAAAGCAGTCGCGGCAAGGGCGCTAACGGTCGTGAGAAGCATCAATCGCACAAGCCATACCGGTCTTTGTGGGAGGGTCAGCGAGAGAAAGAAGGCCATGAGCACCAAAATTACGAACTCAATGACGCGCTCCGTCATGGCAGTCGTGAAAACGTATGTTTTCGAGAGCCGCGACCTTGAACTAATCATCGCCGTGCGCACGAGTTCGCCGGCCCGAGCGGGAAGGTAATTATTGGCAAGATAGCCGACGGAGCTTGCCCATAAGACCGTCGTATACGCAAGCTTCTCTTTCGCGCTGAGCAAAATTCGCCAGCGCATGGCCCGTACGATGTAAGAAAGAGCGCCGCAAGAGCATGCAAGAATCAGATACGAAACGCGGCAATGGGCGACAATGTTTCCGACCCGTCTCCACTCGACTCCGCGCAGGGCAAGGTACAACAGGAAGACTGACAGGCCGATCACGATGGGCCATTTCCAATACGGATATCCCGATTTGCGCTGAGAAGTTTGCCTTTCGGAAATGACGCTAGCCACCTGGGCAGCACCCTGCAAATTTACCCCCGCCCCACCGGACTCTCATCCCAGATGCTCTCTCGCAGGGGCTGGCCGGGTCCGTATTCGAAGTTGATACGCTCCTGCTCGATAACCAAAGGCCGCCTCTGCACGAGAGTATGGATGGTCCCCACATATTCGCCGATGATGCCGATGAACAACATCTGGAGTGACATAAAGAAAAACACACCGATTACCAGAGGAGCTGTACCGGCGGAGAATCTAGTCCAGAACATCAGCTTATAGAGGAGATAAACAAGCGACACCAGAACGCAAAACAATGAACAAGCAAAGCCTGAGAAAGTCACAACGCGCAAGGGAACTTTGGAGAGGTTCGTGATCGCGAGCATCGCCAGATCGTACAACGAATAGAAGTTGTTTTTGGTGATGCCTTGCTTCCGTGCCGGCTGATGATACGGAATCTCGAAATGGGACATCCCGATTTCCGCAATCATCCCGCGAAAATACGGATTTGGATCATCGAACTGCTTGATAGCGTCCACAACCTTGCGGTCGAAGAGGCCGAAGCCGGTGAAGTTCTCGTATGTCTCGATCCCGGAGAGGCGGTTAACCAGTTTATAATAGAGTTTACGAATAAAAAACATCAGGCCGCCTTCACCGCTGGCCGCCTTAACCCCGATTACAACCGGATAGCCTTCTTCCCATTTGCGGATGAAATCCACGATCATCTCGGGCGGGTCTTGTAGATCAGCGACAATTCCGATTACAGCGTCACCGGAAGCCTGATATAGCGCGTGCATCGGAGAACGCACGTGGCCGAAATTGCGCGTATTGAGAATCACCTTGACATTTCGGTCCCGGGCCGCGATAGCCTTCAATTCTGCCATCGTATGATCGCGAGAGGAATTATCGATGAAGATGTGCTCGTATCTGTAGTCGCCTGCCGTAACAATCGCTAATCGCACACGTTCGTATAGTTCGCGGACGTTTCCCTCCTCGTTATAGCAGGGAGTAATTATAGTGATGGCTTTGCGGCTTTCCATTTAAGATGATTCGCTTTCCGCTACGGAATCTGCCGCATACAACAAAATTAGTTTATTCGGCAGATTCATCTCGCGTATTTGATTTGCGATCTCGCGCCGAAATGCGTACGAGGAAATCAAGATCGGCTCCACGTGATTTATTAGTGCCTCTGGGCCGACCACCGGGATTCCTTGCAGTTGCTGGTTCTGGTATTTCGGATTTGAATCCACAAACGCCACGATGTTGGACACGCTCAGAGCGCCAGTGGCGAGGAGCCGCTGCGTGTGCGTTCCCACTCCCCAGACAATCACCCCGGAACTGTCGGTGATCGCCCGATCGATCCTCAGCCGCAATTCTGAATCCATTTTGCGGCAATGCTCAATATAGCAGCGCAGCCCTGCCGCAGCCTGGGAATGGCGCGGGAACTCTGCGCGACGCTGGTTTGAGCGCTCAAAGAGTCCGTACACCGAAGAGAACGGCCTGCCGGCACGATCCTGCCGTACCTGTGAACTGCATTCCACAGTGCGGAATCCCGCCGCTTCCATCAAATATCCCAGCGCGGTAGGAGAAAAGAAATTGATGTGTTCGGTGCTGAATTCCTGAAAAGGGGCATCCTGTTCGGGAATAAAGTTCGTGGCATCAGGTACTCCGATGTAAACTCGTCCTGTATTTGACAAGAGTCGATGCAGCCCCCGAACAGCAAGGCCCACGTCGCGGATATGCTCGAGCACACCTAGCAAAATCACAAAATCATAGGCCCGCTCCGGAAGTGGAGGGTCGAACACGGAGCCCGTGAAAACCTTCACTCCATAAAGACTGTCGGCCTTCTCCGAGCAAGCGGGAGAAGGATCTAGACCGAAAGCATTCTCGTAGCCTGCATCTTTCAGAAACCTCAGGAGCCTGCCAGTGGCGGAGCCAATCTCCAGAATACGAACTCCACGGTCGGGTAAGAATGGCAGCATTGCGTTTGCGATTTGACGCAACCGCCACTCGTGATCCTCTGACTCCTTGCCACCACGGTGCTCGTATGCGTACTTGGAGAAATCTCGGTAGTACTGGTCAAAAGAGTGCTGTTCTGGAATGCCATCCGCAAAGGTCATCCCGCAGCCCTGGCAAACAACTAAATCGTAGCCCTCAAGAAGGCCAATGCCTTCCAGTGCTCTGAACGACTGCCGGAAGAGCAGTTCCGAGGATTTTCCGCCGCAGACCGGACATGCCCGGCGTTCGATAACAGCATGCTCTTTAGTATTCAGGTCAATTCCCATTCCCGCCCTAAGTATCGAACTTTTTCGCCCAAGCCCTCACAAAACGACACTCCTGCGAGAACTCAAGTTGCGCGCCGTACTTCTGGCACGCCGGTCCTAGGCACTAGCGCGCGGAGCGATGCTCGGCCACGTGAGATGTCCATACACGTAAGGTGACGATGCACTGAGCCCAAGCGCAGGTGAAATCTCTCCAGTTCGCAACCAACTAAACCACTGACGAATTCCGCCCCTGACAGACACTTATTCGTCGAATCGAAGCGATTCACAATCTATGCCTTGTTCTTGTCCCTTGTACCACCTATATAATTCATCGACGGAGTCAAGTATTTTAGAGAAGGCAAAGCCGCCGATTTCGTCAAGCAGCAACCCATTATCGGCCGTGTACTCCGGGCCCTTCCCTCCAGTCCCGACGATCACTTTCTGTTTGCGTTCGGAGAGCTCGGCGACAAGAGCCGCCAACTGCGTCAATGGCACACCCTCTCCGGCGCAGACGTTGTATGCCTTATAGTGTGGCTCGTGGCTGATAAACCAGTGCGTTATTCTTGCCAGATCGTTGACGTACAGGTAATCGAGAACCGCATCTTGGCGGATGACGACCGGCAGGCCTTTTAACGCCCGGCAGCAGGCATTCGAGATGAAGCGAACCGTATAATCCTCATACTTGCCGAATACACCGAACAGCCGCAGATTAACAATTCGGTCGCAGCGCGCGATGTATTTGGCGCAAATGTATTTCGAGAACCCGTAGGGATCCATTGGAACGGAGGCATCGAAATGGTTTTCCCGGACCCGGGCAGGCATGCCAGAGCGGTTGTATTCGGCCCCGGAGCCGAAGTGGATCATCTTGTCGAACAGGCCGTCATTGCGGACTAGGTTGAAGAACATACGGCAATTGCGGTCGAGCAGATCTGCCGGCGCGCCCAGGCGGCGATTGGACCGCACAGTTGCCGCGTGCACGACCACGTCAAAGCGGTTCGCAGAAAGATACCCGCGCACGGCAGCGGCATCGAGCAAATTCAACTGGGGCGAGGAAGGTGCGGAAACTTCATAGAGGGGTGCGAGATACTCGGCAAGATTCCGTCCGATGAATCCCGACCCGCCCGTAATCAAGAGTTTCATCTTGAGCTCAGGCCTTGATCCGATCCGCCGGTACGGCGTAACAGACCAAATCCCATCCTTCCAAGAGGTGGGGACGAAGGTAAAACCGATAATCGGGGTTCAAGGATTGAATGAGCAATGGGATTTTCCAAAGGTGATCCTGGCGGTGATAGCAGCAGATCGCGAGCACCGGCGAGCACCGCTTAACTAATTGAGCGGACCCGGCCAGCGCGTCAAGTTCGGCTCCCTCTATGTCCATTTTTATGTAGGTTGGGTCCACACCCTCAAGCGCTTGGTCCAGCGCAACACAGTCCACACGAATATCACCTGAAATCGGAGAGACATATGAAGCTTCATTTCCAGAGGCACAAAACAATACAGAACCATTGGAAGATCCCACTGCCTGATTGTTGACCTCAATCGACACCTGCTGTGGAAGCATCGCCACCGTGCTCTCCAACCTCTCGAAATTGTTGGGGTCAGCCTCAAAAGCGAAAATCCGCCCCGAGGGTCCATTCGGTCGTTCCAGAAAACTCCTGATAGTATCTCCGTCGTAAGCACCGCAATCGATGAAAACCTCGCGCTCATTTAATGTGAATAAGTCTCGCGGGAAGTACGTAGTTTCCCGAACAGGATCTGGAAGAGTGTCGAAGTCTGACAGAAGTCTCCAACGCAATTGAGCGAGATATTCGAACCGGGACGCATCGTCACTCCATACCTCGCAGGCTCTCAGTGTGTCCTCGCCCTGATCATGCACTTTGTGCGGTAGGTCTACTGCGTAGTGAGGTAAGAAGAGCTCTGCAAATTTCCAGAAAAGCAGCGTGAAAGGGATTACTCGCCGACAGCCCAAGCTGTGAAGCTGCCGTACCCGGGATCCCATACGATCGTAGCCTTCGCCTGTCCAGATCGTAATGACAAACGTGGACGTGGTTCCGTAGAGACGTGCAGCTTCAGCGGGCGGGAGCACCACTAGTCCCTCTACGGGGTTATCCCAGAGTCTAGGGTTGCTATCGGTAAAAGCCAGTGGCTCTATACCAATCGTTCGCAGCCCCGCCAGTGTCTTGCGGCCGAGGTTCCCTGCCCCAAAGAGTACAAGAGAATCGGTTCGGCCTTCCGCAGCGGCGTCAAAAGCCGACTCTTCTCTCTTCACCGCCCCGGCTCTGCCTTCCACCAGCAGTTCCCGAGCTGCATTTGTAAGACTCGCCCGACCTAGCACTCCGTTTAAGGGCGTCATTTCGTGCAATCCCTTTCGCAGTCGGCAACGCAAAATATATCAATTCACCAACAACTACGGCCACCATCAATCACGAGGTTCGCACCGGTCATATAGGATGAGGCGTCCGAACACAAAAAGAGCACGGCTCCGCGATACTCGTCCTTGTTTGCCATCCGCCCCAAAGGTATCCGCCAACAAACTTGGTCCACGAACTCCTTTGGCTGGCCATTGAACACACCACCGGGAGAAATGGCATTAACGCGTACGCCCGCGTCCGCCCAATACGTGGCCAGATACCGAGTAAGGCCGATGAGAGCTGTCTTCACGACGGAATAGCTTACTGGCTTTACAGGCTGCTGGTCTTCCGGCCTCTTCGGTTGTCGATAAATGCGTTGGTCGGGCGCAATCACCGCAAGATCTGACGCCACATTTAAGATGACCCCCTTGCCTCTGCTTGCCATTTCCGTTCCTATCACCTGACTGCACAGAAAGGCTCCCGTCAAACCGACGTCCAGGTCATCCTGCCACTTGGACAGCGGAAAATCCTCCAACCGACTGAACTCACGACCGGTGCCGACCGCTAGGTCGGGATTGTTGGCAGCGTTATTGATCAACACATCGATTCGGCCGAACTTTTCCAGCACTTGGTCTCTAAGCGAGCAGACCTGGACATGACTCGTAATATCTATCTGGACCCCCCAGACCGGGGTGGCGAACTGGCGTGCGTGTTCCGACGATGCTTCTTGAACGCGCTCATCCGAGATGTCAGCGAGCACAGCAGTACCGCCGGCGCCGGCAATCGCCGCGGCGTGCTGCCTTCCGAGAAGGCCGCCTCCTCCGGTGATAATCACCACGCGGCTGGCGAGGCTGAAAAGTCCATCGGACATATCGGGGTGAGTCATGAGTTATGCAGCGCTTCCCAGCTGCTCAAGTTTCACCAGCTGACGGGTTGCAATAGACTCTTTCGCGGCCAGTGCGATACGCAAACTTTCAGCTCCGTCCTGCACGGTAACCATTGGCTGTTGCCTTGTCTCAACGCACTCCAGAAAATGCTTGAGTTCATCGAGAAACAACTGGTTGCGCTCAAAGTGTTCGATGCGCGTCCGCTCGGGTTCCGCCAGATTATTTGTATATAACGTCGTTTCATTAGTGACAAGATCGACCATAAGCTTTCCATTATCGCCAACGATTTCCCAACGTCTCATGGGAGGGTATTGAAGATAATCGAGCTGCACGTGGACAGGGAGGGCTCTTCCTTCCATCGTGCATTCCAGCAACATGCTCGCGGTGTCCTCTACATCGATCTCCAAATTGCTCCAATGCCCACCAAGCGCAAAAACACTCCTTGGCACGCCGAACAGGAAGTATAGGTAGTCGAGTTCGTGGATTTGAGACAGTATAACGCCACCTCCGAGTTCAGAGCGGGCCGCATAGATGGTGCGATAGTCTTCGTAGCGATGCCAAGCGGGCAAGAACTCACCGATCATGGCGCGCACGGCCAACAAGTGGCCGAGCAGGCCATCATCTAGGATGGCGCGAAGGCGCTGCATGCAAGGATGAAAGCGGAACTGGTAACCGACCATTGCTACTCGGCGGTTGGACACTACGCAATCAATTAGCCGGTCTACATCTCTCCAACTATTTGATAGCGGCTTTTCAATAAACAAATCGCAGCCTGCTTGGGCACATTTCAATGCGGTGTCGATATGCATGCTGCTAGGGTTACAGACGAACGCTATATCGGGAGCCTCACTTAGAGCGGACTCCAGTGTGTCGAAGCCTCGGATATTGTGTTCCTCTTGAATGTCCCTTGTTTTGTCCAAGCTGAGCATCGGCGTGATCAGAGCGGACAACCCACGAGCGCGGTAGGCGATCAGATCTACATTCTGCCCAAGTACGGCGCGAAGGTTTCGCGCATGCCGCTGCCCAATGCCGCCTAACCCGACCAGCAGAATCCTCATTGCTTCGACCCGTGGACTTCTCGCGTCCGCTCCAGACAAGACTTGACTAATCGGTGATTGTGCCGGGCCAATTCAACTTCCTTGCCCGATTCACCGCGAGCTGGTTGAAGTATGAAGTCACCGGAATAGCCGAGTTCCTGCAAACCCGCCAGGACACCCCCAATGTCCGCGCATCCTTGGCCGAGGGGTACAGTACCACCGCCGAGGGTGCGATCTTTAACATGGACGCTCCCGATGCGGTTGCCATATGCGGATAATTCTTCCCGGAAGTCATAACCGAGCGAGGCGCTGTTGCCGATATCGTAGTTCGCTCGCACTTCGGGGAATGGTAATTTATCCAGAAGCGCTGCGAACGCTGATGGCCTTAACGACGTTTCGAGATGCAGTTCGACGTGACTTGCCGATGCGATTGGCAGGATATCGCACATCATTACAATCACCTCGGACATTTCGGACTCTGAGCGCATACTTGAATTGTCCACAAAAGGCAGCACGATCCTTGTAATGTTGAGATGCAGACAGCGGGAAATTAGCCAGGTCAGATGTTCGATGCGTTTACGCTTCTCCCCCACACGGATCCCGGTCAGCGGCCGTTCCATGAAGTAATCTGCACAAAGGGAACCAATCGCAACGCCGTGCTGCTTGGCCAAGCTGCTAACCTGTTCAATTCCGCCATCCGATGAAATCGGATTGGCATTCTCGCCCCAGGTGTCGTAGATCCACTCAATGGAATCAAGCCCAACCGAGGCGGCCAAGCCGAATTCGGCCATCCAGCCTTGACGCGGGAAACACTGAAATCCACCTCCCTCCGGTGGCAATAATCGTCCCTGCATAATGCCGATGCGCTGCATCTTCCCCGATCTCTTCAGCCCTCTAGCGGAGGTACAATCATATTGCCAAGGAATTCTTCCCTCGGCAGGAATGGCCACAAGTCCTCCAGCGGCTTCGAAACGAAAGAACCGTCTGCCCGCTGAACAGAAGATACCCTTGGCCCTCGAAATTCGTCAGAAATCACTTTCACGTCACAAACGACAGGCCCCTTCATTCGCATTACGCGAGCAACTTCGTTTCGCAAGTCGGACTGTTCGGTGATGCTAGCTGTTTTCAGTCCGTATGCACGTGCTACCTTGCGGGAATCAGGTAAATGCATTCCCGTGGCTTCGTCGCAGCCAATTGTCGGAGCGCCGAAGAAGGCCGTTTGCGAAGCGCGGATTGAAGCGTAACCGTCATTGTTCAGGATGAAGAATTTGATGGGCAGGTCATGCTTCACGACAGTCGCCAACTCTTGAATGTTGAGTTGGAACCCTCCGTCACCGTCAATGCAGACAGTGCGACGATGTCCCCCCGCAATCGATGCTCCAATGCTGGCTGGGATTGCAAAACCCATCCCCCCCAGCGCAGTCGTGTGAAAAACCTTGCGGTTCTGTTTCGGTTTGTAGGCTAAGAGGAAAATCTCTATTCCGCTTCCGGAACTGCCGGAAACGATGTACTCATCCTGCGGTACGAGCTCAGATATTACTTCCGCGAGGTGATAGATGCTCACGGGGCCAGGCGAACGATACTCGGGAAGCATGGCGGGGTAGCGCTCTTTCCACTCGGAACAGCGGGAAAGCCAGTCAGTGCGGTCTTTCGGCTGTAAGGCGGCAGTCTGGGTCAGCATCTCTCGCAGGAACTCGCCCGCATCCGCGCAGATTCCGGCTTGCATAATCTTCTCGAACTTAGAGATTTCAGCAAGGTCAATGTCAACCATCACCTTGTACGCACCGCGTGCCAGTTGCTCTGGAGAATAGCCAATGACTGTGATATCCATACGAGCACCAATCACCAGGAGGAAATCGGAATTTTGTATGGCAAAGTTGGGGCCACGTGGGGCCACCGTTCCTGGCCGGCCTACAAACAACGGGTGATCCTCGGAAATTAGATCTAGCGCCAGCCAGGTGGTCTCAACCGGAACATTGAGCCGAGACACTAGCTCTGTGAACTCTTTCTGTGCTTGTGCCAATCGGACACCGTTGCCGATTAACAGCAGCGGGCGCTCCGCGCGATTTAGCCGCTCGATTACTGCCCTGACTTCCTCGGCTAAATGGCTGTTTGTGTCTGGCTGGAGTTCCGAGGGATCAAAGCGGCGCAAAGCCGCTTCCTCGACAGGCGCAGCTTGCACATCGATGGGGATATCAATCCACACCGGGCCCGGGCGGCCAGTTCGCGCGAGATGAATCGACTTTTCCAAGTGATAGCGAATGGAGGATGGGTCGGTGACCGTCACCGCGTATTTCGTCAAAGGCCGGACGATGGAAACAATATCGACTTCCTGTATGCCACGCTGACGAACTCCGAGAGGCGTTCCATCGGGTTTGTACATGCGGTCGGCGCGTTTGACCTGGCCTGAGAGGAAGAGGCAGGGAGTGGAATCCAGCCACGCGCCGGCAAGACCTGTTATCGCGTTGGTTCCCCCGGGCCCCGTGGTCACCATGGCAACGCCGAGATGATTGGTGGCCTTCGAGTAAGCTTCCGCGGCGATCGCGCAGGCCTGCTCATGATGATTACAGATGTACTCAATATCCGGGCAACGCGAAAGCGCATCATTCAGGTGCATCGCACCGCCTCCGGTCAGGACAAAAACGTGTTTTACGCCTAGACCGGCGATGAACCGCATCGCATAATCGGCAACTCTCATTTCACCGTACTTTCTCCAGAGGTTCCCATCGTGGCGTGCGCGAGCAGATGATCAATTAATTCCCGAACCGCCCCGTTTCCAGCCGGCGCCTTGGTGATGAACTGACACTTCTCCAGAATGGCAGGACGCGCGTTTGACGGTGCCGCGGCAAGACCCGCGATCTCCAGAGCCGAGAGATCGTTGACATCGTCCCCCATAAAGCAGATATCTTCGAGCCGCAGCTGATGGTGTTCGGCAAGCGAGCGTAGCGCGCGAGCCTTATCCTTACAGTCTTGGTAGACGTCAGTCACGCCCATTTTGACGGCGAGGCGATCGACGATCGGACTTTTTTCGCCGGTGATCAAAGCCAATCGCAGACCGGCCTTGCGCGCCAGTGATAAACCCATGACATCGGCAAAGCAGAAGCGCTTCCATTCTTCGTCGTTGGGGCCCCACCAGAATCCGCCGTCCGTTAGGACCCCATCGACATCCAAAGCGATCGCCTTAATCGGCACGAGTCACTCCGACGCGACGCAACTTGTGGATAATCGGTTGCTCGCGTTCCAAAACCCGCTTGACGCCGTCTCCCATCGACTTCTCCGCGAGGCGAATATAGCCAATGAGTTTATTGACGCCGTTGGGTTCAAGCGAAGCAGCGTGGTCCGAACCCCACAATGAGCGATCCAGGGTAATGTGGCGCTCCAACATGGATGCACCCATCACCGCCGCCGCCACGCTGGACGGAATGCCCGTTTCGTGGCCGGAATATCCCACCGGCACGCCATATCGTTCGCGCAAGGTTTGCATCGTCCGCAGATTGATTTCTTCGTAGTATGCGGGGTAGGTGCTGCAGGAGTGCAGGACGATCAGATCGTCCTTGCCGAGAACCTCCACTGCATGATCGATCTGTTCCAGGGTGCTCATGCCAGTGGAAAGGACCATCGGCTTTCCTTTGGCGCGGGTGTGGCGCAGGAGGTGGTCGTCCGTCAGCGAAGCCGACGCAATCTTGAAACAAGGAATATCGAACTGGGCAATGACGTCCACGGAGGCTTCGTCCCAGCAGGACGCAAACCAGGGCATCTTGACCTCGCGACAGTACCTGTCAATTTCCTGATACTCCTCAAACTCAAATTCAAGTCCGCGCTTCAGATCGCCATTCGTGGATCCGAACGGGCTTTCGCGCGGCTTGGCGAGTTCCTCGGCCGAGTACACTACGTCGATCGTTCGCTTCTGAAACTTAACTGCATTGCAACCCGCTCCCACAGCGACGCTGATAAGCCGCTTCGCCAAATCAATGTCGCCGTTATGATTGATACCAATTTCGGCGACGATATAGCAGGGCTGGTGGTCGCCCACGAGTTGTTTTCCGATCCAGACTGCGGGCGATGGAATTCGATCAAAATTGTTGTGCTGAGACATGGCTCAAAGTCCTCCCTTTGCCAGGAAATTCGTGAAACGTTTCAATCACGTACTGCAACATCTCTGCTGTGATGCCCGGATACACACCGATCCAAAACAACTGGTTCATGACCAAATCAGAGTTGGAGAGATTTCCTACCGTTCGATACTGGACGTCACGGTAAGCAGGTTGACGCACGAGATTGCCGCCAAATAAGGTCCGGCTGGCGATCTTCCGCTCCTCCAGAAAGCGAATCACCTCGGCGCGGGAAAACGGAGCATCCGGTCTCACCGTCAGCGGAAATCCAAACCAGCTCGGATCGGAGTTGGCGGTTGCCTCCGGCAAAATGAAGAATTCCTCCAAATCTTGCAGGTTCGCTCTTAACACGGAGTAGTTGCGCTTTCGGGCGGCGATGAACTGCGGCAATTTCTTTAACTGCGCAACGCCGACGGATGCCTGCATATCGGTCATCTTCAGGTTGTATCCGATATGAGAGTAGATGTACTTGTGATCGTAACCGTGGGGGAGTTGACCCAAATCAAACTCGAAGCGCTTGCCACAAGTATTCGCCTTCCCTGGGTCGCACCAACAGTCACGGCCCCAATCACGAAACGATTCCACAAGGGTTTTTAGTAGTGGCGCATCCCCGAGCACCGCTCCGCCCTCTCCCATGGTGATATGGTGGGCAGGATAGAAACTTGTGGTGGCCAGATCGCCGAAAGTGCCCACGAGCTTGCCGTCATAGATGGAGCCCACGGCGTCGCAGCAATCCTCAATGAGCCATAGTCCGTGGCGATCGGCGAAGTTCTTCACCGCCGCCACGTCGAAGGGATTGCCCAACGTGTGTGCGAGAACGACGGCGCGGGTGCGCTCTGACCATGCCAGTTCGAGTTGTTGCACGTCGATGTTGTAGGTGGGCACCTGGATGTCCACAAAAACAGGCACCAACCCGAGTTGAATGATCGGGTTGACTGTCGTGGGGAATCCTGCTGCTACTGTGATGACCTCATCCCCGCGTCGAACACGCTTTTCTCCCAGCTTTGGAGAAGTCAGTGCCGACAGCGCAAGCAAGTTTGCCGAAGAACCAGAGTTGGCAAGCACGCAGTAGCGCCGTCTGCAAAATGCGGCGAACTCTCTTTCGAACTGTTCTGCAAACCGGCCGGTTGTCAACCAGAAATCAAGGGACGAATCGATGAGGTGCCGCATTTCTTCACAATCGAAGACTCGTCCTGCTACCGGCACGGGGGTCGTACCTGGAACAAATTGAATAGGCGCAAACGCCTCGGCCCAATATTCCGTCACTAAACCAAGGATTTGTTCACGGAGACGGGAAGCGCTGTCCACGTTATTTTAGAACCTCCCGGTACCATGCGATGGTGCGCTCCAAACCCTGCTCGAGGGTGAACTCGGGGGCCCAGTTCAGCAAGGTGCGGGCTCGTTTCGAGCTGAGGTATTGGTGGCGAATCTCATTTGTCGCTTGATCTTGGATCTCAGGCGTCAGGTCCGAGCCCATCTTTTTCAGAATGAGGTTCACCAGATCAATGACGCTGATCTGATTCTCATCGGAAAAATTGAACGCTTGGCCGTGCAGCTCCGGCTTGCACGTCAGGAATTCCGCCAATAAACTATAGGCAGTCGCAGCATCCTCGACGTAGAAGTAGTCGCGCACGTACTTCCCATCGGAACGGATGATGGGCCGCTGTCCGCGAATCACGGAGCGAATTGTGCCGGGAACCACGCGGTTCCAATTCAGATCGCCGCCGCCATAAAAATTACCGCAACGCGTAATTGCGATCGGCAGCTGGAAGCTCGTGGCATAGCTTTGCGCGATAAGATCCGCGCACGACTTGCTCACGTCGTAGGGATGCCGCCCCTGCAACGGCATATCTTCGGAGTAAGGCAGCGCCGGTTGGCTTCCGTAGGCCTTGTCTGAAGAAGCCAAGACAATCGCGCGAATTTGTGGCGACCGGCGGCATGCTTCCAGAACATTCCATGTGCCGCGTACGTTGCTTTCCAAAGTAGAAATCGGGTTGCGATTGGCTATGGTTACAATCGTTTGCGCGGCGAGGTGAAATACAGTGTCGATTTCGTATTCACCAAGCGTGCGCTCGATCACGTCCAGATCTTCCACGTCGCCTCGCACTACGGTGATTTTTTCAATCAGCCTCGTGCTCGCCAGTTCGCACTGCGGCACCCAATCGCGGATGAGGCACACGACCGATGCTCCGCTTGCGTGCAGCCGGCGAACCAGCCAACCGCCGAGCATGCCCGTTGCGCCGGTCACAAAAACTGGCCGATCGCGCCAGAAACCTTCGTCCATTACCAAACCTTCCAGGGCGCGTGGTTCTTTGCCCACAGGTCGTTCAAGTGTTCGTACTCGCGGTACGTATCCATCGCATAAAAAAAGCCCTCGTGCCCATAGGCCATCAACTGTCCTTCAGCGGCGAGCCGCTGGAGGGGTTCTCGCTCAAGCATGCACTCATCGCCGTCGAGATAATCGAAGATTTCACGCTGAAAAACGAAAAAACCGGCACTCGCGAATGTTTCTGTCCTGGGCTTTTCGAGAAATTTCATCACAAGTCCGGTTCCGTTCATTTCAACGATGCCGAACCGCGATGTCGGCGTAACCGTAGTCACCGTCGCGATCTTGCCATGTTGGTTATGAAAGGCTAATAAGCGTTTGAGATCGATGTCCGCGACGCCATCACCGTAGCTCAGCATAAACGTCTCGCCATCGACGTACTTGCGAACTCGTCGCAGGCGTCCGCCAGTCATCGTGTCCAGTCCGGTTTCGGCCAGCGTCACTTCAAAACCCTGTTCGGCATGAATCCCGGTATAGCTGATACGCGACTTCCGGCCGAGGGAGATCGTGAAGTCGTTGTTCATCGCCTCATAGTTCAGGAAATAGTCCTTAATCATGTTCCCGCGATAGCCCAAACACAGCACGAATTCGCGGAAGCCGCTGTGGGCATAAACTTTCATGATGTGCCACAGAATAGGCCGCCCCCCGATCTCCACCATCGGCTTCGGACGAAACTCGGTTTCCTCGCGCAACCGCGTACCCATCCCACCGCACAACACGACCACTTTCATTCAAGCTCTCCGAAATTTCTCCACATCTCGGTTCCCGTTGCGAAATCGGTAAAACAAAGTTGTGCCTAATCCACGGATACGTATCGTGCTTGCTGGCGTAGATCAGCGCACGCAAAGCGCGCACATGACCGCTGGCTAAATGAGTTTCCGGCACCATAGCCGGCTATCGCGCTCTCCTCATGCACCTTCGGGATCGTCAACCAATATCACGTTAATTTCATACTCTAGCCTGAATTTCTCAATAACAAATAGAAAAAGGCTGTTGTTTCCTCTCCGGTACCTGTCCCATTCACCGCTTATGTCATGCCCCGAAGTCGGCCCTTGATCTCTATAAGCCACTTCCCCTCTGTCCATCACTGCTGAAACTCGCCGTAAGCCATCACATACACAAACACATCGATAGCCTCTGCCATCGGCAATCTATCGACGTGGGACGCCAAAGCGAGAGCCGAGAGTTCCCGATTACTTCCTGTCCATGCTTCTTGCCCAAGCCTTGCATAACCTCACCCGGCGTGATCTCGCTTGCTGTTGCGGAACGCGTCCTCCATTTTCAAAACCGACACAGACCATTTCTAGACGTATTTTCAGCGACTCAGCATCGATGACTTATGGACCGGGCGATGGGAATCGAACCCATGTCCGCAGCTTGGCAACAACGGAAGCGCCTCGGATTCAGCTTTTGGAGAAACAGTCACACTCCAAGGGGCAGGCTGAAAGCCTACGCACGCGTGCTGCGATGCGGTCCCCGGCGCCAGTTACCGGATGGCTCAACGGTCTGCCAAAATCCCTGCGCTTTCGGCCGCTGTAATTTGCTGCGACAAAGCAGCCCATTGAGCTAGTTTCCTATCCGCCAGAGGGTACTATTTTTGAAAGCGATAGCAGGTGCAATGACAATCATCAGGCAAATCAAACGACTTCTACCACACGTAAGATTCTAGGGCCGCACCCAATTCTTCCGCGGGTTCCAGACGATTGCCGAATCTGTGGGGTTGCCCACAGACAAACGACACCCGCACGTTATAAAACATAGTCCGGCATCGCACCTGATCGCAGGCAGATTCGAGAGCATTGGATACCGAAATACGGGCGCCCCAAGAAAGGCTCTTTGGATACCGACTTCGACGGACTGGCCGATGCGCTACTCATACGAGCCGAACGCGCGATAGCGGAGCTTGAACTTAACGACCCGGCAAGGCAGCTACATCATCCGCATCTTGCGTTTCCGGCTGCCAAGTATCGTCACTCTAGCTCATTGACGCTCATAGCCTCGCAAGTAATGTTGCGTTTTCTGATTCAGGCATCTACTCGCCCGGCACTGAATTCCGAACTACCTGGTATGCCCGATCTGTGAACGAGCCCTTCACTTGGTCGCCGTACCGTCAAAGACCAATGCTGCACGGTCTTTCACAAGAGCATAACCGCACCAATCGTCGAGGTGGCTATGGAACCGTTGCATCGCAAACTGGTATGGATCGAAGAACAGCATTTTTGGGGTTGGTGTTGCTCTGAATGCGCATGGCTGTTCAGACCTTTAGGGCCGCTCGTTGGCCAATCAATTGAGGTTATGAAGGTGCACTACGAACAACAGCGCGACAAGGAGTTCGCATCTCATATCTGTGGCGAGCACCGGAGAGCCTCAAAAAATCCCGGTTAGCCCCGATTAGCGGGCTTGCCAGACAACTGTCGAACCCACGTCCGGAGTTTGGGACGGTTCCATCTATTGGACCTGATGACTTGGGCACAGGAAGGCCCTGCGTCTGGCCCCCGGACCCTCCCTCATTTCCAGGTCAACCGAACTGGATCAATCGGATCCGTAATCTATATGGCTCCAAAGCCATATTGCTCCTGTTAAATCGCATTCCTGGGCATCTGCCGCTTGAGGTTCTTCTCGAAAATGCCGACAGGCTCCTTGCCGGGTAAGATGCGGTCACCCAGCTCGTGCCACCTACCATCCTTATTGACCGCGGCGTAATGCATCGTCATCGGCTCGGCGAGGATTTCGGGCACGACACCATGGGACACACCATGGGCGCCGCCGCCCGTTGACCTGTTTTTGCCCCACCTGTATCATCCGCGCGTCCCAATTTCATTTCTACCGGAGAGGCTCACCATGTTGAAGCGTGCGAGATACTTTGTCGCGATATATGTCGCAGTGGCTATGCGGCTGGTTGCTCCTTCTTTGTTGCAGGCGCAGCAGCCACCCATCAGTCCTGACGTGTACGGCCAGCTCAAGTATCGGTACATCGGCCCCGAAGGCAACCGCGCCACATCTGTCGCCGGAGTGCCGGGAAGACCAAACATCTGGTATGTGGGCGCGGCCTCGGGAGGTATTTTCAAGAGCACGGATGGCGGGATCCACTGGGATCCCATCTTCGACTCGGAACCGGTAGCGTCCATCGGTTCACTGGCCGTAGCGGTGAGCGATCCGAACATCGTGTGGGCGGGAACCGGCGAATCGTTCATCCGCAGCCATATCTCCGTGGGACAAGGCATTTACAAATCCATGGACGCCGGCAAGACGTGGTCGTTGATGGGATTGGAAAAGGCCGGCCGCATCGGCCGCGTGGAGGTCGACCCGCGCAATCCGGACGTGGTGCTTGCTTGCGCGCTGGGCCACGCTTACGGGCCGCAGCCGGAGCGCGGCGTCTTCCGCACCAGCGACGGCGGAAAAACGTGGGACAAAGTCCTTTTCGTCGACGAAAACACGGGCTGCTCGGACATGGGAATGGATCCCAACAATCCGCGAATCCTTTTTGCCGGCATGTGGCAGATCGAGATTCACACCTGGGGCCGCACCAGCGGCGGGCCCGGCAGCGGCTTGTTCAGGTCGACCGACGGCGGCGTCACCTGGAAGCGGCTGGAGGGGCATGGCCTGCCGCATTCTCCCGTAGGCAGAATCGCCGTGCGCGTGGCCAAGAAGGATTCCAACCGCGTGTACGCGGAGATTGAAACCGGCGACGGCGTCCCGCAGCCGAACAGCCCCGGACAGCTCGGCGAGCTGTGGCGTTCCGACGACGGCGGCCAGAACTGGGAGATGGTCAACTCCGACCGCCAGCTCCGCGGGCGCACGCACTACTACACGCGCACGGAGATTGCCCCGGACAACGAGAACGAAGTGTTTTTCTTTTCCGCGTCATTTTCACGGACGCTCGATGGCGGCCACACGCTCACGAAGATGCCCTCCGATCCCGGCGGCGACAACCACGAGATGTGGATCGATCCCACCGACGGCGATCGGATGGCCGTGGTCAACGATGGCGGTGTAAATATTTCCGTCAATCGCGGGCACACCTGGAACCACGTCAGTTTGCCCATCGCGCAGATCTATCACGTAACTGTAGACGACCAGATTCCCTACTTCGTTTACGGCAACCGGCAAGACGGCCCTTCGTGGCGTGGCCCCAGCAACAGCCTGCAGTTCGGCGGCTTTTCCGGCAACAGCATCCCGCGCGGCGCGTGGCACCCGGTGGCCGGAGGCGAGAGCGGCTTCGCCATCCCGGATCCGGTGGATAACAACATCATTTGGTCCACGGGCACCGGATCGGGCAGCATCGGCGGCACGGTAACCCGCTTCGACGAGCGCACGCACCAGGACCGCGAGGTCGAGGTGTGGCCCGACTATGTGGCCGGCGCACCGGCGGCAGAGGTCAAGTACCGCTTCAACTGGGAATTCCCCATCGCCATTTCTCCCCATGACCACAACAAGGTTTACGTGGGCAGCCAATTTGTGCACGTCACCACCGATGGCGGCAATAGCTGGCAGATCATCAGTCCCGACCTGACCCGCAACGACAAGACCCGCCAGCAGATTTCCGGTGGGCTCACTCCCGACAACATCGGCGTGGAATATGCCGGTGTGATTTTCGCCCTGACCGAGTCACCGAAAGAGGAGGGCCTGATCTGGGTGGGCACCAACGACGGGCAGGTGCAGGTGACGCGCGACGGCGGAAAAAACTGGAGCAACGTCACGAAGAATCTTCCCAACTTCCCCGAGTGGGGCACGGTGGACAACATCGAGGCCTCGCGCTACGACGCCGGCACAGCCTACCTGACGGTTGACGGCCATCAGGTCAACTTCCGCGACCCGTTTGTTTACAAAACCGCGGACTACGGAAAAACCTGGACGTTGATCACCGCCGGGATTCAGCACAACATGCTGAGCTATGCGCACTGCGTGCGCGAAGATCCCGTGCGCAAGGGACTTCTGTATCTAGGCACGGAGGGCGGGCTATACGTATCCTTTGACGACGGCAAGAATTGGCAGCCGCTGCAGTCCGGCCTGCCACACGCACCTGTCTACTGGCTGACCGTTCAGGAGCGTTTCCACGATCTGGCCGTGGCCACGTACGGGCGCGGCTTCTGGATTCTGGACGACATCACCGCGCTCGAGCAGTTCACGCCGGAGGTCGGCGCGGCGAAGGCGCATCTCTTTGCGCCGCGAGAGGCGTATCGCTTCAGGGAAGTGTCGCAGCCGGCGGCGATTGAGTACGACCCCACGACGGGAAATAATCCTCAGTACGGCGCGGCCCTTAATTTCTATCTCAAGTCCAATCTGGGAGAGAAGGACGTGGCCAAGCTGACCATCACCGACGCCGGCGGCAAAAAAGTGCGCGAGATCGAATGTCGCGGGCCCAAGCCCGGTGCCGCTGAAGCCAAAAAGCCCGTCGAGGATGAGGCCTTCCCCGATGTCGAACCCTCGCCTTGCGAAACCAAGCCGGGCATCAACCGATTGTGGTGGGACTTGCGCTCCGAGCGCAGCACCGAAATTCGTCTGCGAACCACTCCTACTTACGCTCCGGATGTTCCGTTTGGACCGGAAGGCTGGCGCAAGCCTCCCGCCGTGGGGCGCCTGTCGGTGCTGGCCGTGCCGGGAATCTACACCGTCACGCTCACGGTGGGAGAAGAAAAATATCGGCAGAAACTGGTCGTGCTGAAGGATCCGCATACCGCCGGCTCGGAAAGCGATATCCAGGCGCAAACGCGCGTCCAGACTGCGCTGTATGACGAGTTGAACGCCATGGCCGCCACCGTGAACCAGATCGAGTCGCTCCGCTCGCAGCTCCTTGCCCTGGACAAGGCACTGGGAACCGACGAAGTCTCGAAACCGCTTCGCAAAGTCGCGAACGACCTCGGCGAGAAGCTCGCTGGCATTGAGGGAACTCTGCTGCAGCTCAAGCTCACCGGCCGCGGGCAGGATGACTGCCGCTGGTCGCCCATGCTGCTGCAGAAGGTCAACTATTTGTTCAACCAGCTCGATAGCAGTGCGGATTTTCCGCCCACCACACAGCAGATAGCCGTACAAGAAGAGTTGCATCAGCGGGGCGACAAAGTGTCGCAGGACTTCATGCAGTTGGTGGGGGAAGACCTGGCGGCGCTCAACGCCTTGCTGCGCGAGAATAACATCAGCAACATTTATCTCAAGACGCCCTGACGCAGGGTCCTGAGCGAAACCCGTTCGGCCGCTTCTCGGTTCGCGAAAAGACAAGAGTGAGCGAATCATTTACGGCATTGACGTAAGGAGTCGGAGTGTGCACTCAAATGCCCACCTGCTTCGTCCGGCGTCGAATGCCTCCCGAGTAAGCCTCTCTCCACTGTCCGCTTTGCTCCCGCGGCCAGCTCGACGAGGAATTTGGCTTGTGGCGGAGCCGTGCATTCCGGTCCCCCGGCACCATCCGAACGCCAAACGTCCAAAGCGGCGGCTCGTGTAGAATCCACCTCGCCATGGCCAAGGCATCCATCAGGATCGGCACATGCGCGTTTGTCGCTGCCGGTTGGGAGAGAAGTTTGTATCCCAAGAACGTAGCCTCGCCTCTGCTTTCGGAACCCGCCGAACTCATCCTCGGACGTGCATTCTCCGGCTCTCTCAGCCGGCATGTAGGTTACGGGAATTGGCTCCTTCACCTCTTCGCTAGGTACGTCCTGGCGTCCTGGAGTTCCGGCCGATCTCCGTCGGCATGGTCGCTGGTGGCGAGCAGCCGGGTGTAGTAACCCTTTGCTTTGTCGCGGTTGCCGGAAAGCTGGGCAGCGCGCGCCGCCCCCGAGAGCGCGTTGAAACGGTTAGGCGCAGCGCGCAGCGTGGCTTCGAAGGCGACAAGCGCCTGAGTCGGCTGCTTCGATTCGAGCAGCATTTCTCCCAGCAGTTCGCGAGCTGGCAGGATGACCCCCGGAGTAACGGAGTGCTTGTCAGTAGCGTCTTCGTGGTCGGCGGCGGAACCCATCTGGCGCAGTGCTTCCTCCTTCTTGCCCTCCACCCACGTCAGCCATGCTGTTACAGTTTCCCGCTGAATATCCAACTGCTCGGCCCAGTATTTCTCATTCGCCTGGACCAGCGTGTCGCGAAGCGACGTAAGCTGCTGCAAACTCTTTCGCGCAGCCTCGGTGTCGCCAACTCGGGAAGCGCCCAGGGCTCGTGCAAAATGGATATTTGCTTCGGTCCAGGCATACCGCCCGCCTGGGAATAGATCCGGCGGCGCGGTCAACGTTGCGGCTTCCGCCCAGCGGTGTCGTTCCACGGCGTATCGCGCCGACATGCTGGCAATGGCGTACAGCCCAGCGAAATACACTGGTTCACTCTGGCGAGGCGGTGGCACCGCCGCAAACACCTTCTTGGCCTCCACGTCTTGGGCTCCCTGCAGATAGGCGTAGACCAGGTAATCCATTGCGTGCAGTTGGTCGCCTTGCGCACTGTCTTTCCGGGCGGCTGCTGCGGAGGCAAGATTCGATTCGATAGATTCCTGCCAGTACCCAAGCCGCGTGAAGATATGCGAAGGCATGTGCAGTGCATGGGGTGAATCGGGAGCGATTTTTGCATAGCGCCGCGCTGCGTCCAGCGCGCGGCCGGCCAACGTAGGATAGTCGTAGCAGTGGATGATGTAATGAGCTAGCCCGGGATGTTCCGGCTGCTCGGCAAAAGCCTTCTCGAGAATTGCGCCAGCCTTCTTCTGGTTCGCATAGGTTTTATCACTATCAGGTGCGTTTCCCCGCACGGCCAGCGCATAGAAAATGGCCGCTTCCCGGTCGTCGGGATAGTGCGCTTGGAGTTGCTCCATCGCCTTCTCGTAGGCCAAAGCGCGCGAGCGATGATCGAGCTTGTCGGAATCCTTGTAAAAGACCTCGATGGCGGCAATGTAGTCGCGTTCTCGCTGGGTTTTGGCGCCTGCCGACTTCGCCCTCTCGACAGCCGCCCAACCTTGTCTCAAGACGGTCGGGTTCGGCGCTTCCCAGACAGGATGGTAGTACGTCATAGCAAGGCCCCAAAAAGCCATTCCGCAGGCCGGATCCCTTTCAGCGACTTCGACGAATGCCCCGGCGGCCTTTTCGTATCCGAATGAATGGAGGATGGCCACGGCACGATTGAACCCCTGCTGTACAGCGGGGTCACAGGAAATGGCAAAGTTCACTTTGCCAAACTTTCCGAGCTCACCAGCGGGGTGCTGGTGCTGGGAAATTGCGGACGGCACGAGTGCCAAGCACGCGCACGCCAGCACGAGGTACAAAACGCGTGTCAATCTGATTTTGACCTCCCGCTCTGAATTTCCGATTTCATCTCCATCCCCGCGCAAAACCATATGCCCGCCGCTCTTTCGCGTCAGTGTCCAATCGCCTTGGCCGCGGTTGCGGGTTAGGTGCGGACTCTTTGGCGGTTCTGCTGACCGCTCCGGCTTGTTACCCGGATCGACGCTGGCACTCCTGCTACGGGATGATGATTCCTCAACGGCCAGTTAGCTGTCTCTCCTGGATCGCTACCCGATCAGCAGCTTCGCCAACGCAATCCAATTTTTGTTGACGTACTCTGTGCGACATAACATTCGGGAAGCTGTCGAGCTTCAACTGCAATCGAGACAGAAGTAGCTCGTCCATCAACTCGGTTCGGCCACAAGAATAGCGTCCAATTGGAATACGCAGGGCCCAACTGGTGGCCAAAACCGACCATTTCCAGGGTTATTTTCAGCGACTCAGCCGCATAAAGGCAACCGAATCGAGACTTATGAAGCGGGCGATGGGAATCGAACCCTCGTCCGGAGTTTGGGATGGTTCCATCTATTGGCCCTGATGACTTGGGGACAAAAAAGGCCCTGAGCTGCCGACGAACGACAAGAGCTTAGGCAACCGTAGTCATACAAGAGCCGCATTTCCGGTCATTTTCCAAATACGGGTAACTCGGTTCGACGTAAGCGTCGCCAGTTTAGCGTGTACTAGAGGGAGTTTGGGAGGTTTCTATCGCCTTTGTACGACGCCCGCTCAGGTCATTAAACTAACGAAACACTGGAAGCTCCGCGAGAGTTGGCTATGACGACGATGGAAATGCATCCCAGTTGCGGGATATCATTACCCAATGTCTTCCGGACCTCTTATTTGAGGGAGGTCGCCATGAACAAACCTTCGAAAAAGCCGAAGAAGCGGCTGTGTAAGGGAGTTTCGCAACAACAAGTGGCCTGTGAAGTTCCCGCGCAGCGGCGTTGTACACAGTGCGGCCAATGGTATTGCAGGATTCATTTCCCGGATCCCGATTGGCATCACTGTGCTCCCGACCAGGGTACGGGCTGAGTCTTCCGGTCGGCGACATAGACGGCCCGTTGGCGATCATGCCACAGCGTGTTTTTTTTGAACGCTCGCCGGATGTTGTCCTGATCCGCCGATCCGTCACGCGAGTCCGGCGCAAGCCCTGCGAGGCCGAGGCGGAATACTTCGAAGGCCTGATGAACACCTGAAACTGAATGTGGCTTGCTGCTCACGAGCCCGCGAGCTCCTGTACCCAGTCTTGCAGAACCTGAGGTTTCAATTGACGAAGCGACAGCCGTCGGCCACGAAGCATTTTCGCTTTCGACCTGGCGTGCCCGAAGACGCCGCAGAACTGGCCACGCTGCATACCGCGGTCGCCGATCATCTCACGGGTCTTTACGGCAGAGGCCCGTGGTCGTCACACACATCCGAAAAAGGAGTTCTATATGCTATGCGTCATTCTAGAGTCTTGATAGCGACGGAAGGCGCCGCGATTGTTGCGACGCTGCAGCTTGCGAGCAAGAAACCTTGGGCGATCGATGCCAGTTACTTCACGAAGTGTGAAAAGGCGTTGTATCTCCTGGCGATGGCCGTCGCACCAGCTAGGCAACACCAGGGCATAGGCCGCAGATGTCTGGAAGAAGCCAACCGCATTGCCAGAGCGTGGCCAGCTGATGCGATTCGCCTCGACGCGTACAACGCCGACGCAGGAGGCGGTCCCTTTTATCAGCGCTGCGGCTATGCCGAAAGGGGCCGCGGTTCCTATCGCAACACGCCGCTGATCTACTACGAATTCCTTCTAGCGAAAACAAACCCGAGTTGACGTGTGCCAGCAGCCAGGTTCATCCACGCCGTTCTTGACGCCCTTTCATCGCTTAAGGCTTACAAATGTCGGGGATAGCGGCGCAATGAATCAATCAGTGCGTTGGCAGGTTGCTTTTTTGGTTTTCTCCTGTTCCTTGGGTTTCATGCTAAACCCTCCACGTTCAATTCGACTGGGCTCGGCCCGCTCAGCGAAACTTGCTCAAACTGAGGTCTGGTAATAACCGAGACTTCCGCTGGTCTCTCGAGGTCTCCAGCGGGTGCCTGGTTGTCGACTGAACCGCTCGACGGTAACGAGGGTGCGACCGGTGAGGTCTTGTTAGAGGTCGAGGGTTTAACGGAATCGTCCCGAGTCTCCTTACCTTGGGCGTCAGTCGCTAGAGACCGAAGTTTCTTTTATGTGCAGTGTTCCCGTTCGGCGCGCGAGGTAGGTTTCCAAGATAGCGTCGAGCTCTTGAGGGCGGATGGGCTTGCTGAGATATCCATCCATACCGGCCGCCAAGCATCGTTCCTGATCACCTTTCATGGCGTGCGCTGTCAGTGCGATCACTGCCTGATACTTGCCGCTAAGCTGTTCCTTCTTACGAATCGCTGCTGTCGCCTCGATCCCATCCATCTCCGGCATTTGTATATCCATGAAGACCAGGTCAAAAGCGTCCCTCTCAAGCGCCGCTATCGCTTCCCGGCCGTTTGCGGCAACGACCACGCGATGTCCTCTCTTCTCGAGTAATCGTGCCACCAGCCGCTGGTTCACCGCGTTATCTTCCACGAGAAGAACGCTCAAGCACACCGATGGTTCGCGCCCATCGCGCATTGGGAATCTCGTGATTAGCGGAACCACACCCTGCTGCTCTTTTTCCCCAAGCGCGCGGGCAATGACCTCCCGCAATTCGTATTGACGGATGGGTTTCAAAAGGTAAGCCGCCACTCCCAGTTCCCGACAACGCGCTGCATCACCTCGATGACCCGCCGAAGTAAGCATCATGATCGTGGCCGTGGCTAAATGAGGACTCTGCCGGATACGCTCCACAAGACCGAAGCCATCCATTTGGGGCATACGCATGTCCGTCAGTATCAGCCGATAGGGATCTCCGGCATCTCGAGCGAAAGACAATTGCCTTAGAGCTTCGTCACCGCCTTCGACCGACGTTGGTTTCATCCCCCAGCGCTTCAGCATGCCCTCCAAAATCCCACGGTTGGTGTGGTTGTCATCGACAACCAGGACCTTTACTGCCCGGAGTATTTCCGGCGGTGCAATCGTTCCTATTCTAAACGCTTGCGCGTCGGCAGCGCCCAGCCTGGCTGTGAAGTGGAAACGCGTCCCCAGGCCGGGCTCACTCTCGACCCAAATCTTTCCCCCCATCATCTCCACAAAGCGGGTCGAGATGGTTAGTCCTAAACCTGTTCCGCCGTACTTTCGGGTCGTGGACGTATCGGCCTGGGTGAAGGCCTCAAAAATCGACTTTTGCTTTTCGAGCGGGATGCCGATTCCCGTATCCGACACCGTAAACTGCAGCAGGCGATTTTCACCCGCGGTCTCCAAAGCTCTTACCACCAGGGCAACTTCGCCTTCGCTGGTAAATTTTATGGCGTTCCCGACTAGGTTGACCACAATCTGGCGCAGGCGGTTCGCGTCTCCTCGAACGGCCTCCGGCACCTCGGGAGTCATTTCACACAGAAGCTCCAAACCCTTTTCGTGTGCTCGTAGCGCAAGCGTTTTAAGCGTTGCTTCCAAACAGCCGCGCAAGTTGAAATCCATCACGTCCAAATCAATTTTCCCCGCTTCAATTTTGGAGAAATCAAGAATGTCGTTGATCACCGAGACCAAAGAGTCGGCCGACATTTTCACCGTCTCCAAATATTCCCTCTGCTCTTCGGTTAGGTCGGTATCCAACGCCAGATCGGTCATGCCCATCACGCCATTCAAGGGCGTGCGGATTTCATGGCTCATGTTGGCTAGGAATTCGCTCTTGGCCTCACTCGCGGCTTCCGCGGCGGCAATAGCTTGTTGTAGCTTAGCTTGCGTATTCTTACGTTCCACAATTTCTTCCGCTAGGTTCGCGTTGGCGTGGGAGAGCTCCTGCGTGCGCTCCTGCACTCGCACTTCTAATTGTGTCGCATTCTCCGCTTCTCGTTTGAAGATTGAAAATGTGTTACTGAAGAGCCCCACGAGCACGAATAGGTACACCAGAATCTTCAGTGCGTGACCCACCAGGAATTGCGCGTCGTACAACCTGCCGTAAAACGGCATGTATGCGAACTCGCCTGCTGTCGCGGCGATCAGCGAGAGCACCAGCCAGTGCTCGAAATCGTCTATCCTCCACACTCCTCTCCATAAGTAGCCGGCCACCGCGAGCCCAAAAAACAAGGCCGGCGCGAGCCCTGCGGGTCGGGGCACCATCAGGTTCGGGTAATAGGCGGGCGGTAGGCTCACCAGGGCGAAAAACAGGAAACTGATGAGTGCCCAAAGTCCCACCAGAACATAGACCACATTCTCCTTGATCCCGTCGGCTGCTGATCGTCGAATCGCTCTATCTGAAATTACCAAATTCGCGCACATCAAGAGCGACATGAACACTCGTGAAACGACCCCGCTCCACGGCGTGAGTGCTGAAAGCGATGATGGCGTGAGCCCCGCAAGAAAAGAAGAGGTGATGAGTGCATGATATGCATCGAGCAGACTGGCCCCTAGAAAGCAGCTGCCAAGCAGCAAAAATGCGCTGCTTTTCTTCGCGTAGTATCGCACCAAAGCCATGGCGCCCGCAGTGAGCGCCAGCAGCGAAGAGATGGTCTCTAGCAAGGTATGCAATTCAGCATTGCCGAGCCAAGCCGCTCGGTGCGCAGGATATGCGCCCAGGGACACCGCACTGCCGAGCAGCAGGTACTGCAAGACTCGACGCCTTACGAGCTGAGCATTTGGTTTATGCTCGGTTTCTTCGGGAATGACTTTGCGAATGATTCCCCCAATCTAGTACTCGACGCGCACCGCCGGAGACGAGGCGTTCGCGAAGTTATGCTGAACATTGGCCCACGCAGTAGAAATGACCTCGAATCGGCGGGCAATGAGAAGGGGGTAAAATGAGTTTAGCTCACCCATCCCAATGCGAACAAGGCCATCTTCTCCTTGCGTGCTGCAGTGAATATCCCACCTAGCGCTCCGTGCGCGAAGACAACCGCGGTCAAGCGGTAGATAGGCACTTCAGCCCGCATGGGACGGCATCCAGACTTGCACAGACACCACCCGGATAGTTTGGGCCAGGACTTCCGTGGTAGAGGTCCTCCGAGATCGAAGAGCGCGAAGGTGTTTTCCAAGTCCTGTTGGGGAAAATCTCAAATCGAATTCACTTCAGTGACAGGGACGGTCCTCGTCAGCGAATTGCATATAGGAGAGAAGAACGAGTTTCTGGGTTTCCGTGCTTGGAGTGCGATTCACACCGTTGTGCGCGCAGGTGTAATGCCCCTAGATACTGGTCAAAAGCCCGCGCTGAGTTTGAGCGCCTTTGCGCAAAGCACTACGCGGCTCAAGCCGCCGAACTATCCATTCGGTCATGTTTTCTGTGGGTGCAGTTGCTGCTCGCAGTAGCGAAGCCGCTCTGATCAGAACGCTAGGTCGCTTTCCCATTTCTATTTCTTCCAAATGGCCATCGTTAGGCTGCGGCCAACCCACTCGAAACGGACGGGCAGACGTTCCGTCCACTTCCCTCCCCCGGCACCATCAGGATGCGCCAACTCTTCTTCCCCAAAGAAATCTACTTTGCCATGAGCGAGATACGCCTTTTTTTCCGTTCTCGTGCGTTGCTTCTAGGGTCAGCTGGCCAACGCGCTCGGCATGCGCGTGCTGGACTCAACCCGCACTAGGCGGACATTCCCAGCTGAAACTCCTGGGCGTTTCAAGCGTTGCTAGCAAGAAGCCGGTAATTTTTGAAATGCTCGTACTACCGCCAGAACTCGTCTTTCATCAAGAGGATTTTCCCACAGGCCATCCTGTTTGAATGATGAACCAACGATAAACGCGGCTGCTGACGAATAACTCCCGATGTTCTCCGGCGTGATCCCCGAACCAGTCAACGTAGGAATGGACACGGCGCTACTGACTGCCTGTACCTCGCTGACGTCCGCAGGCTGGCCAGTGGACACACCTGATACAATTACGCCATTAGCTTGGAAAAACTCAGCGGCCTTGGCAGTCTCGACGATGTCTACGTCTGCGGTGATGGCGTGCGCCGAGTGCTTCTTCTTGATATCGGCCAAGACGCGAACGTTCTCGGCACCAATGGTCCGGCGATATCACAAAAGCGATCCAGCAGTGGACTCAATCAGACCTTCGTCCGCTACGTGGGCGAAAACAAAACCCTCCACTCGAACAAAGCTCGCGCTGCACGCGTGGGCGACGGCGATAGCCCACAAATTGGCCCCTGCGAGAACCTGAATTCCCAAGGGGAGTGAAACCCCCGTCGCACCACGAAGCCGACCACCGCCATCGCTGCACCAATCTCCGGTCCAACGGAACTCTTCAAATACGGGCGGTCGTGGGTATTTTCAATGGCCAGACGGTGAAAACCCGCCGCTTCGTAAACGCGAGCCTCACCTACCGCCTCGTCTGCGATCTCTGCGACGTTTTTCAGGGCGCCGACATGTATGACGCCGATAAGCGCTCGTGGCGCGCCAAATAGCAAATTGACGACTCCATGTGCATCCATGTTGCAGAGCGATTGTACCCGAGTGAGTAACGGGATGTCTTTCCGTCAAGTAACGCGTGAGAGTCCGAAAGCCCAAGTTTTCGATTACGGCACCAGCCGGTTGCCAGTTATGGCAGTCGCTGTCTAAGCAAGTAGCCCCACGTATCCGCCGAAGTATCGGTTTGGATGATCAGTGCTTGCGAATCGCTAGCTTGATAGTGGGAAACCTGAAACGTGGAGACGGCTGGCGCTATGAATGAAAAAAGAGCAATGGTGGGGTCAGTGCCGAGCGTGAAGGAACCCGTGAAGTGACCGGGGTTGGAGCTGTCTGTGGCGAACGTGCCGGAGAGGATGTTGCCTTTGACAACGTTCGGAAAGAAGGCGCCGTTCTGGCCGTAATCGGCTGTTCCTGTGAAATTGGCGGCGCCATCGCTCGCGAGTCTGCTCACGAGATGCACTTCATTGACCATAGTCGGAGTCGAAGAGTCCACTGAGTTTGTCAGGTTCAGGGCATGATTGGCCGAAAAGGTGGGAGAGCCCGAAAGAACCTGCGGGATCAAAACCCCTGTTCCAATGATGCTGGCATCCGTGTGAAGAAGTAACGCACCGCCGCCTCCGCTGGAATTGCCAGGATCGAGGATGTTGAGAGCAGGATCCACCAGATAGAAATTGAAGGTGGAGGTTCCTGCCGCGTCGGTGAGGTTGAGTGTTCCACTAGGGGCTACGGAGATCATATACGTCCCTGTGACGGGCTTTCCGGTGTTGACTACGGTTGGCGTTCCACCGGAATTGGAATCCGACACTCCCCCGGTGACCATTCCGGCACCGTCCACGCTGAACTGGCCTGCCGTGACGGTACGCCCCGGGGCGCTCCAGCCGTGATGCTGGTAAATGAATTTACCGGACAGTGCGGCGTTAGTGGTACCGGCAGAGCCCTGCGCATAGGCGCTTCCACCGACGAAGCTTATCGTGTCTCCTTCAAAGACACGCAACACTTTCGGCGAAATGATGTAATACACGAAAGTTCTTCCCACGCTCAGAATCATCGTTCCGCGCCCGTTGGAATCCGGTGGAGTGAAGGTTCCCGTGAATGATGAGGTTGAAAAAGTTCCACCGTTATTGATGTCCAGGGTGCCGCTTGTCAAACTGCCGATACCGTCGGCGGCAAAACTGCCGGCGAGAGCCAAATAGTTCAACGCGCCTGTATTATCGACTCCGTCCAAAGCGAAGGAGTAATTGCCCGAGATCTGCGCGGTGGTAAAGCTTGCCCCGGCGGGCTGCTGCAAGTCCATCGTCCCACTATCGGGATCTCCGTCGAGTTCAACGATAAGGGCATGAGAAGCGGAGGTGAGAACAAAGCTGAAGACGAGAGTTTCGAAGTTTGCGGTGTTTATCGTCATCGCGCCGTGGCCGCTGGAGTCGATTGAATATGTTCCGTTCGAGATGACATCCGACAGATCAAAGAACCCCGGAGCGGTAAGCTCCTCGACACCTCCCGTGATGTGCCCGTTCCCGTCAGCGGTGATGCTGGCGGCGAGCACACTGGCGCCCTGGTTGCCCGTAGCTGCAGTCAGAAGCAAGACATATTTGCCATTCAAGCTGGCGTTCGACGAGGTTCCCGTAATCATCACGGAAGCGCTGGCTTTCTTTGTGCTGTCCGTCACCGAAATGGCGCTGATAACCACTTGTCCGCCGGGAGGCCCTGAGGAAGGCGCCGTAAAGGTCGTGCTGGCACCGCTCGCGGTGGATGCTGGACTAAAAGAGCCGCAAGCAGAGGTCGGAGTGCAGCTCCAGTTCACACCTCCGGCGACAGTGTCATTGGTGACCGTCGCTGAAACACTGGCTGTGGCGCTAGCCGCAAGCGAAGCTGGAGGCGGAGAAGTGAGGGTGACCAAAATGGCCGGCGGACCAAGCTGCTGTGTAGCTCCGCCGCAGCCAGAAAAGACGACGATGGCAAGCAAGAGGAGAACAGGGGCGTTCCTCTTCATGATTCCTCCACTTCAACACACTGGAATATAAGCGATCTAATTCAGGTACTAGTACCAATATAGCGAATCACAACGTCAACCTTAAGCCCGATCTTCTTCTCGATTGCGAAAATGCCAATGGACCTCAATCCGTTAGTCGCCATGCGTGGCGGAACTTGCAGAGAGGTTCCTCTCAACATGACGACAAATGACGAATTCTTTCTTCCTCGCAAGGATGTCCGGAACGGCGAAATAATCTTCGCGGAAAGCGCGCCACATCCGTTTCCGGGCTAGAAAGTACCGCGGATTTTCGATTGGCCGGAGAACCTCTCTGAGGGCACGTAGAAAGGCTGTCTAATCCCTTCCGGTGCTCCCTCCGACCCAGCAGAAAACAGTTCCGTCGTCATTCCTATTCGCGTAGACGCGCATCAGTGCGGCGGTCTGCGCGATGGAGCCTTCGTGCTGTAGGGACTCAAGTACAGTGCGGCCAATCTCCCGATTACTGCGTCCAGCGGTTCCGTGGCGAATAAAGCGCCACGCCGCCAGAATCGCACAAGGAAGGCTGATTGCATCGGCAAGGCCGGCAACTGCAGCTAGGCGCGCAAGCGCATCCTGGGAACCGGGAGCGCGCGCGGCACCACGCAGGAATTGAAAGAACAAAGTTAGAAAAATAAACCAAGCTTGGATCAGGAACGACGTGATTGTGTTCGTTAGAACAAATCCGTGGGGCAATTGCGGCTCTGAACAATAGTGCGTCCGGTCTGCTCATCGACTCAATCGACTAGAAGCAGGTCCGCGCGCAGTGTGGTTTGGCGAGTGGTGTCACTGGGATCCACGCCAAACGATCCTTCCGGACTCAGCGTTATCGCGGCGCGGTGCTTCGAGAGTTCAGCTTTGACACGAGGCACCTCGGCGAACAGCATCTCGCGAATATCCTGCAATCGCTTCTAAACGAATGCCTCGATCACTTGTAGCCGTGGAACTGGACGGCCCCGCTTACGGGAAGGAGCGTGAACGATTGTTCAACGGACTTTACAAACAGTTTACAACCTTCTTGCGATTCAACAATGACCTACGTCCACAGCGCGGATTAAATGGGCACGCTGAATGAGTGAGATTGCGAATCGGACGCTCGTGATCACGCCATTCGATGCCGCTACCGCGCTCTACGATTGTGTCCACAAGCAGTAGTGTGCCCCGTTCTCTCTGCTTTGGTGCAACGCGTCAGACCCATGCTGCTCGAGGTGTGCACGGGAGCCGGGAGCTGTCTGTGTGTGCAAGCTCCTCCCTGCAAGCAATAAGTGTGAGGTGAAACAGTGAAAAGACATGCGCTTTTTATCTTGGCTGTGACTTTGGGCCTCGCGATTGTGGGCTTCGTGGGAGTCTCGGCTTATCGGCCAGAGATCGAGGCGAGCAAGGGGCCGCAAGTGATCGATGCAGCATTCCGCGATGGACGGTATCAGGCGAAACTCGACGTTCAGGACGGCACAGCGCCGCGCCTCAGAACTGGCCGCTGGAGCGCCGACGCTGACCGCGTTGCGTTCATAGCCGGCTACGAACAGGGATATCGCGAGTACTCCGAAGCTCAGTCGGGAAAATTGACGGAGCCCAGTGCAGCGGAATTAGCGGGCTACTGCGATGGAACGTTGGATGGCGCCTCTGATCGCATGAAGGCGCAGCCCTATCAGGTCCAGAAGAAGGCGAATTATCGCACCGCGGGCCAGGGCTTCCTGGAAGCGAAGGCTAATCCCGAAGAGTATATCCGGTTCTATCGCCAAGCTTATTCAAAGGGCTATCAGCAAGGTTACTACCTTCAGCAGCATTAGGAGGACTTGAGTTTCGTTGAAAGAAACATCATGCCGTTTCGAATCGGAGAGCCTGAAACGTTTCGTGTTGGATTGAGCGGGCAGGATTTCCAAGGAGTTCGGTCTCGGTCGTCGCCAGGTGTAGCGGGAGAGTAGCACGGCGGTTGGCAGTGGGTTTTTTCTCGGGGGCAAGCACCGTTCGCGGTGTTTAGGAACTTACATAAGTGTGTCCGCAGGAGGGAAATATCATGCGAGTCAAAGGTCTGTATTTCAGTTTAATGCTCAGTTTGTTTTTCGGACTAGTTGCGAACCTAGGAAATTTCGCCGCGTTGAATCCGGTTTTGGCCAAACCCGACGCCCACGCGGCAGGTTCGGTGGCTGGCCGGGTCACGATCGACGGTCAACTGCCTCAGCCCAGCCGAATTAGTATGACCGCGGATCCCAGTTGCGCCACGACGCATCACGGACCCACTGTCAACGAAGAATTGGTGACGGGAACTGGCGGCACGCTCGGTAACGTGATCGTTTTTGTTTCGGAGGGGCTTGGCAACCGCACCTTCGACGTACCGGCTGAACCGGTGGAGGTCGACCAAAAAGGATGCATGTATCTGCCGCGCGTGGTCGGTGTTCAAGCTCAACAGAAGCTGCGCTTTGTGAATAGCGACAACACATCACACAATATCCATCCCGTTCCGACCAACAACCGCGAATGGAATAAGGCCCAGCCCGCGGGCACAACGTTTGAAGAGACCTTCGCGCGAGAGGAGATCGCAATTCCCGTCAAGTGCAACGTGCATTCATGGATGCGCAGCTACATCGCAGTGTTCAAGCATCCTTTCTTCGCAGTCACTAGCGTGGACGGCCACTTCGATCTGCGCAATTTACCGCCGGGTGAATACACCGTGGAAGCGTGGCACGAAAAATTTGGGGCCATGAAACAAGCCATCACCGTTGCTCCCGGAGAAGCCAAGAACATGGATTTTGTGTTCAAAGCGCGGGCCCATTGAGGAAACTTTCCCAAGCCTGATCTGCTTCCAAGGAGATCACTAGAGGAATCCCAGAGTCGCCGTCCCCGGACCGCTTTGCCGCACAGGTGGCACCTGACAGCGCCTTAGAACGGTTTGGGGCTGTGCGCAGCGTGGCTTCGAACTCAACCGTGGCCTTGGCGGGTTGATTGCGGCAAGGAGTCGCGTCCCGCGCTCCATCGTCTACCGGCAGACGCCAGGCGACGCCGATTCGATACCGTCCTCGTCTATAGCTACGACCGTTTCGCGCGCTCCCGGCGCCAGCTCGTGAACGGGCTGGCCGAATTCGACGCGCTTGGCATACATTTTGCCAGCCTGCATGAGGGAGTTGACACGAGCACTCCGAACGGCCGACCGGTCTTCGGCATCTTCGCGCCGATCGCAGAGTTCGAGCTCGCATTGATTCGCGGGAGGGTGAGGTCAGGACTGGCTGCGGCAAAGGCGCGCGGAACACGCATCGGCGGACGGCCCAACTCGGATGCGGATGTCGCCAGAATCGCCCAAACTGCGCGTGGCTAGCGTCTCCTGCGACGAGATAGCGCGGACAGTCGGCGTGAGTGCGCGAACAGCGCGGGGCTCTGTCGCAAAACCCGGTCTCGCCCGCCCGCAGGCTTCCTAATCAGCGGTGCGTCGCGGCGTGCCGCGCGCGGGGCGAATCCATGAGGTTTTGCCACTCACTGGTCAAGCAGATTCCAGGCTCTCTCGTATTGCGTTAGCCGCTTGGCCCCCGCCATCCATTTTTTCAGCATTGAGCTTACCTTCCGTTTGAGGTTGTCGAGCGCCGGATTCCTGTGGCGGGATTCTGCCACAATAACCGTTAGGTGGGCCTGCAAGTAGTCCGCCTCGGTGCAAATCTCTGATTTCGTTCTCAGTGGATGCTCCTACAGCGCAAAACTTGCCCCGCGGCCAGAACAGCTTTCCGCGAATAACGATGCTTTTGTTGAAGAAACGCCATGTTCAGTGCCGTTGCTCTGTGACCGGCTCGGTCGCGATGCGTGGCGCCGCGGCATGCAGCCCTCCTCGGAACCCTTGCCTTATGAGTTTGAAAATTGTGCGTCGATTTTCGAGAATCGATTTCAGCCAGGCGAAACGGCCCATCTGCGGAAAATAAATTCCCCGGAAACAGAGGCGAGCGATAAAAATGTTGATGCGATAACCCAGCGGCTTGTGGTTCAGCGAATCTACCGCCTTTTCGATGGCCTCGGGGCTGTAAGAGCTGGACCACCCAATGCGTACCTCGTTGTGAGCTTCATCGATGCTCATCTTCAGTGGCGTATGGGCCATTGCAAAGGGAATGAATTCTTGCCAGTGCTTTGGACGCGTGAGCCGACCCGCGGCTTCCAGCCTTTTGTACAGGGGAGTCCCAGGCAGGGGGGTCATCAAACCAAAGATCGGCAGCCCGGGCGGCCAGGTGCGAATTTCCTTCATGGTTCGCTCCGCCACGCCAGGAGTGTCATTGTCCATGCCAAAAATAAAGGACGTGATGGCCAAAACGTTGCGCCGGGCGAGCCGATCGAGCACCACGGCATATTCACCTGGCTTGTTGAAGCCTTTTTTTACATCAGCAAGGTTGGCAGGATCGATGGATTCCATTCCGATGAAGATCCACTTGCCTCCTGCGGCCGCGATCAGATCAACGAGCTCCTCATCACGCAGCAGATTGGCACTGATCTGGGCGACCCAATGAACTTGCGCGTTAGCGGCGATGATGGCTCGTAGTAGCGATTTTGTGCGCTTTACATTGATGGCAAAATTATCATCGATGAAAAAAACGGCAATCTGGCCGCCCTCCTCCCGCGCACGTGATTTCAGCAGCAAGAGTTCGTTCACCACGCTCTCATTGGTACGAAAGCGGATGGAGTCGCCAAAAAATCCCGTTACCGTGCAAAACTCGCACCCGTAAGGACAACCGCGCCCGGACTCGACCGGAATAATTCGAAAGGTTCCCCAACCAGCCCCCACGCGCTTCAACAGCGGATGCACGATGCCCGGCAGCAAATTGAATTGCTCCAGCTTGATTTTGTCCCAGGGAATTTGGGGATAAGGCTGCAGCGATGGTTTGCGCTCCTGGCCAAAGTCGTCCACGGGCGCGTACACATCTTTGAGCGTGCCACGCACGGCATCATCCACAATTCTGGGCCACGTCTCATCCGCTTCGCCAAGAGCAACCGCATCTGCATGACGCGAGCCGCCGTCGCGACCGAGCGCCTCATCGGCCATTTCCGTGACATGCGGCCCCCCCATGACCACCTTTACTCCCACGGCGCGCACGGCGTCCGCCATGCGATAGGCCTTGGCGATCATCCTGGTCATCGCACCAATCCCGACCAGTCCAATATTTTGTTCACGCACGTAGCGCGCGATACTTTCTTCATCCATGGGCTGTGCGTTGCCATCAATCAGCACCACTTCGTGGCCCGGTGGAGTGATCGCTTGCAGTAGAAACATCCAAAGATGCGGCATGAAGTTGCGAGTCACGCCGTTGTCTGGGTTGTACAGTAAGATTTTCATTAAATCGAGATTTTCAACCTAGAATCCAGCACAGCGAGGACGCCCCATCATTCTGATGCACCATGAAAGTTGACAGAGCTCTGGTAAAGCTCCGTGCGAGGAGTGTAAGCGGCCCAAGCAGTGTCCGACTGTTCAAAATTGCACACACCCGGATCGAATGAGGAGAGCAACTGTGGTCTTGGAAATGCCAATCATTCCGTGAGCTTGCTAACCGGTACGGCGCGATCCCGCTTCGAATACTGCCGTTTCGCGATCCAGTCCGCTTCGCTAATCTCAGATAGAGGGACAGGACGTCGTCCCAAGAAGTCTTTGGTCTCGACTCGGGACAGGCCCAGCATCTCCGAAATCTGGTAAAGATTGAGAGAGTTCTGTCGCTATAGCCTCCCGTGCGAGGGCTTCTAGAGCACGGCGGGACACACCGCCGCCAGCAGCCGAAAGCCGCTTGGCGACATCGTCGGGGATGCACAGCGTGATCTCCATGGCTAAAGCTTAGCTTGCGAGGCGTGGGCTTCCACAATTGCATAAACCCGATGCTGCGTATCCGGCCAGCTTCTTCCTGTACGGGGACGAAGTCATGATAAGTATTAGCTGTAGAGCTTCACTCTTTGCGGGATCGCTGATCAATGCGTTGAGAGCACGCTGAGGGTGCCCCTAGCGAGGGAAGCCGGGCGGCGCGCCGGCATTGAAGATTAACATCATATGGCTGGCCCTGGGTTACTCGGCCAAACGGAACCCAATCCGCACACGAGCGGGAAAATCAACTGGCTGCCCGTCGTGTTTCGCAGGTCTGAAGCGTATTTGCTTGGCCGCCTGAATTGCTGCTTCATCTAGACCGTGGCCGAGGCTGCTTACCACGCGGGTCACTTGCATTTGGCCCGAAGCGAGGAAGACCACCTCCAGAACTACATCACCTTCAATTCTAAGAGTACGCCCTTCGGAGGAATAAACGGGGTTGGGCTTGTTCAGAATGTCGACACCGCTGGTTGGCCCTCCAGCAGCGCGCCCATTCGGCTTGGATTCCGCGGCAGCGACGCCACTGATCCCGCGGGCACCGCTACTACCGTTACCATAGCCG